>ERZ780139.1158-NODE-1158-length-24284-cov-4.850427_pt1 | contig 24284 bp, 19 predicted proteins | sample MGYA00511476_ERZ780139 | MGnify/ENA primary metagenome ERZ780139 (study PRJEB29588, sample SAMEA2158190) | human gut metagenome | biome: human gut; feature: human-associated habitat; material: faeces | place: Denmark | collected 2008/2010 ... | reverse complement strand
AGCCGCGAGCGTAACGACGTATTAGTCAAAAACTCGCCGTCAGACCACGGTTCGTATTATTCTTGGCTGGCATAGATTTATATAAACTTCTTTTTTCCATAACTGTTGCACTTAATAGTATAATTCACCTCTGAAAATAAGTAAATAAAAAAGAGATTCAAGAACAATAACCCCTTTTCGCGCAAAAAAAACGGATGGCTTGTCCTTTTAACAGAACACGCTACCCGTTCTTAAAGCATTTTTCGGATATAAAAATTATTCAAAAACTTCGTTGATAAAATCCGTACCCAGCATGGTTTTAAGCAACACCTGAGCGTATAATCTTACCACAAAATCATTCGGGTGGTTTATGTTGTTACCCGTTACGTCGCGATAACGTTTGCCCGCATCGAACAGTGCCTGATGCATCTCGGTTACGTTCGCAACCCCGACGAAACCATATTTCTCTTCGAGTTCCAAAAGTTTGGGAACAAATAACTTTTGATTGTAATTCCAGTCGCTTGTCGCCTCGTAATTCGGGAGCATCGTCGCAATCAGCATTATTTCGGCATCGGGATTTTTCTCTTTTATGGCTTTTACCATAAGTTCTGTGGAATTTTTAAAAACGTCGGGAGAAGTTTTTACATCGTTCATTCCGAAGCCTATCACAACGATGTCCGGCGAATAACCGAGAACTCTGTCTTCAATCTCGCTCACTCCCCAGGAAACGGCTTTCCCGCCTACCGCGGTATTTATAAGTTCTATTTTGTCGTTATTGTATTTTTCGCCGAGGTAATCGCAGAACATTTTTGCGAACGATGGCGTATACGGGGAAATTTCTCCCCCTTGCGGCAATCCGCTTGCATTGCAACCCGTTGTTATACTGTCGCCGTAGAAAAGAACTCTCGTTTTTTCGCCGTTTTTTATTTTTTCTAACGTCTTTGCGAATTTTTCGCTTTTGCCCTGCGGAACCGGTCCTTTCCACTCCTGCGAATGAGTATACGTCACCGAAATCTGTTTTTTTGTAAACGTATCCTGTTCGCCGTAAGCAAGATAACGGACGTCGCCATCGGGCAATCCCGCTTTTTCGTTATCCACGGTTATAGTATATCTGCCGGGAGTCTTCAGGTAGTACTCGTCCTTATTCCAGAACGGAATCGAAGAATTTTCCGTGCGAGACAATATGCCGTTTTCGTATTTATAATCCTCGCCCTTTTTGTACTCGACGTCAAGCCCGTAAGAAGTAACGGAAATTATATCTTCGGCGTCATACAGAAGTTTTGCTTCGTCGTTTTCACCCACAAACATAACCGTTTCGTTATAAACCTCACGCGTGTACCAGAACGGTTTTAACCAGGTTTTAAGCGAATAAGCGGAATAATCCGCAAGGTCCTCTATCGGCGCGAGTTTTTTCTTCGGGGTGTCGGATGACGAACCGCCGCCCGTACACGCTCCGCACGAAAAAGCCGCCGCCATTCCCGTTATAAACGCGATTATTTTTCTTGAACTTTTCATATCTTACCTCTCGCTCTCTTCTATTTTTTTAACAACGGACAGGCAGCCGTCTTTTAGCATATTAAGTTCGCTGCCCACACTGAAGTAATCCATACCGGCCAGTTTTGCCCTTTTCAGATATCGGTTGTTACCGGTGATAATTCCGCTTGACTTGCCTCGCTTTTTCGCCGCCGCGACCACTGTATCTATAATAGGCAGAATTTCCGGTTCGGGATTTTGCATAACGTTTAAATCGCACGAAAGGTCGTTAGGTCCCATCAACACGCCGCTTACCCCGTTTACGGAAAGAATTTCATCTATGTTTCTCACGCCGCTTTCGCTTTCTATCTGAGCGAAAACTTTTGTCCTTTCGTTCGCCCGCATCATATATTCGCGAAGCGAACCGGGATTATAAAGAGTGTGGGCGCGCATGGTGGAAATACCCCTTTTGCCGACGGGCGCGTATTTGGCGTATTCTACGGCAAATTTTATCTGCTCGGCATTGTCGGTCATAGGTATTAAAATACCGCTTGCGCCCATATCCATAACCTTGGTTATATCCTTTCTGGTATTATCGGGCAAACGAATTATACACTCTAAGCCTACAAGTCTTGCCGTCATTATTATTCCCGATAAATCGGAATAATCAAATCCGCCGTGTTCGTTATCGACTATAAAAAAATCAAGTCCGCAGTTTTTTAAAATTATCGGAATATTGCGAAAAGCAACTTCGCTGAGCATTATTCCCTTTTTTATTTGCATTTTTATCTCCGATACGACAATAATTATGCCGCTAAAATATAAATTGATTTTATTTTTCTTCCGCCTTGGCTAAATAACACAAACCGTTTATTGCGTCGACTTTGCCCGCAATTCGGCTTTTAACATTCAATTCTTTTAACACCCCGAATATAAGGTCTTTATGATATTCCAACGTTCCGCCGGTAACGATAAGATTTTTCTTCTCCGGTAACTTTTCGAGCGCTTTTTTATAATCGGAAACAAGCGCTTCCTCTATACCTTTTCCCCGCGAATTCTCGCGTATATAACCGCCGCCGTATAAACCCGTTACCGTATAAAGAAATTTTCCGTCGAAAAACGGTCTGCACTCGAAATCTCCGCTTAAAAAGATATCTCCCGTTTCGCACATCTGCGCCGCCGTGCCGAGATTCAATATATAGCAATCATTTTCGCCGAGTCCTAAGATTGTTGCCTGTTGATCCCCGACGGGCGTATATATAGTTTTTCCGTTATAAACACCCGCGGGTTTCACTTCGGTAAACGCCGTCGGCAGGCTAAGTTTTACGGGATATTCTTTTTCATCGAAATCAACCCGTCCCGTTATGCAGTTATAAAATCCGCTTGCCGCGGCGTCGGTTATATGCGTAACGTTGTTCCCCGTAAGCCTGAACGCCAGATACGAGCCGAGAGTATAAAAAACTTCGGCTTCTTTCGCTATCTCGGGAAAAAGCGTTGCCGTTACTATAACAGAAGCCCTCGGCAGATTATATTTAAGCTTCACGCCGTGTTCGGGAGAAAGCGAAAAGCCATAAGGCTTAAGACCAGCGCGTTTATCACGCCACGAAATATAACCCGTTAAAAGTCCGCCTCTCTTATCCGCAAGTACGTATCCATGCATCTGAACGGAAAACATTACGGCTTCGGCAGAAGACGAATCGATTATTTTTTTTACAATCGAAAAGATTTTTTCCGCATCTGCTTCGTAAAACGGCTCGGGCAAAGGCAAAGCTTCGGGAAAAGGCGTTTTGTTTACCTTTTCGGGAAAACTTCCGTTTTCGCTTTCGGCATACTTTATAGAAGTACTGCCTATATCTATACACAAATATTTCATTGATTTACTGTAAACAGCGAACTGCTTATTACGAATTCATTGAATTTCCCGTCGGAAAGCTCTATAAAAGCATATTTTGCATCTTCGGGAACTTCCGCGCTTATTTTGCCCTGCTTGATTTTATCTTTCGGTATAATCATAACCGACCAACGCCAGCTTGTGCTTACGCCTTCATCGGACACGCAATATATAAGCCTTGCGGTTTTTAAATTTTCCGCTCCGTCTATTTCAACGGTGATATTTTTTCCGTCTGATTTTTCGCTTTTTACGGTTAAAGGCATTTGTTTTCCGTTAAGTGTCTGCTCCATAAAATCATAAACGAAAATCATTCCCTCTTCGTCTTTCCAACGATGATAATGCGTAAGATTTCCGCGGTAGGAATGATAAACCTTGCCTTCGCAAAGATCGGACGATTGCTGTTGCAGAAGCGGCGAGAAAAAGCTATCGTTCGTGCCTATAGCGAACATAATGGGACGATTGCAATAATTAAGATAGGATATAGGATCGTAACATTCGATCCATTCTTCAACGTTATCGGGTTCGGTAAAATAATCTCTGTCCTTAACGCCGGGAGTTTCAAGCAAAAATCCGCTGCCGTAAACGGGCGCGAACGCTTTGAATCTGTAATCTACGCCCGCGGTTATACAGGTTAAAACCGAACCCCACGAAATGCCCGTAAGCCCTATTTTTTCGCTGTTTATCCGTTCGTCTGCAATAAGGACGTTATGCGCCGAGATGATATTATATACGCTGTGATATACCCAGCTATCGTAAAAAGTTTCCTTCGTATTTTGGAACGAACCGCTGTCGACAGGACCTCCGTTCGGGTTTACTTCGCCCACGCCGTTGATGCTTCCGTACTGATGAGCATAAGTATCGATCGCAATGGCGGCATAACCCTTGCCGTTCCAGTATTCTACCCATTCGTAAAAAGCACAGCCACCGCCGCCGTGAACCAGAACCATTGCAGGATAGCCGCCCTCGGGCATTTTGGAAGAAGGGAAGCCTAAATAACAGAATACCGTCGTGGGTTTGCCTTTATAATCGGCTCCGTCAAGAAAAATAGCTTGAGTAACTCCGTTTTTGTTAGTATAATCGCCGGTTCTGCCTTGCGTTACGGTTACGGTGCGCGAAAAAAGCGTTTCCGTATCCCACATCAGGTCGGGTTTTATCAGCGGTTTGTAAGGGTACTCTCTTTTGGAATCGGCACCGCCGCCGCAACCCATTGCAAACGAAAAAAGCATAGATATCATAATACAATAAACAAGAATCTTTTTCATAAATAATTTGAGAATATTCAGTCTTTTCCAAGATCCGTTTTAACGAAATATATATCGTGACGATTAAATTCGAACGCAAGATACAAAATGTTGTTCTCTATAAAACCGTTCGCATAGGAATACCCGCCTGGAAAATCCGAAACATTTATCTTTTTTACAAAACTTTTAAGCCCGTCGTCGGATATCCATACGGAGAGCGGATATCTGTTATCCAGCCCGTAAACGCTGTTAGGCGTGTTTATAAGAACAATGCGGTTTTTTTCGGCTTTTAAAAGCTGAGGTTTGTTTGCGGGATTAGGTATATCGGTTGCATACGGTTTTTCCCACGTTTTGCCAAAATCAAAAGAATCCGACCGCCACAGACAGCCCGATTTATCTATTCTGAAAAGCATGATAAGATGTCCGTTTTCGGCTTCTATAACCGTATTTTCAGTCCAAACCCACTTTATATTGAATTTGTTTATGTCCTCGTTCGTAATGTCAAACGCTTTATGCCTTTCAAAATCGTTTGCGTTCGCATCGGAAATCAAAAATCCGCTTTCATAATAATCCACCGCGTTATTCCACACGTAGCCGCCTTTTTTTACGCATTCCGCTTCTTGCTCTTCCGTTACGGGAAAATAATGATACGGAAACAAAAGCGTGTCGTTAGAAAGTTTTGTCATGCTGCGAACGAACGCGTATTTGTAAAGCGGGAAAAAAGGCTTTTCTTCCCACGTTTTGCCGCTATCCGAACTTTTATAAACAAAGTTTCGCCAGTTTAAAAACTTGCCGTCGTGCTTGGTTACAAAAACAAGAATTTGATCGCCGACAACGGTAGTTTCGGTGTGATAGTGAGCCTGTCCGTCCTCTTCGCCTAACAAAACCTTATCGCTCCAGCTAAGCCCGTCATCGGTACTTCTGAACAGATAAACGCGATTTTGCGGCGCAGGTTCGCAAACGTCGCCGCAGGTGCAGACAAGTAATAAATCACCGTTCGGCATCCTGCGGACGTTCGCTTCCACGGACAGATTATCTCTGTGTACCGTTTTTATATACATTATCTTTTATTCTTTTTGCTAATAGCGTATATCGCGCCGAAAGCTAAAATAACTAAGCCCGAAAGGCAAATATTACCGACCGACGACCGGCAACCTGATTGACAGCCGCTTGCTTTTTCGTAGGTGAGAGTTATGGTCATATCGGCCATACAAGTACCCGTAAGCTTTCTTGACGATTCAACGAAAACGTAGCCCGAAATTTCGTCTGCCGCAACGGTGTAAATACCCTTGTAAGCGCATTTTACGCTCTTGCTTTCAGCTATTTCGTTTCCTTCGATATCAACGAATTTTACAATAATAGTCATTTCCTTAGGTTTATATTTTAAGGTAACTGCGGTGCTTTCGGTAACGTCAAACGTGAGAGAGGGAATTGCCGAAACATACTCGTAACCCATTACCGTGGGCGGAGTTATGGTGCAGCTCTTTCCTATTACCGCTAAAACTACTCTGTCATCGGCAATGCTTCTGCCCTTTTCGTCTACCATTCTTAAAGTTATTTCGGCAGAAGGCGGAGTTAATTCAACTGCGCTGATTGCAAAAGCCGGTTCTTCGCCTTCGGTTACTATCTGATTTTTATAGAACGCCGAACGGCTGTAAAATACCTGTCCTTTGGTTACGTCTGCAATGTTTACGTCCTTGGTTTCGTCGGTTGCGTCTTCTGTAAACGTAGCGGCGGTTCCGTCGGCAAGCACTTCTGCTTTCATTTTGCCTTTACCCACTTTTGCCGTTCCTACAGCCGCAATTTTTACGCCTACGCCGCCGAACCAAGCTTTTTTGGTAAGGTTCATGGCTATATCGCACGAAACGATTTTAGCCGACGGATCGAGAGCCGCGCCCGTTTCTAAATCGGTAAAGCTTTCCCACGGAACATACCAGGTACCTGCTTTTCCGAAAAATACGTTTTGCGTTTCGCTGGTTATAGAGAGCGTCGTTTCGCCGTCTTCCATAGTGCAAAGGTCTTTGCCTACCGCTTTTGCGCCGTATCCGACGTAATGTCTGCCGTTTTCGTCGGTGATGATAAACTTAAAGCCGTAGTTGTTGCGCGAACATTCGAGTTTTACGAATAATCCCGAAGATTTGCTTACTTCCGCGCCGTTTTTAAGGTTTACCGAGAACAACGAGAATAATCCGTCGTAGTCTTCAAGATCTTTCTTTATCGAGAAAATAACCGATTTACCTATATCCTTTTTAACGTGGAAAGTTTCGAGCTTATCGCCGTTAAATGTAGCAGAGTAAAGGTCGTTATCGAGATTTTCGTCCCAGTCGGTATCGGGAACTTCCGAAACCTTATAGGAAAGAATTACCGTAAGAGAAGTTTGAGTGAACACGCCTTCAAGGTCGTGATCCGCACCGACGTAATCGTAATCGTAAATTACGGGAGCGGTTATGGCGTATTTATATGTTCCTGTCGCTTTATCGTAAGCTATCTGTTCGGTATAGCTTTCTTTAATATCGTTTCCGCTTTGATCTACGAATTTAACGGTAAGAGTTGCGGGCATCATTTTGGGATAAACAGCCGCTTCGACGTTATTTACCGCCGTTTCATAAAGTTCGCCGCTTGTTAAAACCGCACTGCCGTTGAACGCCGCGTTACTGTAGAAAAGCTGTCCTTTGGTAACGTCGATAACGTTTACGTCTTTAGTTTCATCTTCTGCGCTGTCGGCGTACGTTGCGTTTGCTCCGTTTGCAAGAACTACTAATTTAGCCTTGTTTACGCCTGTTTTAACCGTTCCTGCAGAAACGAATCTTACTCCGTATCCGCCGAACCAGGCAGCATTTGCAAGGTTTAAAGCAAAGCTTGCTGATTCAACCACGGTACCCGCAGGCATTGCGCTGTTATCGGCTAAGGACGAGAAACATCCCCACGGAACGAACCAGGTACCTGCGTCTGCCTTGAATTTGAACTGAGTGGAAGCGTTTAGCGAAACGCCTTCTTCTGCGTTTTCTATGGTGAATATATCCTTGCCGGCGTTAAGCTTGTGAGCAGTATAATAATTGCCGGCAGTATCCTTTACTATAAAGTGGAAGCCGTAACCGTTTCGGGGTAACATAAACTTAACGAACATACCTGCCGATTTAGAAGTATCCGCGCCTTCGCCGAGTTTTACGGTAACTAATGAGAACATTCCGCTTACGGCAGTCATATTCTTTTTAAGTCCTACGTAAACGCAGTTATCAATATCGCCTTTTACGTCCAATGCTTTAATAAAACCGTTTTCGTCAAAAGTTGCTTTATAAACGTCGTTATCGGTGCTTTCGTCCCAGTCGGTATCGGGAACTTCGCTTGCTTTATACGTCAACGTAATCTCTTCGGTAACGGTAGAAAATGAGCCTATAAGTTCTTTATCGGCACTTTCGTATTCGTAATCCGAAATTTCGGGAGCAGTTATTTCGTACGCGTAATATCCGTTTGCCATATCGTAAGCAACTTTCGTTTTGTCGGTAGTTTTGATTGCATTTCCGTTTTTATCTTTATAGTTTACGGTAAGCAATCCGTCTCCGCGGCCGATTTGTCCGTACGCAATAATCGCGTCATAATTTTCGTCGCCGCTCTTTACAACGCTGCTAAGATTAACCAGACCGCCGTCTATTGCAAATACTTTGCCTTTATCAACAGCCGTAACGTTTACGTCGGCAGTAGTATCTTCGGCATCGGCTGTAAACGTGCAGTCGTTCGCGTTGATTAAAGTTTTTACTTCGGAAGTTTCCGCGTCTGTACCTCTTTTAACCGTACCTAAAGCGTAAAAATTCACGCCGAGTCCGCTGTACCAGAGCGCGCCGCCCGATCTTGCGCCGAGTGTTAAACAAATAGAAACAGAAACGATTTTTCTGCCTTCCGTAAGGAAGTTGCCGCTCGAGTTTATCGCTGAGAAAGTCTTTGCCCACGGAACGGATAAAGTTCCCGTTTTACCCGCCACAAACGTATAATTGTTGCCTGACATTTTTACCGTAGAAACCGTCCCGTCATCCAGGATAAACGGGAAATTTTCGGTTGCGCCGTGGCTCATTCTCCATATGCCGCCTTCGGAATCTTCGACGACCAGTCTGAACGCACCGCCGAAATCAGGCATACCCATCGTAATAAATAAGTCCGTAGACTCGTTAGGGTTTATTCCCTCCGCAAATTTTGCGGTAAGTCTTAAAAATTCGCTTCTGCCGACTGTACCCTCTTTCACGCCGAGATATACTCCGCCCGCCGTTTCGCCATTATATTTAACGCCTTTAAAGGCTCCGTCCGCAAATACTATCTCCGCCGTCTCTGTTTGCGCGGAATTCCGTTCTGTCCCCGTTTCAGCAAAAGCCAAACCTGCCCCCGTAGCAGTTATCATAAATATTGCCAGAAACGCGATAAGTAATTTTTTAATTTTCATGTTTTTCCTCCTTGATCTTTTTTTTCCCTTTTATTAACGCCGACGAAACAAATATTGCCGACAGTATGAGTCCGTCGCCGCCTACAGCGGATCTACAGCCTTTTTTTTCATCTTTTTGCAAAACCACCTTTACCCTTAAGAGTTCATAAGAATCGAGCAGGGTTTCAGGCATTTCCGTTTTGAATGTAAGATAGTAAGTGCCTGCCGCGTCCTTGTTGTAACCCGCGCTTTTCCACGTACCGGTAAGCACGTATTCATTTCCGTTGTCGCCTATCGCGGTAACGGTCGTGGGCAGCAACCCCCTTATTACGGCAGAAGCCGTTCCCACAGGATAATTATATACGGGCTTGAAATCTTCTTTTAGCGAAACTATATCCACGTAGTTTTGATTAAGTTTGGTAACTACCGTTTTATCTCTCGCTTGCTTTGAAACAAACTCACCCGCTTTTAAGTCTTCTTCGGTGAAAATAGAAAGCCTTATGCCGTTTTCGGTATACCTGCCCTTGTCGTAAGCGACTAAAATTCTGCCGTCGGGATCCTGATATATTTCGGGATATGCCGAAATGTATCTGTCTATCAAAAGCGAATAATCCCAGCTTTCGCCGCCGTCTACCGACATATAAGCCGTCATGTTGGTTCTGTCGGTTAAACTGTCGTTGGTAACAAAAACGATAGCGCCCGATTTAAGTTTGATAAACGCCGTTCTTGCGCCGGGGCCGTTTAACGGATGAGGCAATTTGCCGGCTGAGGTCGTCCAGGTCAACCCCTTGTCGTAAGAAAACGCCTGCTCTATGCCACCCTCATAACCTTTTTCAAGACGGGAAAGCATCCATAAAGAGCCGTCTTCTCTTTCCACGACCGATGCTTCGGTATAGGTCTTTTGAGGTTTAACGTATTCCGATTTTATGGTTGCTATTTTTGTGTAATTATAGCCGTCGTCGATGGATTTATAAACTCCGGAATATCCGTCGTCGTCACCCGTAACGTAAATTATGCTCCCGTCGGACAAAATGGTGGGCTTTACGAAACCGGTTCTGTCGCTTACTTTAAAAGGACCTTCATAGGTAATTCCCGATAGCGGGCCGTCCGCGCCTATCAATTTAACGGCATACATTTTAGATCCGGGCAATATAGAGTAATAAAGAAACAGTTCGCCCGCACCGTTTACAAAAAATACCGGAAGAACCACGCTTGTGGAATTTATCGGATCGATTATCATAAAAGGATCTTTCCATGTCTTTCCGCCGTCTGAGGAAGCCGCAACCGGTATATAGTTATCAGGGTGCGGTTCTTTGGTTCCGCCCGTGTACCAGGCGACGAACAGGTTATCTCCGTAACTTACCGAAGTTGCTATTCCGTTCCATTTTCTGTCCGAAGGCAGATAAGTTTCGCTCGTGGAGGCGCTTAATTTTGTGTTTAAATTCGTAGAAGAATCCACAAGCGTTATCTCTTCTGCGCCGAGCGTGTGGTTCTGATGACGGCTTTCTGCCGCACGGGCGGTTTCCCCGCCCGGCGCGACAAACGCCGAAAGTACGGCAAATAAACATATCAGCGTTAAAAATAACGATTTTTTCATATTATAAATCCAATTATTTTTATTTAGCCCAGGTTATCCAGTCGGGGCAAACTATCATATATTTTGCCGAGCCGCCGAAAAGAGAAACTTCGGGAGCGACGTATTCGGGATCCGCTTTGGGCCATGCGTACTTAATATTCAATTCCTGTTTATAGGCTTTGAAACATCTGTTTCTGTATTCCACCCACTTTCTTGCTCCCTTATCGTAGGTTTTTGCAAGAGCCGCGGAATAAAGTTTTGATACCTGTTCTTCGCTGTCCGCCATAATAAAGTTGGGCAACGCTTCTATCCATACGCTTTCTATATCGGTCTGAATTTCGGTATAATCGTTCAGGGCTTTCTGATCGGATACGTCGAGAGGATATCTGAAAGGAACCCTTGAAACGGAATAATCGAAATAAGCGCATTTGTTTTTGAATTCCATCCATGTCTGCAACCAGTTGATGCCGTATTTATCAGGACTGGTCATCTTCGTGTACATAAGGTTTGTAAGCATATGAGTTTTAGTAATACCCATATCGAAAAGCGCGGAAGTATTGTTCTTTCTTAAAGCCTCCTTTGCCTTTTCCGTCCATTCCATTCTGCCGTACGTGCTTACCTTGCCGGTTTCGGGGTCGACTTCGCCTGGTTTTACGGCGTAAGTATAGTATTCGCCCTCGTTTTTGCCGTAATACATTTCCCTTTGTCCCTGTTCGCTGAGCAAATAATCCATAACCTTGATTACTCTGTCCACGCGTTTACAGTTCTTTGTTATCATCGTAACGTATAATCCTCTGCCTGCGTAGTCAAGAAGCAAAGGCGCGTCCCCGCGGGAATTTGTAAGAACGATCGAAACGTAAGTGTGCTCGTCGTCCGTTATGCCGGTGGCGTTGTCATGCCCTTCTTTTTCGCGTATGCCAAGCTCGGAAATATGCTGCTGGCTAGCCCCGATATAAGCGAAAGCTTTACCGTTGAGCAAGTTCGAGCCGACATCGCTTCTCTTATAACTGAAATTACCCGAAGTAATAAGGTTTGCTCTGTACAACTCGTTTAAGAATTTAATAACTTCCACGAATTCCGGAGTATCGTATTGATACAGATAATTACCTTCTGAGTCCTCCATGGGAACGCAGAACATCTCCATAAGTGCGGAAAGCGAATAGTTGAAGCAGTCATTGGTGGCGGTAAGATTGAACGGCGCAAGTAAAACCGTAGGATTGCTGTTCTTTAAACCGTATCTCTGTTTTACCCATTTGCACATTTCCAGAAACGCCGCGGGACGGGTTATCGAATCCTGATTGAAAGACACGTCTTGAGCCTTCTTATGTGCGATATAGGCGTTTAAATAATCTTTTCTTACTATAACGTCATAGTTCATAAACTGATGACCGCCGATATTGTCCTCGTATTCGGCTATATCCGCGTCGTTATAGAAGTTGCTCGCAAGCCCGTACAGATGTCCGTCGGAGCCGGAATAATAGCGTTTATGTTCTTCGCTTATTCTGTTGAGTAAACTCGGCGCATAACTTTCGGCAAGTTTGTCTATGGCGTATGCATAACCTTCTTCGCCGAGTTGAACCCTTGTACGCAAATCGCCTATGGTTATAACGTCCGGAAGTTCGTCGCCCGCAATCATGGTGCTGAGTTCCTGGTTATCGTTGGTCATAGCGCTCTGAAACTTAACTTTTACGCCGGTACGATCGTAAATAAGATCCGCCGCCTTGCCGCCGTAGAAGGTATAGTTAGTAAACCAGGTTATATCCACGTCTTCGTCATCGGGATCTATTTGCTCCCAACTGTTCTTGTCCGGGTCGTAATTCGTGGGGAATTCGTTGTATTTAAGCCCTCCTTTATTCCCGCCCGAATGACCGCATGCAATTGCGGAAAACGCAATTATAAGCATAATAACCGCACACAGCGATGAAGTAATGAGTTTTTTCATCTGAAAGTCCTCCCTTTTTTATTATTCGAGGTAACACCTCGTATTATCCTTTAACCGCGCCTATCATAACGCCCTTCGTGAAATACTTCGCAACGAACGGATAGACTAAAAATATGGGTAACGAAGAAATAACTATCGCCGCAAACGAAATGGTTTTTGCGCTTATTTCGCTTGAAATGGACGGATCCGCGTCGGGCAGATTTGTATCCTTTATTATCTTCATAAGATAGAATTGCAAAAGCCACATGCTCTCGTCTTTTTTTGTGTAAATCAAAGTTGGCATGTAGGAGTTCCAGTGCCCTACGGTGAGCCACAAACCTACGGTTGCAAGCGCGGGCATGGACACGGGCATATACAGCGACCACCAGATCCTGAATTCGTTTGCTCCGTCGAGCATTGCGGATTCGCGCATTGAGTTGTCTATCCCCCTGAAGAAGTTCGTAAGCACTATCATATTGTAAACCGAATAAAGGGACGGTATTATATACACCAGAAAACTGTTATATAAGCCGATGCCTTTTATGAGCATGAAATACGGAATAAGTCCGCCGCCGAAGAACATGGTTATCATGTTTATCACCCAGAAAACTTTATGAAATTTAAGTTTCGGGTGAGACATGGCGTAAGCCACGCAACTGGTGAAAACCAAGCCTCCGGCAACGCCCGCCACGGTAGCTATTACGGTGTTGAAAAACGCTTTGTACAATCTTGCGTCGGTAAAAACCGTGATGTAGTTTGCTAACGTAAATTTCCTCGGGAAAAGCCATATCCCGCCGTACTCGTAATCTATTCCGTCGTTAAAAGAACCTGCTATCGTATACACGAACGGATAAAGCGCGAGGAGGGTGAAAATTATCAGGATAAACACTATTATTACGTCCGCATAGTTGATTCTTTCTATTACGCCCTGACGTTTTTTCATTTCAGAAAATTCCCTCCCCCGATATTTTTTTACTTGCGAAGTTGCTGCCGAGAAGCAATACCAACGATATAAGCCCGTCGAAAAGGGATAACGCCGTCGCCGTGGAATAAAGCCTTTGCGTAAAACCCAACGAATAAACGTAAGTGGCAAGCACCCTTGTCGTTTTCAGGTTCTGAGTCGTCTGGAATACGTAGAACTGCTCGAAGTTATTTCCGAGAAGGCTTGACAAACTGAGCAATAAAAATATGACTATCGTAGGACGAATCATCGGAAGAGTTATTTTTATAGCCCTGTCCCACCTGTTCGCGCCGTCTATCATGGCGGCTTCGTACAACGTCGGGTCTATATTGCTTATAGCGGCAAGATAGACTATCGAACCCCAGCCTACGCCTTTTATAACCGTTGCGAGTATAAGTTTGGGGTAAAAATACTGCGCCAGATTGAGATCGACGGGATTGTCGGGCGAGGATAATCCCAAAAATTCCAGAATGGGATTGACTATACCCGTATTTGCATCGGTAAGCGCGATTATTATTCCGCCGTATATAACCCAACTTATAAACTGAGGGAAATTACATATCGTCTGAATGGTCTTTTTAAGCCGCATATTTCTCACTTCGTTTAAAAGCATAGCGAAAATTATCGGCATCGGGAAATTGAAAACCAGCATAAGCAGGTTTATCGTAAGCGTGTTGGTGAAAATCGTCCAGAAGTTTTCGTCCCCGAACAAATCCTTGAAGTTATCGAACGTCCATCCGGGCTCGAACAACGCTTTAAATAAATCGAGTTTATAATTGCCGTCTTTAAACGCGAGAGTTATGCCGAACATGGGCAGATATTTGAATACAAGTAAAAACAGTATTCCCATACCCGCCATTATGAACAACTGAATATCTCTGGCGTAAAGTTTGATTTTCGCTCGCTTTTCAGGTGTATACACCGTTTTTTTTTCCATTTTCTTAAACACAAAAAAGGCTTCCCTTTTTGCGATTTTCCTCCCTGTAAGATTAACGATATAATTCCGGAAAATCTTAATTCGATTTAACTTTATTGAATTTTTTCCGATTTTTTTTGTTTTTTTACTTGCTTTTTACATAAAATCGTTTATAATTCGATTATGCAAAATTTTTTGATCGATAACAATTTTTCTTTTATAGGCGGCGGTTTTGCTACCATTCGCGACGACGTTGTATGGAAAAATCCCCGCGGCGACGATTTATCGAACGTAACGCCCTGTCAGCAAAAATGGAACGTTATGGTACCCATGTTCGCTTACCATAGATTGTACCTCGTAGTAGACGGTCACGCTACTTTTTTGCTAACAGACGGAACTTCGCTGAGACTTGAAAAAAACAAATTATATCTCATTTCTCCGTTTATGATTCGTTCCGCGGAAAAAACGGAATTATTTTCCCACTATTTTCTGCATTTCAAGTCGAATACTCAATCGACAGACCCGTTTGAATTTTACAAACCCGTCAATCCCGTAGACGCACAGGAACCCGACGCTGTTTTTTTCAAAATGTTGCTTTCGACGTATTTTGAAAAGGATATGCGTTCGAGAATGGTCGCTCAGGGTTATTTCTCTCTGCTTATATCGAAGTTTTTCGACGGCGTGGACTCTCAGCCCCCCGTAATAAAGAAGTTCGAGCCGATACTCGAATATATAGAGCGGAATATCGGCAAAAAAATTACCGTTTCCGACCTTGCTTCCGTGCTCGGGTATAACGATTCGTATTTTTCGGTTATTTTTTCGAAATGCTTCAAAATAACGCCTCAGAAGTACGTCGCCAACAAAAAGATGATTCTGGCAAGACAGCAACTTGCGCACAGCAGCCTGAGCATAAAAGAGATTTCCGAAAATCTCGGCTTCGACAGCGAATTTTATTTCGGCAACGTCTTTAAAAAATCGGTAGGATTATCACCCGGAAGGTGGAGAAAAAGATATTTCGAACAACTTTTGTCCGATGAAAAACTTTTTCACTGAACCTTATACCGTAGTTTCGCGCTACGGTTTTTTTATGCCGTTTTTATCCGCCGTTTTTCTTTCAAAACGCCTTACGTATACGCCTGAATTAAGCGTTTCTGTTTTACCGCTTCCCGGCAACGTGACTTCTGCTCTGCAATTAGAAGGAATGGTTATTCCCCATACCGTTTCGTCTCTCTGTTTATCGCAAGAGACCTTTACCGTACCGTGGCCGGTTTTCAGTTCGCAATCGAAACTCTTCACGTCGTTTAGTCCGCAGGGCTGTATTTTAAGGAAATACCCGCCGTCATCGGCAAAATTTATGCCAGCCAGCGATTGATAAAACCAGTAGTCATAACTGCCGAACATCGGGTGGCAATAAGAATGCATGTTTTCTTCGGTGGTGGAAATGGAATTTTCCCATCTTTCCCAAACTGTAGTCGCGCCGTTTTCCAGCATATATCCCCAACCGGGGTACTCTTTGTTTTTGAGCAATTTATATACTATATCGTTTCTGCCGTTTTCGGAAAGAACCTTAATTAAATGCCTGTACGCCTGGTTGCCGCACGTCATATGATAGCCGCGGGCTTCCATATCTTTCACTATCGCCTCAAAAAGCCCCTTTTTCGCGCATTTTTCGGCTATTCCAAGAGATAAAGCCATGGCGTTGCCCGATTGAACGTCCTCGCAATAACGGTTGTTTTTTTCGTCGTAAAAGCGTTTGTTTACAGCGTTTTTAACAGTAGTCCAAAGCGCGGAATACTTCTTTTCGTCCGCGGTTCTGCCCGTGAGTTTCGCAAAATCTTCTATAAGTTTTAAGTGCCAGCAAAGGTACATGGAAGAAATAAGCGGAACAGGCACGCCTTTGTTAAATCTTCTCGAAATATACGGAACAACGCTTATAGCGGGAACCCAATCGCCGTATATTCCCTTTGAAAGAATTCCGTCCTCAGTTTTTGCAAGAAGGTATTCCACCCATTTTTTATAATTATCGTAGTTTTGTTCTATAATGTCGTTGTCCGCATATCTTTTGTGAGCGAATTCGGCAATCAAAAGGTACGCGACTGAAACAGGGTCAGCGATTTTTGAACCGAGGTAATACGGCGCCGTATCCCTTATGGCTCCGTTTTCGTCCATAGTATCGGTAATGTCGTCGGTGATTTTTTCGAGAAGTAACGATACGTCGAAATTGTTGCAAGTCTGATACAGGCGGGATGCCAGATCGTTCAACCAACCCATACGCTCGTCTCTCTGCGGACAGTCGGATAAAATACCGTTCTGGTTGCACGCTTCCGTCCTGAGCGAAAGGTTGTGCAGGTCCTCGAGCATTTTATCCGAGCAAGTAAATTTTCCCGTTCTCTCAAAATTCATACGCAATCTTTGCGCCTTAATCGAAAGAATCTCAACCTTACCCTCTACCGTTACGAAGGCGTATCTGAATCCGCGGTAAGAAAACCTGGGCGCAAACGTTTCTTTGCCGTTGCCGGAAAGTATATATACGTCGGTGTTTTTTGCATTTCTCAGACTGCCGTAATTCAACGTACCGTCGTCGTTTTGCCTTTCGCCGAATTTCAGCACGACTTTTGCGCCGCGCTCGCCTTTTACAGTTATAACTTCGCGCCCGGTGAGAATTTCGCCGAAATCGTAGGCGGTTCCGTCTGCTATAACGCGTTTTTCTTTATACGGAATATCTTCTTCTGCAATAATAGGCGGCACTTTTTGAGAATACATGACTATTTCAGGGTCGTTTTTCTGCCATACGGCAAAATACCAACCATTGTTGAGACCGAAACTTTCGTTGTACCCGCTCCAGCCTTTGAGTTCTTCTTCCATACGCGCGTCGTAGGTTTCTCCGTCGAAAATCGTTCCGGATATTACAGGCGAACTCCTCGCTTTCCAGAGTCTTTCTGTTTTGTTGGTTATTATTCTCTTTTCGCTGCCGTCTGTGAACGCTATATAAAATTCCGCGGTAATTTTCGGTTCTCCATACCAGCCGTTGCCGGCAAGTATGCCGATTGCGTTTTTTTCTTCGGCGATAAATGGCGTTACGTCGTAAATATTATAATACACGCGCTTATTGTAATCGGAAATAACGGGGTTGGCGATTGCGCTGCCGACCTTGTTTCCGTTTATATATAATTCGTGAAATCCCAACCCGCAAACATAAGCCCTGGCGCGCTCTATGGTTTTACCTTCGGATAACTCCGGAATGGTAAAATTGCGTCTGAAACACATCGCCGCGCCCGATGCCGTAAGCGGACACGCATGCCATGCTACGGTTCTGTCTTTTTCAAACAATCCGGTCTCAAACGTAGCAATATCGCTTTGCGCGTCGCCTGCCGTTGTTTTTGCAAAAACCTTTACGTAACATAATTCAGAAGAACGAAATTGCTTTCCTTTGTATGAAACGTTTATACTTTTTTCGGAAAAAATAATCCCCGAATCCCATTTATCCCCCGTGCCATGCTCTATAAGAGCGACAGATGATGCAACTATTATACGATAGCTTATCTGAATAAGATTGTCGCACTGAGCGTATTCCCACGAAAAACGCGGGGTTTGCGTTTCTATGCCTATCGGATTTACGGAATATTCTGTTTTTAAACTAATTATTTTACACATAATTCTCGTCCGTCTGTTTAGTTATTTTTAGTATACTATCGTTTTTTCGATTTTTCAATATAAATATTATATGTTTTTTTATAATTTTCTTTGATTTTATTCTCGATCACATTTATCGTTTTAAATAATACCGAATTAAAAATCCCTCGACGTACAGCGAAAAAATGTCCTCACCGTTTTTATTTATTATATTGTTAGTGTTAAGTTTGAAGCAAAGCATGGTTTCAAACACGCTTCTTATCACGAACTCAAGCATATGTAAGATAAGCGACGGCGCGCAGAAATAACTCCAACGCATAAAAAATCCCTCCTTCCAAAACTCGGAAAGAGGGATTTTTGTATTTTGCAAGACAATGCAGCCCCGCGCTTACCTCGTTTTTTTATTGCGGGACTATAATATTCAAATTTTTAGTTTTCTTTAATTTTATCTTTGTACTCTGCCGGAGGCGTTGCCGTTTGCAAGAGCTTCCACTTCGGAAACCGAAACCATATTGTAATCGCCCTCGATTGTATGTTTCAGACAACTTGCCGCAACGGCAAATTCGATTGCTTTCTGCGCGTCGTAATCATTCAAAAGCGAATAAATCAACCCACCGCCGAAACTGTCGCCACCGCCCACACGGTCAACGATATGCATCGCATACTTCTTTGAAAAATGCGCTTCGCCGTTCGTGAAAAGCATGCCCGACCAGTTGTTGTCGTTTGCGGAAAGGCTTTCGCGAAGAGTAATCGCCACGCCTTTGAAATTGAATTTTTCGGTCAACTTTTTGGCAACGGATATGTAACCGTTTCTGTCGAGTTTACCCGTGTTTATGTCCGTATTATCCGCTTCGATTCCGAAAACGTCTTTCGCATCTTCTTCGTTTGCTATGCAATAATCGACATATAGGCAGACTTTTGACATTATTTCGCCCGCTTTCTCTTTGCTCCACAGTTTCTTGCGGAAGTTGAGATCGCACGAAATCGTTATGCCTTTTTCTTTCGCTTTTTTGCACGCTTCAAGCGTTATTTTCGCACACTCGTCCGAAAGAGCAGGCGTTATTCCCGTGAAGTGAAACCATGTAACGCCGTCGAAAATTTTATCCCAATCGAAATCGTTTACGCTTGCCGTGGCGATTGCCGAATAGGCTCTGTCGTAAATAACCTTGCTCGGGCGTTGGCTCGCTCCTTTTTCGCAGTAATAAATACCTACGCGATTGCCGCCGCGGACGATTTTGCTCGTATCCACACCGAACTTTCTTAAACTGTTGACTGCCGCCTGACCGATCTCGTGCGCGGGAAGTTTGCTGACGAACGCCGCGTCCACGCCGTAATTTGCCAGACTCACGGCAACGTTTGCTTCCGCGCCGCCGAAAGTGGCTTCGTATTTTTCGCTCTGCACGAATCTCAGATAGTTTTCGGGCGCAAGCCTAAGCATTACCTCGCCGAACGTTACAACTTTCATAATTCCACCTCTTTAATTATTTCGCATGCTTTTTTGCAGTTTTCGGTTATATCGCCTTTCATCATAAACGATCCGCCGACCGCAAAAATCTTGTCAAACTCTAAAAATTCTTTCAGGTTGGTCAGATCCACGCCGCCCGTCGGTATAAATTTAACCTGCGGGAACGGACCGGACAAAGCCTTTAATGCTTTAAGTCCGCCGTAAACGTTCGCGGGGAAAAACTTGACCGTCGTTATTCCGAGCTCCAGAGCCTTCATGATTTCGGTAGGCGTTACGCAACCGGGGAAATAATCCACGCCGTTTGCCGCGCAAATCCCCGCGACCTCTTCGGAAAGCCCCGGGGACACGATAAATTTCGAGCCCGCGTTTAACGCTTCCACGCACTGCTGTCCGTTTATAACCGTTCCCGCGCCTATATTCATATCCGGGAAAAGTTTCACGGCGAGCGAAATCGCTTCTGCGGCGCATGCCGTTCTGAACGTTATCTCGGCGCAGTTCACGCCGCCGGCTCTTAACGCGGACAACGTTTTTTCCGTTTCGTTTACGTCTTTAATCACCACTACGGGTATCAGTTTATCCATTTTATTTCACCTCGAAATACGCTATCGCGTTGCGATAACAAATATCTTTTATAACTTTTCCGACGAGCGTTTCGTCGGTCGTCATCTCGCCGCTTTCCATAAGTTTTCCGAAGTAATTGCACAGAATTCTGCGGAAATAATGATGCCGCGGATAAGACAGGAACGAGCGGCTGTCCGTCAACATTCCGACGAACGCGCCTATATGCCCCGTCGCAGTCAGATCGTCGAGATGTTTGTTCATTCCGACCTTGTTATCCAAAAACCACCATGCGGGACCATACTGCATTTTTCCGCGCGCTTCGCTTGACTGAAAGCACCCGATAAGCGTCATGATTTCACTGTTCATTTTCGGGTTCAAATTGAAGATAATCGACTTCGGCAGGGACTTTTCGCTGTTTAACTTATCAAAGAGCAGCGACATATTTTTAATTCCGTCCTCTTCGGAAATACTGTCGTAACCCGTATCGAGTCCGAGTTTATTCAGCATTTCGGTATTGTTGTTCCGCATCGCGCCGACGTGAAGTTCGGTCGCGATTTTATGCTTCGAATACAACTTCATAAGGAAATAAGTGAGGTAACCCTTGAACGCTTTTTCTTCCTGTTCGGTTACGTTTTCGCCGTTTCTGCGTTTTTTCAGCGCCTTTTCCGCTTCCGCTTTTTCCGCCACGGGATACACGCTTTCGAGCGCGATATCGCTCGCCCTGCAACCGACTTTTTTGAACGTGACAAGCCTTTCTTCGAGCGCGGTTTCGAGTTCGTCGAGCGTGGCGATTTTATGCGTTTCCGCTTCCAAAAGCGACACGAATTCGTTGTATTTTTCCGCCGAGATATTCATTATTTTATCCGCGCGGAAAGCGGGCATCACCTTGAACGAATACCCCTTCGCCGCGATTTTTTCAAAAGTCGAAAGGTCGTCGAACACCTCGTTCGTGGTAAAAATGAATTTTACGTTGGATTTTTCGATCAGGCTGACCGGCGTTATGTCGTTTTTTTCGATATATTCGTTACATTCCGTCCATATTTTTTCGGCGTTTTTCTCGTTGATTTCAAGGTTACAATCGAAAAATTCTTTCAGTTCGACCTGCGACCAGTGGTAAAGCGGATTTCCGAAAGCCGTGCCGAGCGTTTTGCAATATGCGACGAATTTATCGTGATTGCTCGCCTTGCCCGTTATCAGTTCTTCCGGCACGCCGTAATTGCGCATCAGCCGCCATTTGTAGTGATCGCCGCCGAGCCAGACTTCGGCGATATCGTTAAACCGTTTGTTTTCCAGAATCTGCTTTTCCGAAAGATGGCAATGATAGTCGAAAATAGGCATATCTTTTGCGTAAGTTTCGTAAAGTTTTACCGCCGTTTCGTTTTCAAGAAGAAAATCATCCTTTAAATAACTCATAACGTTACTCCTTTTTTATAAAACGCAATTTCTCTTATATCTTCGCTTTTACACTTCGTTTCGCCGTTAATTGCGGCGATAATCGACTTATAGAGGGCTTTTTCGTCCATCGAATACGCATTGAAATCAATCCAGTTGTTCTTTTTCTCCGCTAAAAAATCGTTGCTTGCGATTTTGAACGTCGGCACGAAAGTGGAAAACGGCGTTCCCCTACCCGTGGTGAAAAGCACGATCTGACAACCGCTTGCGGCGAGCGCCGTCGGCGCGATTTCGGTTATCCACTCGCTTTCGCCGTGTTCGAGCGGAGCAAAAGTAACTATATCCTCGGGCTTTTCGTAAATATCTCCGCACACACGGCATTTATGATAAACCGATTTCCCCTCGGTTTCGCAAGTTGCGAACGTGTGAATTTCTTCATATTCGTGTCCGGTTGCTTCGACGACAACCCGAATCGACAACCTGCCTTTCAACCAGGAGTATTCTTCAAGCCCGTCGGTTTCGCAAGCGACTTCCTTCACGACCGTTAAGTTGTGTTTTATAAAATCGACCTCGAATCCGCATGATTTACAAAAACGGATAGTCGCGCAGTTGTTGCGATCGTATATCGGATACCCGTTTCCGTCCTCAAACTCGTGGTTGTGTGATATCACTTCGGTCAACCCGACGACGGTCGCGCCATTTGTCGTCTGAAAAAAGACTTTGACAAAATCGTATGTTTTCAAATCGATTGTAACTGCGTTTATTATAGCTTTGCGAGCGACGAAAGTCAACTCTTTTTTTCCGATCACATTTCCGAACGCATCCTTTATACCGAAATATAACGTCGTTCAGGCATCCACCCGGTAAGCGAATTTTATACGCAACACGCCGTTCGTCCGTACAAATAACGACGTATAGCGTAACAATTTTGCCGTTCAAAAATAATCGCGCCCTTGAACCGGGCGGAAATGCTCCTGAACCCAAAAAAATGATGGTCTATAAGAAAAGACCTATAGACCATCCCGCTTGTCTGCGTTGCCCGATATAGTTGCGTTTTCTGCGATGCCGGGTTTTCAGTTTTCAGTTTTTAGTTTTCTGTTTATAGTTTTTTGTTTTTCGTCCTTCGCTTTTAACTGTTCAGGTTCGAATCCTAAGGTTTTTCGACTATCGTCACACCGTCGAAATAAGCGGTTACCGCAACGCCCGTTCTTATTACAAGCACGAATTTTTGCAGTTTACCGTCTTTCACGACGCTCGATTTTGCCTCTTTTATCAGCGGCAACAGATCTATTTCCACCCATTCGTTATATACGCCCGACAGTTCGGAATAATTTTTATCCGCCCTTATTGCGTTTTCGCTATCATCGTATATTCTCACGTTACCCTTGGGCATTTCGGAGCCGACTATACGCAACCTCAGTTTAACCGAAACGAGTTTTTCCGGATCGTATTCGTCGGCAAAGCCTATGCCGACGGACACAAGATAATCGTTAGTTGCGGAATACACGCCGCCCTCATACCCCTCGGGGAGCGAGGAGGCGTTTTTTTCGGCGGACGCGGCAAATCTTTTAAGGTCGCCGACGTTTACCGAAGCGTCGAAATTTTCGCCGCCGAAGTCGTACGTTTTTTTAACGTACTTCGGCGCAGGCCTTTGCTCCTCCGCCCCGCAGCCGCAACGCCTTATTTCCAGCCCGTCGGAATTTTCCGTGGGCAATTCCGCTACCTGCCATTCGCCGAAAACGTGTTCCGAAGTGGCGTACATAATATGCTTTATTTAACGCCGTGGCGATTGCAATTCTGCAATCGCCACGGCGTTACGCTTTTATGCGGCTCAATAACGAAAAATTTACTTGATAAATCGGGGTTTATATGATATACTAATTACGCTACGCAAAACTAAATAAAAGAATGAGCGGTATTTTTCTGTTCTGATAAATACTTTTTTCGCTTACATTACACAAACTGAATTCAGCAAAAATGCAAATTTCACTGAAGTGTATTGTACGCGTATTTTATATACCGTCATTCTTTTGGTTTTGTGTAGCGACAATTGAAGTTTGCGTTTTTCGTGCGGTAACTTCGGTTGCCGCACTTTTTAATTTCGGAGGAATGTTTATGTATGACAAGATAGGCGGCAAAATCAAGGCGCTTGTAAAGGCAATCGCAATAATCGGTATCGTGGCAAGCGTTATTTACGGAATTGTCTTATTATCATTAGGACAGATTTGGGGAATAATTTATATTCTCATTATGCCGTTTTTAATATGGGCAGGTTCGTTTGTATTGTACGGTTTCGGGGAACTCATTGAAAAAGTTTGCAATATCGAGAAAAATATCCGACAAAGATATCCCGATCAAGACGCCAATTCCGAACAAAACGACTATATAATCTATAAAATGTAAAACATCAAAACAGAAGAATTTTTAAGCCGGGGCGATTGCAGAATTGCAATCGCCCCGGCTTGCCCGTATTTACAAAACTATTATTTATAAGACTATTATACGTTTTTATAACGTTTGATGATTACGTTGCCGCAACACACCTCGGAATAAGAAAAACTCGTTTTGCCGTTGAATTCGCCGTAAGGAGAAACGGTAAAAAGCGCGGGATAAACGTTGGTTATTTTCCCTTTGTACGAAACGAATTTATTTCTGCCGAGGTTCACTTTGACGTTCACGTCCTCGTTGAGGCACTTTTCGATTGCCTTTTTGACCGAACTTATATTCACAGTAGATTTAATCATACCGGAATTATTCCCGACTCGCCGATTTTTTAAACCTTATACTGCCGCTTAGCCGAGAGAGATTCGAACCACATAAGTTTTAACGGCGCAAAATTTGCAAAATCCGCGTTAAACTCGCTT
>ERZ780139.1143-NODE-1143-length-24494-cov-137.417284_pt1 | contig 24494 bp, 20 predicted proteins | sample MGYA00511476_ERZ780139 | MGnify/ENA primary metagenome ERZ780139 (study PRJEB29588, sample SAMEA2158190) | human gut metagenome | biome: human gut; feature: human-associated habitat; material: faeces | place: Denmark | collected 2008/2010 ... | reverse complement strand
ATGCAACAATAATATCTATATGTTAAAAGGTAAAAAGTTTGATGCGTTTGCCCTGGTTATACTATAGAAATTGTATCTTTGCCTTAGAAAAATCTCCGTTCCGTGTCACGGAATGTGCGTTCCGAACTTCGGAATGGCCGTTCCGTGTCACGGAATGGCGGTTCCGTATCACGGAACGGAGATTTTTATAGTGATTCGAGAACAAATTCATAGAGAACTAAAAACTTTTTTATACTATGGCTATATATAAATTGCAAGAGATGCCCGACATGCAGAACAAAGGCAAGAAGAGAGTCTATCCCAAGTTGGTTGTCAACCGCCAGTTGAACACTAAGGAGTTCATCGAAAAGATGCACTTCCGCAACCGTGCCATTTCACCAAGCGTCACCACGGCTGTGCTGACCGACATCGCAGACTACTTGGGCGAGATGCTATCCATGGGCTACACCGTAAAGTTGGATGGCCTCGGCACCTTCTCGCTGTCATTAGACTTCGACGACGAGAAGTCAAAGGAGCTAACGAGCGATGACGACAAGATGCTCTATCGCAAGGTGACGGTGAAAGACGTGAACTTCAAGTCTGACTCCGAACTGGTGAAATACGTCAACCAAGAAATAGACTTAGAGCGAGAGCCAGGAGGTGTGACCCGACTCTACAAGAAGAAATACACCCTCGAAGAGCGTATCCAACGAGGCAAGGATTGGATCAAGGAACATGTCTTCTTCACCCTGCAGGATTACGCCGACATCAACAACCTAAGCCGCACCACAGCCTCGCTGGAACTCAAGAAGTTGACCACAGGTCCCGATGCTCCCTTCGATTACACCGGCAGAGGAAGCCACAAGATCTGGACAGATAAAGAATAAAGCGAGGGAACGTTATCTGTTCACATCCGGCACACAAAAAAATGCCCACAGATTTCACGTAATGGCACAAAGTACTTTAAGGCAAGAAACAAATCTGTATCAATCTGTGAAATCTGTGGGAATAAAATAACGAGAAGCACCCTGTTCGGCATCTTCGGCTTCGCACGCGTACATTATATTATATACTGCATCCGCTCGTTAGGTTGTGGTGGTAAGAGCCATTTTGGGCTCACCTATTTCTTCTTTCAGGTATTCGTAAATATAGAGAGGACTTTGAATATACAACCCTGTTTCTGTATCTATGAGTTTTTTGTAGATTCTGGAATTATAAATGGTATCGAAAGCATCAAGGATAGTCATACCATAGTCTTCTTGCAGAAGGGAAACAATCTTCTCTACATCACAATTTATAATAAACTCTATTTCATTATTATATTGCTTCATAATCTTTTCAGTTTTGAAATTGCCAGTTCTGTTCCAAAAAAATATTGGCTGTTTAACTTCTTAAACTCCAATCGTTTTACAAGTTCTTCGATGGTTATGAAATGCATCATAAACAAATTGATTTGAAAAACAACTCCATCGTCAGCAATAGGACCAACCACAACATCGTAATTGTGTATTCTCTTGCCTTTTGCATTTCTATTAGCAACAATAAATTGTGCCCAGTCGTTGGATATTCCGTCAAAGATTTTAACCCTCAACTCTTCTGACGTGAGAAGACTTTCGTCAAATTCATATTCTTGTACTACAGGAGAGCCTTTGTCTTCGAATTTTGCGCGCCTGATTGCCATATCTACTGCTTGTTGCTTAATATCAGTCAGATAGAATCCACATCCAAAGTCCTTGTTAGGTTTACATTTTTTGAAATCTATTTCGAAGAAATCAATGTTAGTTCCATGGTACAGTTTCATCAGATGGTTCCTCCATATCTTCTGCTAATGGTTTGTATATCTTCTAAAGCATCTTCCAATGAAAGGGTGTGTTCGGCAGCATAAACTTCATCAAGAAATGCCAAAGCCTTATGCTCCTTCAAGTAATTGAAAGACATGCTTGCTGGCATTCCGAACTTTCGTCCGAATTCAACAATACACATATTTATATATCTTATTTTATCCATACACGTTCCTCCGTAATAAAAAGAATGGTTTTCTGCCGCAAATTTACGTTTTTTCCACGTAATCACCAAACTTTGTACCATGAAACGTTCTTCGTTGGGAGAAATTCATTCATACAACCATTGCTATTGCCATCCTTTTTTCCTTTGCAGAGCATCAAGCCAAGCCTCTTTCTGCGTTGATTTCTTGCTGATGCAGGAAGCACAGCACCACTATTCTTACTAATTTTAGAAAAAACAGACATCTTTTTACGAAAAAATTAGGAAGAAAAGAATATTTTTCATAAATTTGCAACGATAAGGGGCTCGGGCGCCATGAGTTCATCAAGGAGCCAAGTCTAAGTATAAACCAAAATTAGATTAAGAAACAGACATCAAGAATTACGACGCAACATCGGGTTTGCTACCCTATCCCACGCATCTTGCAAAGTACATGTCAGAATACATTTCATGCACTTTAAGCACTCTGGGATACAGATAACAAGAATTCTAACCGAAGCGTCACCGTTCTATAGAAAAATTAAGAGATTAAGATATTGAGCTTTTAGCTCTTGTTCTCAAACTTCGAATACCGCCAATTTTCGTACACCCGAGAACAAGCAGATAGAAGGTTCATGCCTCTTTGGCGTGAGCCGTTCTGTGCTTGTTGGTGTACGAGGTCACTTGGCGGTAACCTGAAGTTTAACAAGCCACGAACGGTTGCACGCCTTTTTTATTATTCGTAGAAAATGAAACAATTATTTTACTTTAAAGCACGTGCCTGGCATAGGACGCTTATGCTCGTCTGTCTTCTTGGGCTGTGGCAAGGAATGGGTTGGGCGGATAATGACGATACTTCCACTATCGGAAATTCTGCGAAAGATGTTCGTACCGTCACACCAGAAGAATTTGACAATATAATAGAAAGCAAAGACATAGACTATGCGATTGGGATCATCACCGATGGCAAGCGATGGGCTTACCACTCTTCCGTACACCCTATATATACCTTGGAAGCCACGAACAGTACAGACTATTGTCCCGAAGCGTACTATGACGTTACAGGAAATGGGAAAATGGATTTTTTCGGCTATTATATAGACAAAGAAATAAAAGCAAATTGTAATATGTATCCTCTCATCGTTACATCTATTGACGGTGACCTCATCAGAAAGGAAGGAACTGGCAGTCGTGTTTCTTGGGCAACAGACCGTTATGGTAAACTGGAGTATTACCAAAAAGACGACTATGCCAAATATGGAACGTTAGATTATGGCTTCCATGGTTTTAAGATGGGCATGTATGACAAAGACGGAATGCCGCTTTTGATAAACAGAAACGTGCTATATAAAGAACCAACCTTTATCTATAGTTATAAGCAAAACAAGATGGTTTTAAAAGCTGAAAATTTTTATTATTCTAAAACTACCTTTGCTGATATTAATGGTGACGGGCGCAAAGAAATCATCTCGTTTGTACCATCCAAATATAATAGTTCAAATACCCAACTTACAGAAGAAGATGGCGTCATCGACATTTATCGTATGGCAGCGGACGGAACTTTCGTAGCAGACAAGATATATGTCACCTCAGACACAACAGTCGTCAAATCTATGATGCTGGATGACTATACTCCTAACTCTGGAACAATAGACAAGCCAGGTAGTGGCACACAAACAGCTACTGGCATTGGTTATCCTGGACAAGGTATGTTTGTTGAAGCCAAACCTGCTCCAGACTGGAATGACTGGCAAGAGTATGACAACATTACTTCGGAAACATCTCAAGCCAAGCAAGTAATAACCAATAACGGGAAAGCCACACGCGCCATGGCTGCACAAACAGGTTATGTTTCTGCCGCAGATATCAATGGCGATGGTATGACTGATCTGTATGACGGCACCAACATCTATTATAATTTAGGTGGAAACAAGTTCTTTAAGAGTCCTCACAAAGGAACAGTATATTCTGCCGACCTGACAGGTAATGGTCTTCTCGACTTCATCGACTTCGGCAACGAGCAAGTGGACCTCTACCTCAGCATGGCAGAGAACAGCGACATGCAGGTAAAGACATTGCTTAAGAATACCGCCATCAGCAACACCTTCTTTGGCGACTTCGACAAAGACGGAGATGTAGACATTCTCTTTGTTATCCCTGGCAGCGACTATACCATTTTCCAATTCTATCGCAACGACGGAAATGGTGTGTTCAAGCCAAAGGACACCAACCTTGACGGCACTTATACATGCCAAGCCTGCAATGACTACGATGGCGATGGACTGTATGAGATTCTTGCTGTAAAAGAAGGAGCCTATAAATATGTACTCCTCAAACTAAACAATAAATGGAGCGTTGCAGAAACGGAGCTTCTTTCCGGTTTAAGTTTAAGAACGATTGGTGATGTCAACAATGATGGAATCATGGAAATGGTATACAATAGCAAAACGGTTTACTTAAACAGTATACCAAGTTATACCATATACGATGCCGTGCCAAACTGCAAGGTCAACACTCGTCCTGAGAAGATGGAGAAGCCTTCAGCCGTAGCCTACGCAGACGCAGGCAAGCTCAAGATTTCATGGACTCGTGGTAAGGATGCCGAAACATCAGCTTGCGATTTGACTTACGAGCTACGCATTGGAAGCGAGAGCGGTAAGGGAGATATTTACTTCGGCAAGTCGAATGCCGACGGCACTCGTCGTGTCTTGGAAGACGGCAACATGGGCCGTGCCCTCAAATACATGTTTGACACTGGCAATCTGTGCGAAGGCAAATATTATATCGCCATTCAAGCCATAGATGCAAGTGGACTCGGTGGACCTTGGAGCGATGAATTCGTCTATGACCACAAGACTGCTCTTCCTGTCATCAACAAGTTGTCTGATGGTTATTGCACATCCGACACCATCACTATGACCGTGCAGAATCCTAACATCAACGCCACTTACGAGTGGAACATCAGCAATGGAACTATTATCTCACAAAATGATAATGGAAGCATTGTAGATGTCTTGTTCGACAGAGGTGGAGAGCAGAATATTACGGTAAATATGACTTTGGGAAATCTGATGTATAAGTCAGAAACCAGGACAATCACTTTAGCTCCAAGTAAATACTCAACAATTCCAGTGGCAAATGACAAGACTTTGAAATATACAACATTCCTGGACCTCAACCAAGACGGAAATGTTGAAGTCTTGGGAGCTGTCTATAAGGTCTATAATAACAACCTATACACTGATGAAACTGGATGGTTTGAGAATAAGGAAGGCTTATATAGCAAAATCAGAAAGACTTGGAACAGCGACTTAGGAGGTGGTTCTAACCAATTCTTTATCGCAGACTTTAACCATGATGGATATCCAGACTTCTATTATCCACACAGCAAGGGAAATCTTTTTACCAATAGTGGCGAGGAAGACAACTCGTTCGAGTATGATACAGAGACCTTCGATTTTGGCTTTGACTCCTATTATAACCCTTCAATTACGAATATAGATTTTAATAATGACGGCAAATTGAACTTTTTGGTTAATAGTCTCTCTTTGTATACAAATAATGGAGACGAACGCAAGTTCTCCAAATTAAATGATATTATAGCTGAGCAGTTAAACATATACTCATACGACGGTCTTTTCGATTTCAACCGTGATGGTGGCTTGGATATTTGGAAAAACGAAATAGATAATTCTATCCAAAAAGCACAGACCAAGGTGTTTTTCAAGGTTGCAGGAGAAAACAACCAGTTCAATCCTGCCGGAACTGTTTTCTATGAAAACGAGAGAAGGTATAATATGGAAGGCTTCGAAGACTTCAATAACGATGGCTATGTCGATGGTTACTTCTTAGACCATCCCGAAGGACAAAGCTATTATAACTTGGTGATTGTGAAAGGAAAACCGATGAGCGAGTGGCCTTGCAAGGAAACAGTCGTTATCCCATTGAAAGAGTGTACGTTCTATGCTGGAGGCGAGCCAAGCTTCAAATTCGTCGATTTTTCTAACAATGGATTCCTTGACATCATAGTCGGTAATAGTTTCGTCTTGCTAATGGATAAAGATTTCTCATTCCAAAAGACTCAATACGAAACAAATCCCGATTACAGATCTTATGATGGTCTAAAATCCATCGACGAATACCACTGGCAGCCTCTTACCCCAGGCGCTTATCCTAACGGTTACAAGTCGAGCATCAAGAACGAGGCACCTTCTGTTCCTGCCCATGTGACAGCTACTTCTGTACCCGAGGGCTTGTTGCTGAAGTGGGACGATGCCACAGACGACCATACTCCATGGATGCAGATGCGCTATAACGTGAGCCTGAAGATAAAAGGCAAGACTGGCGAGAATGCCTTTGTGCTCTCTCCGATGAACGGATTGAGCGACGAGGCTGCTATTTGCTCGGGCGTTTACTATCGCAAGGCAACACAGCTCATCGCGCCCAAGACAGCCTTGGTGAACGGAACGACCTACGAGTTGCAGGTACAAGCCATTGACCTCATGGGTGAACACTCAGCTATGACCAAGCCAGTGGAGGTGACCTACAACGCAGAAAAGATGATCATGATAGACGATAATGAGCATTATACAGGATTGGCTTATTATGGCAAGTGCACCAACGTATCTGGCAATGCCTTCACTATCGACCCAGGAGAAGGCGGCACCGTCCTACAGCACAGCGACGGAGGCATCTTCAGCCTCAAGTGGAACACCCCAGGCGTGAAGACTATCACCTTCAAGGATGGCAACGACGTGATAACCAAGCTGGTGAACGTCAAGCTTTTACCCGATTTGACTATCAACTTGCCAGAGCGAGTGATGCTCAACACTCCATTGACTGTCAGGGTGCCAAAGAGCTTCCAGACAGGAAAATATGATGACTTCGGTTTCAAGGAGAGCGAGGCTTACAAGGCCACCTTCGAGAAGGGCGACACCATCGCCACCATCGTATTCAAGGAGGTGGGCGAACAATCCCTACAGCCATACGTCAAGATAGAAAAGGACCTCACTCTTTCAGAACAGTTCAAGACTATGGTTATAGACGAGACCATGCCTGCAGCCGAGATCAAGAGCGTGGAGTCGAACGACAAGTACTATCAGGTAAACTGGAGCACCGACGTGCCAAGCATGGTAAGCAAGGTGGAAGTGAGCCGAGAGACCAATCGTCTGAACCAGTTTGAGGTGCTCGACATCGTGCCTGTAGGAAATGCCACCTATGTAGACTTGACCAGCGACAACCGAGTTCAGCCTCAGCGTTATCGCATACGCCTCATCGCAGAGAACGAGATGCAGCACAGCGACTACTCTGCTGCTCACAACCCACTGCATGTCATGATCAACAAGACTGCCGACAAGAAGGGCAACAACCTGATGTGGAATGCCTACGAGGGCTTGGAGGTGACGAGCTACATCATCATGAGAGGCTCGTCGGAGAAGAACCTGAAGGCCATTGCCACCATTTCGGGCAGCCAGCAGAACTTTACCGACTATGATGCACCGGCAGGCGTTTCCTACTATGCCGTGAAGTTTGAGACCAACACCTCGGCAGGTGCCAAGGGTATGGGCAGAGTGGCGGCATCAGAAGATGTTTCCTCAAATGTCATCTCGTCAGAGGAAGCCATGCCTACCACACAGGCAACAACCCTCTATGCAGGAACAGTAGAAAGCATCGCCAAGCTGAGCAACAGCCAACAACAGCTCCACATGGTAGCTACGATTTTGCCTACTTACGTCACATTCAACAAGGTAAGCTGGAGTATCGTCAGCGGAGGCGAATATGCTTCCATCAGCCAGAGCGGATTGCTGACAGCCAAGGGAGGAAAGGGTGATGTCGTGGTAAGAGTAGTGACACTGGATGGTTCTAACCTGAGCAGTGAGATCACCATACCATGCGATGTGAATATCCTGGCAAGCGACATCGACGTGCGTGCATCAAAGAAGACGGTTGCCGTGGGCGATTATCTGCTGCTGAATGCTGTACTCACTCCGAAGAACACCACCATGAGCGAAGTGACCTGGAAGAGTGAGAATACCGACGTGGCAACCATAGACGAGAATGGCATTCTAAAAGCCATCAGCACTGGTACAGTCAAGATTACGGCTACGACAAAGGACGGAAGCAACCTGAGTGCCTTCATCAAGATTACCGTAACAGAGGCATCAGGAATCCATGGTGTCACCATAGAGGATGAGAACGAGAACACTGAGTTCTACGACCTTGAAGGAAGAAAGATTCAAACCCCACAGAAGGGACACGTCTACATCACCAACAAGGGACAGAAAATAGCGTTCTGACAACACAACGAGTGGTGACAAGCCACTCCTACAAACTGCAAATGACCATGACCGGAGAGCAATCTCGGTCATGGTCATTTCGTTTATAAGGGGCTCAAGTTGAGTAAGAATTTTATCAGAAAGAGAAGAAGAGGAGAAGGCTATTTGCCTGTTTCCTTGGGTGTGCGTTTGTCACGACGATAGCTGCGATAGTCGTCGAGAGGAATCTCCTTGTCGGGCTCCACCAGCTCGCCCTGACGTGGCAACTCAAACTTCATGTACTTGATGTTGAGTCCGCGCTCTATCCACATACTCTCATAGTAAGTCTGGATGGAGAGAATCTTGCGTGTCACGTCGTCGATGCCCTCATGATGATAGAGGTCTTCGGTACGGAAGAGCACAGGCAGATGATTCTCCTGCACCATATAGGTGGTATAGGTGAAGAGGAAATTGGAATCGGTCTTGAGATGAATGATGCCGCCATCCACGAGGAAGTGGCGATAACGGTTCATGAAATAGGTGGAGGTAAGACGCTTGCGAGGATTCTTCATCTGTGGATCGCTGAAGGTAAGCCATATCTCCTGCACCTCGTCCTGGACGAAGAAGCGGTCGATGATCTCAATGTTGGTACGCAGGAAAGCCACGTTATTCTGTCCTTCCTCAATGGCTTTCTTGGCTCCAGTCCACATACGGGCGCCCTTGATGTCTACTCCGATGAAGTTCATCTCTGGATAGAGTTTGGCAAGTTCTACGGTATATTCGCCCTTACCACATCCCAACTCGAGAACGATGGGATTGTCGTTGTGGAAATACATCTCACGCCATTTGCCCTTCATCTCGAAAGGCACGTCGTCTACCACACTATAAGGGTACTGGAAGACATTCTCGAATGCCTCCATGTCTGCAAACTTTGCTAATTTTCCTTTGCTCATGTATCTGTCTTTGTTGTTTTTGCGTGCAAAGTTACAGATTTTTTATGAAAAAAGGGCACTCTTGCCAGACTTATCTGACATGAGTGCCCTTAACTTTTGAACTTTCGGAATGTTATTCGATAACAACTGTGGTCCAGCCATGCTTGTCCTCGATGGTGCCATACTGAATACCACGGAGGGTGTCGTACAGGTGCTTGGAGATAGGACCAGGTTTATCGCCAAAGTTATAGCGCTTGCCAGTATCGAGGTCGTCGATATAGCTGATAGGACTGATTACCGCAGCAGTTCCGCAGGCACCAGCCTCCTCGAATGTATCGAGCTCGTCCTCAGGAATCTGTCTGCGCTCCACCTTCATACCGAGGTCTTCAGCCAACTGCATCAAGCTCTTGTTGGTGATAGATGGGAGGATAGAGGTACTCTTAGGAGTAACGTATGTATTGTCCTTGATACCAAAGAAGTTGGCAGCACCACACTCGTCCATGTACTTCTTCTCCTTGGCATCGAGATAGAACTCGCATGCATAGCCCTTCTCGTGAGCAATATTGTTGGCTCTGAGAGAAGCAGCATAGTTGCCACCCACCTTATATATACCTGTTCCGAGAGGAGCAGAGCGGTCGAAATCACGAATGATGACGTAAGGGTTGGTAGAGAAACCACCCTTGAAGTAAGGACCTACAGGAGTGACGAAAATGAGGAAGCAATACTCTGTGGCAGGATGAACACCCACCTGTGCGCTGGTACCGATGAGGAGCGGACGGATATAGAGTGTAGCACCACTCTCATAGGTAGGAATCCACTCCTGGTTGAGTCGAACCACCTTCTTTACCATTTCCTCAAACATCTCAGTAGGTACTTCAGGCATCATAATGCCACGGCATGTACTCTGCAAGCGAGCAGCATTCTCATCCATACGGAATACGCGCACCTTGCCGTCAGGACAGCGATAAGCCTTCAGGCCTTCGAATGCTTCCTGTCCATAGTGAAGGCAGGTAGCAGCCATGTGCAGTTTGAGATACTCATCAGAGCAAACTTCTATTTCGCCCCATTTTCCGTTGCGATAGTAGCAGCGAACATTGTAATCGGTCTGGCGATAGCCAAACGACAGATTAGACCAATCCAAGTCTTTCATAACATTTACTTTTTTAATGTTCTACTTATATTTAGCTGCAAAAGTACAAAATAATCCGTTAATCTGCAACTTTTTTGTCTAATATTTAGTAAAATAGTCAGCTTATACCCCTTTCTCGTGTTCAGAAGTTAAAGGAGTTCTATCACTTCCCCCTATTCTTCACTCAGCAACTTTTTGATTTCCTCGTCCGTCTTAGTGAGTTTATCCTTGCAGAGTTTCACCAAAACCTTGGCACGCTTCAGTTGTTCGGACAGTTGGTCGATGTCCAACTCATCGCGCTCCATCTTGTCCACGATCTCCTCCAGTTCGCTGACCGCTTTTTCGTATTTCATTTCATTGTTTTCCATCGTTTGTATGTTTTAATGTTACTATTCCACTTTCGACTTGACGGTGCCTTCGGCGAATCTCGTAACGATAACGTCACCAGATGTCAACAGCGAAGCCGAGCGAACACTCTTGCCGTTCTTCAGCGTGATACTGTATCCGCGCTTCAAGAGCAGTTCCGGGTCCTGCGACCTGATGCGCTGTTCCAGCATCTGCAGGCGATGACTCTCACTCATCATCTTCCTTTCGAGGACAGGCTGCACATTCTGCGAGATAATCTCCAACTTGCGTTGCGCATCAGCCACCTTAGACAGCACTTGCTGCGAGAGACGGTTCATTAGGCGGTCGATATATGCTCCCTGGCAGGTCTTCACCAAAGAGAACTGCACAGGAATACTTTTGTTCAGACGGTCAAGCCGCATCTTCTCCACTTGCAAGCGGTGCTTCACGTTTTGCACAATCGTTTCCTGTGCCTCCATCACCCTGACATACACATCCGTGAGGTGCTGAACCAGAAAGGCGGCAGCAGCCGTCGGCGTCTTCACCTTCTGGAAGGAGATCATGTCGAGAACACTCTCGTCTCGCTCATGTCCTATGCCTGTGATTATCGGCAAGGGGAAGTTGGCCACATTCTCTGCCAATGACAGGGTGTCGAAGCCAGAGAGATCGCTGGTAGCACCACCGCCACGGATGATGACCACACAATCCCAATCCTCATATTCGGCATCAATACGGTTGAGGGCAGCGATGACACTTTGCTCTACGCCCTCGCCCTGCATAGTGGCAGCAAAAAGGCCCGTCTTGAACTGCAAGCCATAATCGTTGCCGGCAAGTTGATTGCAGAAATCGCCATAACCGGCAGCCGTGGCACTCGACACTACCGCAATGCGCTGGCAGAACATCGGGAGAGCCAGTTCCTTCTGCAAATCGAAGACACCTTCTTCTTTCAGCGTCCGGATGATTTCCTGTCGCTTGCGAGCCATATCTCCCATCGTATAGTTGGGGTCTATGTCGTCGACGATCCATGAGAAGCCATAGTTCTCGTGGAACTGTGCATGCACCTTGAGAAGGACCTTCATTCCGGCATGAAGTCTTTGTCCTGTAACCTGCTCAAACTGCGGGCGTATGCTTATCCAGCGGTTACGCCAGCAGGCAGCATGAGCCTTGGCTATGGGTGTATTGGAGCGTTCTTCCTTCTCTATCAGTTCCATGTAGCAATGACCTCCATACCCCTCGCGCACCTCCGACAGTTCCGCCTCTACCCAATAACTGTCGGGCAGAGTCATCGAAAGTGCATCACGAACCATCGAGTTCAATTCATAGAGAGATAATCTTTGCTTCATACTCTTATATTTTTATCTCCGTGCCTACTTTATCGCTTTCCCTGTCAGGTAAGCTTTCCAGAAGTCCGGCACACCATATCCATAGATATTATCGGGATGCTGCTGATTATTGCCAGCCAACCTGACGAGTTTGATGATCTGTCGGGCAGACTTGTGCGGGAAAGCCTGCCACAGGCAAGCCACCATGCCAGCCACGAGGGGCGAGGAGAAAGACGTGCCATTGTCGTTGATAATGCTTCCACGTCCTGTTATGACAGAGGTAGGACTTCCCATCGCCATCACATCGGGCTTGATGCGTCCGTCGGCAGTAGGACCGACAGCACTGAAGGGAGCATTGACACCTTGCGGATTGACACTGCCCACCGTGATAATATCCTTGGCATCGGCAGGAAAGTTGATGCGTTTCCAGGTTCCCATACCATCATTGCCAGCCGAATTGACGCAGACAATACCTTTGTCAGCCAACATAGAGGCAGTATGCGAGATGAGCGCCGTCTGTCCGTCCTGCTCAGCATAACGATGACTCGTAGAGGCATCATCGAAATCATGATATCCCAAAGAAGAATTGATGACGTCTACCCCCACACTGTCGGCATATTCGGCAGCCTCGGCCCAGTAGTCTTCCTCGGCAAGACTCTCCGTACGCTCGTCCTCGCAGCGCACCAAGAGATAGGAGGCCTCGGGAGCCACACCTACATAATAATTCGGCACATTGGCAGCCATGACAGAAAGCACCATCGTGCCGTGCTCCATCTCTGAGAAGATATTATCAGAGGGAGGAACCACAAAATCCTTCAGTCCAGCCAGCCGGATGCCATGAAAAGCCGGAATCTTGTCGACATTCATAAAGCCCCCATCGAAGACGGCTATCATCATGCCCTTGCCACGAAACCCACTGTCGTGCAGTCGCTTGCCACCCAAAGATGAAATCTGCGCATCGGCCGAACCATAAGCCTCGCTATAGCTCTCCCAGGGGCTCAGTTCCTTACGGAAGGAGGTACGTTTGCGCTGACTCACCGAGTCGGGCGAGGCAAAGACCTTCACCTTGCGCGTAATGAAGGGCAGTTCCTGCAGTCGCCTGAGCTGCTTCTCCTTATGCACACGCACCAGCAGGGTGTTGTTCCACTTGCTCCTCCCCACAATCTCTACCCCGGCTTGGCTCACAGCCTTCACATAGGCAGGAGCCACAGGCAGGTCGGTAAGGTCGACAGCCAGCTTCTGTCGCTTGCGTCTTTCGATCGAGCGTGAAGAGAGAAACTCCTCAGGTCTGTCGATCGAGAAGGGGTTATGTTCGAGGTCTTTGTCCTGCAGATAGATGCGGTACATCAAGCACTTGCCACCGGGGAAAGACACCAGGTTGGTGTCAGCTATGCGGGCAGGAGCCAGAATGCCCCATGCCACCAGCAGGAATATAAGTACAGCTTGTTTCATTTGCTTCGAAAAAGGATTTAGTCACAAGATGCAAAAGTAAGTTTTTCTTGCGACATAGCCAAACGAAAAGTCATATTTTTGTCCATTTGTCATCATCGAGGCAACTTTTTCGGACAGAACGGACAAGGTATCAATATTTTTTTGTAATTTTGCAACATGGAAAATAAGCAAGCGACATTAGAATTAGGCACCAAGCCTGTGGGTAAATTGCTTATACAATATGCCCTTCCCGCCATGATAGCGATGACGGCAGCCTCGCTCTACAACATCGTAGACCGCGTGTTTATCGGTCAGGGAGTAGGAGCCATGGCCATCTCCGGTCTTGCCATCACCTTCCCCTTTATGAACCTCACGGCAGCCTTTGGAGCCGGTGTTGGCGTGGGAGCCTCAACAGCCATCAGTGTGAAACTGGGCCAGAAAGACTACGCCACAGCCCAGAACATATTAGGCAACACGATATCGCTTAATCTCATCATCGGTATCGGACTGAGTATCATCTGTCTGCTCTTCCTCGACCCCATCCTTCGGTTCTTCGGAGCCAGCGACCAGACGCTGATCTATGCTCACGAGTATATGGTCATCATTCTGTTGGGCAACGTGGTGAGCCACATGTACTTTGGCATGAATGCCCTGCTCAGGGCAGCAAGCAAGCCACGGCAAGCCATGTATGCCACCATCTTCACGGTGGTGATGAACGTGATACTGGACGCACTCTTCATCATCGGATTCAAATGGGGAATACAGGGAGCCGCCATTGCCACCATCCTGTCGCAGCTGATGGCGCTGTGCTGGCAATTCAAACTCTTCAGCAACAAGAGCGAGCTGCTCCACTTCAAGAAAGGCATCTACAAACTGAAGCGCAAACTCGTAGACAACATTCTCGCCATAGGCATCTCGCCCTTCCTGATGAACGTGTGCGCCTGCATCATCGTCATCTTCATCAACAACCAGCTGGTACGCTTCGGAGGCGACCTGTCGGTGGGAGCCTACGGAATAGCCAATGGCATCGCGATGGTGTTTGTGATGTTCGTGTTCGGCGTCAACCAGGGCATGCAGCCAATAGCCGGCTACAACTATGGCGCGCAGAAGATAGACCGACTGATGCGCGTGCTGAACCTCAGCATCCTTGCAGCCACAGCCATCATGGTGACGGGCTGGCTGATAGCCATGTTCCTACCCTATTATTGCGCACGACTGTTTACTACAGACAAGACGCTGATAGACTTGGGCATCAAGGCCATCAGAGTGGTGATGGTCTGCTTCCCGATTATCGGATTCCAGATGGTCATCACCAATTTCTTCCAGTGCATCGGAAAGGTAAAGATCAGCATCTTCCTCTCCCTGTCGAGACAGTTGCTCATCCTCCTGCCGCTTCTGGCATTCCTGCCGATAATATGGGATATCGACGGCGTATGGTACAGTATGCCAATCTCCGATTTCTCGGCTGCAGTCATTGCCGGAGTCGTGATGATGAGATACATGAACAAGCTGAAGAGAATGCACAAGGAGAACGAGAAGTTAAGAAGTCAAGGAGTTAAGGAGTTAAGGAGTTAAGGAGTTAAGACAAATGCCTTAGAGGGCAATGTTTGATTTCAAGTCCACAAAAGCTGTTGTCTTAACTCCTCAGCGACCGAAGGGAGCGATAACTCCTTAACTCCTTAACTCCAGAACATACTAAAGTTCAATAAATATACATTCTACAAAAAATAATACCTTATGACTAAGATAATTATAAACGTGGGCCGACAGATAGGCAGTGGCGGACACATCATCGCAGAGAAGTTGGCAAAGGATTTCGGTTGCAAGTGCTACGACCGTGAGCTGCTCAACCTGGCAGCCAAGGAGAGCGGATTCTCCGAGAAATTCTTCGAGCAGAACGATGAGCAGAAGGGATTCTTCAAGTCTCTCTTCCACACCCATCTGCCTTTCCTGAGCGACAACAATTTCTATCACAACGACTTCTCGCAGGAAGGACTGTACAAGTTTCAGAGCGATGCCATCAAGAAGGCAGCCGACGAGGGCAACTGCGTTTTCGTAGGCCGTACTGCCGACTATGTGCTGCGCGATTACAAGAACGTGATCAACATCTTCATCACCGCCAACATCGACGACCGCATCAAGGCCGTGTGCAAGCGAAAGAACATCGACAGAGCCGCCGCCCGCAAGTTCATCGAGAACCACGAGGAGCAGCGCGCCTCCTACTACGATTACTATACAGGCAAGAAGTGGGGGCACAGCGAAAGCTACGACCTCTGCATCAACAGCAGCCTTCTGGGAATAGAAGAGACAGAGAAGTTTATCGCAGAATTTATCAGAAAGAAATTTAATTTATAATTAACTTCGCATGTGGGGAAGTTAAAGGAGTTAAGGAGTTAAGACGTATGTCTTGCAGCTTAAAAACTACGCCAAAAAGGCTGTTGTCTTAACTCCTCAGCGACCTAAGGGAGCGATAACTCCTTTAACTCCTTTAACTCCTTTAACTTCTGAAACAAAACATTAAAACCATCATATATAAATGAAGAAGATTATGCTTTTGGGCTCAGGCGAACTGGGCAAGGAGTTTACCATCGCCGCAAAGCGCGCAGGACAATACGTCATCGCTTGCGACAAGTATGACAATGCACCAGCCATGCAAGTAGCCGACGAGCGAGAAGTGTTCTCGATGCTCGATGGCGACGCATTGACCGCAGTGGTAGAGAAACATCGTCCAGACATCATCGTGCCCGAGATTGAAGCCATCCGCACCGAGCGACTCTTCGACTTCGAGAAAGAGGGCATTCAGGTTGTGCCTTCAGCACGCGCCGTCAACTACACCATGAACCGCCGTGCCATCCGCGACCTGGCAGCCAAGGAACTGGGACTGCGCACAGCCAAGTATTTCTATGCCAAGACCTTCGAGGAGTTTAAGAACGCAGCCGACGAGATCGGCTTCCCATGCGTAGTGAAGCCACTGATGAGTTCCAGCGGTCACGGACAAAGCTATGTTCACAACGACGACGAGCTGGTAGAAGCATACAAGGAAGCCATGGAGGAAGGCCGTGGCGACGTCAAGGAAGTGATCATCGAAGAATTCATCGACTTCGATTCAGAGTTCACGCTCCTCACCGTCACACAGAAAGACGGCCCTACCCTCTTCTGCCCACCTATCGGCCACGTACAGAAAGGCGGCGATTATCGTGAGAGTTGGCAACCCTTCCAGCTTCCGGAGGAAGCCCTGAAGAAGGCTCAGCACATAGCAGCCGAAGTCACCAAGGCCCTTACCGGTGCCGGACTTTGGGGCGTAGAGTTCTTCCTGAGCAAGCAGGGCGAAGTCATCTTCTCTGAGTTGAGTCCACGTCCACACGATACGGGTATGGTAACCCTGGGTCACACCACCAACCTGAGCGAGTTCGAGCTTCACTTCCGTGCCGTCATGGGCTTGCCTATCGCCGGCATCCATCTCGAGCACATCGGCTGTTCTGCCGTCATCCTCTCACCCGAAGAGAGCACCGAGCCATTGCACTACAACCTCATAGATGCCCTGAAGGAAGACCACACCCGCATCCGCATCTTCGGCAAGCCAGAGGCTCACGTAGGCCGCCGCATGGGAGTCGTTCTCTGCTACGGCGAGAAGGGCGACGACCTGAATGCCCTGCGCGACAAGGCAAAACGTCTGGCTAAGACCGTACTCGGCACAGACCCATACATGAAGAAATAAGACATGAAAGAATTAGGAAGAATCATCACATTACCCAAGATATTCGACCCAAGAGGCAACCTGACAGTGGCAGAGGGAGAGACGAACATTCCCTTTGCCATTGCCCGTGCCTACTGGACCTACGACGTTCCGGGCGGAGAAAGCCGTGGGGGCCATGCCCACAAGGAGTGTCAGGAATTCATCATTGCAGCCAACGGTTCCTTCTCTGTCACGCTCGATGACGGAGAGCAAAAGAAGACTTATCATCTCAACCATCCTTGGGAAGGCCTGTTCGTAGATGTCAATATCTGGCGGACACTGGATGATTTCTCTTCCGGCTCCCTTTGCCTGGTACTTGCCTCCCACAAGTTTGAAGAGGAAGACTACATTCGCGAATACGATGAATACCTCAGATTCATCAATACGAAAAACAGTCCTTCCCACTCAACTACAGAGAACAAATCATTCAAGAAACATGTTTGAGATAAAGAGATACAGCGAAGCAGACAAGGATGTTTGGAATGTTCATGTAGAACAGGCACGCAATGCCACCTTCCTTCTCAACCGCTCCTACATGGACTATCACAGCGACCGCTTTCATGACCATTCGCTCATGATATTCCGCAACGGCAAGCTCTACGCTCTGCTTCCCGCCAATGAAGCCGGAGATACATTCTTTTCTCATCAAGGGCTCACCTATGCAGGACTGCTCACTACCGAACATGCCTCAGCAGAAGACATCTGCCAGGTATTCGTTGCCATCAACACCTACCTGAAGCAGGCAGGTTTCCGAAAATGTATCTACAAACCTATTCCCTGGATTTACCAGCAACAGCCAGCCGAAGAAGACCTCTACGCCCTCTTCAAGGAATGTCATGCGCAAATCTGCGCCAGGAACATAGCGGCAGTCATCGACATGAAGCATCCGCCGAAATGGTACAACATCAGAAAGTCGGGTGCAAGGAAAGCCCAGGAAAGGGGAATCCACATAGAAGAAAGCGAGGATTACGCAACCTTCTGGAGCATCTTAACCGAAAACCTGATGAACACCTATCATGCCCATCCCGTTCATACCCTGCAAGAGATGCTCAGATTGAAAGCATCTTTCCCAGACAACATCAAGCTGTATGTTGCCCGATCAGAAACAGGCAAGATGTTAGGCGGAACCGTTTTATACATCAGCAGGAAAGTGGTCCACACGCAGTACATCTCCGCATCAGAAGAAGGAAAGCAGTCGCATGCACTCGACGCATTGTTTCAGGATCTCATTAAAATAAGGTATAAGGATTTTGATTATTTCGATTTCGGAACATCCAATGAAGAAGGAGGAAAAGTGCTCAATGCCAGCCTCATCTATCAGAAAGAAGGTTTCGGAGGAAGAGGCGTGGTTTACGACACCTACGAATGGGAATTATAATCTGCACGACAAGAACCATAAAAAGGAGTCAATCATGTTGACTCCTTTTATTTTATAACACCTTACTCAGATACGGAAGTTGAGTAACATTTCTTCAAAATCGAAAATGACTAATGACTAATGACTAAATCTTGCAAAGATTATCAAAAATCGAAAATGACAAAAATGACTTTGACAAAAATGACTAAATACAAAAAAACAGGCTCACCCCTTATGGAGCGAGCCTGATTGAATTAGATTTTCCTGTCACGTTTCACCAGAGTTGCTTGTCACCTCTGCTGTCGATTATTACTACAGACCGCCAGCCTATCCCTGCCAAATGGCGGGCAAACGTCTTCTGAGGCACAAAGGTGTGCATCAGTCCGGCGATAAAGAATCCCAGCAAGATGTATGGTGACATCTCGTTGAGCATGAACAATAATGAGTTTAATAACTGAGCCCACTTCAAAATATGCCCCTTTTTGAAGTGGGCTCAGTAATCTTAACTTTGCGGCAGAAAAGGTAGAACTGTGGTACCGGGCATTCTGCGAGGAGCTGTTGAATCATCGCTTCGCCGACAGCGACATCGTGTGCGAATCTGTGAACACCAGGATCAACTCTTGGTGATTTACCATAGAGCAGAGATGACGATGTACAAGAAGAGGGGAAAAGAAAGGAAAGATAAGGAATTTCCAAAGAATTGCGTTAAAGAAAGTGACAAAAAGCAAAGTTTTAAAAGTTTTTTGTACTTTTGTAGATTGTCTAAGGTCTGCATGTGAAGCGAATGTAAGGGAATCCTATTCCCAAATACTACGACAACACGGTAGATTCAAAATATAAAAACTGGAAACATGGCAAAAAAAACATATAATCCCAAAAACGCCAACTCGATTCTTAAATATGGCGAGTTGTTACTTGGTCGTTCGCTGAGAGAACTGCATCCAGAAGCAGTCATTTCTAGCGGAAAGGGCGGTTTGGGCCAAGCCGTAGAAAAATTCCATTATGGTTATAAACCTAACTCTGATGCGGAACCAGACTTTAAAGAAGCTGGTTTGGAACTTAAATGTACGCCATTAAAGGAGCTTAAGAAAGATAAGAGTATGGCTGCCAAAGAGCGACTTGTACTCAATATCATTAATTATATTGAGGAAGCAAAAGAAACTTTTGAAACAAGCAGGTTTTGGAAGAAGAACAAATTACTTCTTCTGATGTTTTATCTTCATGAAGCTAATGTAAATCCCGTGGATATGGTATTTAAGTTGATTCGTAATTGGAAGTTTCCAAAAGATGACCTGAAGATTATCAAAGATGATTGGAACTTTATACATACCAAAATTCTACACGGGCAAGCACATGAGCTAACAGAAGGTGATACTCTCTATCTTGCAGCATGCATGAAAGGCAGTAAAGCAAAGGAAAATATGCGCGACCAACCCGGCACTAACGAGCGGGCACAACAAAGAGCATACTCGCTCAAAACGGGATATATGAACAAGATTATCCTGGACTCTTTTCTTGATGAGGGAATAAATCATCAATTAAATATCACTCCAAAAAGATTAGAAAAGCTTCAGAAGAAATTCGCTTCGGATAAGATTGTAAAATCGCTACATTGTTATAAGCCAAAAGAGACTTTTGAGCAACTTGTCGTAAGGCGTATAGAACCATTTAATGGAAAGACCGTTGAGAAAATAGAGAAAAAGTGTAAGGTAGAATTAAATGTAAAAGCCAAAGATTTTGCATATAATGTCTGCCGAGCTATATTCAATATAAAGACACACAAAATACAAGAGTTTGAGAATGCTAACATTTCTTTGAAAACGATAGTGTTAGAAGCAAATCGTGATAAAATAATTGAGTCTATGTCTTTTCCATACATCAGATTTGTGGATATCATAAATGAAGAATGGGAGGATTCTGAGTGGCACAAGCAACTCTCTGCCAAATTCTTATTTGTCGTATTCCGAAAATCTCCTGATGGAGATAAAAGAAAGATGAAACTCATTAAAGTCTTCTTTTGGACTATGCCATACAAAGATTTAAAGGAGACTAAAAGTCTTTGGGAAGATACAAAGCAGAAAGTTTGCGAGGGTGACTATGATCATTTCATAACAAGCAAAACAAATGGAATCTGCCACATACGACCACACGGAACTAAGGGGCAAACCGTATTAACCCCACAAGGCAACAGGGTGCAGCCCAAATGTTTTTGGCTAAATAATGATTATATACTTAATAATATAATATTAAACAACATAAGCTGATGGCAGTAACTGAAGATAGAAAATTTACGAAAGAACAAGTCTATACCCTTCTTGAAGGAGCAAAGGGCAAGACTCTAGGTGAGGTTGACAAATCCCACCAGTTTGCTCGTACCTTAGAAAGTAAAAAAATCACAGGTATCGCAGGAGACGTGATAGAACAATCTGTCTTCGGTTACAAAAAAGACAGCAAACAGGAGTGTGATATTGAGATTGATGGCGTTCTTACGGAAGTTAAGACCACCGGAGTTCGTGTACCCAAAAGAGAACAGAAGCATGTAATCGGAAAAACAGGTGAAAAATATAATGTGCATCTAGGCGCAAAAGAAGGTATTAGTATTACACATGTTACCTTTGAACCTCCAATACAGACAGACTTCGACACATCACATTTTTGGGAAAAATCGGAACGGCTATTAATAATCTTCTACGAATATAAATCATACGAAGTTGTGCCTGCTTCCGGCTATGCTAAATTTCCTATTGTTGACTACTGCTACAATTCTTTCTCGCAAGAAGAAAAAGACAAATTGCAAAACGACTGGGAGATTGTCAGTAGCCACCTGCAACAGGTTTATCATGATTATCAGGATGAAGAAAAGCGCAACGAACAACTGGTTGGTTTCACTCACCTTCTTCGTCCCAATCTCTTGCTGATAGAATTAGTACCAGGATTCAAGCGCACAGCAACAGGCTCTTACCAAAAGCCCCGATACAGATTGAAACAGACTTTTGTTGATTACATCGTGCGGGGGCATTTTAACAAAAGCAGAGCGAAAAACGAAATCGTACTGAAAGAATCTTTTTCAAGTTTCGCCCAGCTGGATGCTCGTTGCCATGAACTTACATTAAAGTATAAGGGTAAGACTCTGCCTGAGCTAAGAGAAATGCTTGGAATTAATGCTAAAGTCAAGGATATTTCAGCTAAATGCGTTATCCGTATGTTCGGAACCGATTGCAATAGGTTAAATCAAATCTCAGACTTCAACAAAGCCGGTATCATAGCAAAGACCATCACGATTACCCCCCAAGGTGGAAGAACAGAGGACATGAAACTCAAGCACATCGACTTTGAAGAATGGGCAGATAGAGATGCAGACTTTGAAGATTCTGATGTGTACGATTACTTCTGTGAGCACAGCTTCCTCTGCCCTATCTTCTGTGAGCATGATAGTAAAGACCCGAGCAAGACTGTTTTTGAAGGTTTTAAACGCTTTGCCTTTGATGAAGATTTCATAGAAAATGAAGTTCGCCGCACTTGGGAGGATTCCAGGAATCTGATTCATAAAAACGAACTGGAATGGGAATACGTATATGACAAAAAAGGAAACAAACGTATGAACGATAGCGGTTCCTATATGGGAGCGCCAAACTTCCCTAAGAGTTCCGAATATAAAGTGTTCTTCCGAGGAGGTGCAGATATTTCGACAGAGAAAACCAGAACAGAAAGCGTGAATGGCATTAGAATGTTACCACAGTTTTTCTGGCTCAAGGGTTCATATATTGCTAAAAAATTACAAGAAATTTCATACATATAAATATGTCTAAAAATACAATAAAGGTAGTAGAGCTTTTCGCCGGTGTAGGAGGTTTCCGCATTGGACTGGAAGGAGCATCTGATGCCTATAAGACCATCTGGAACAACCAATGGGAACCATCAACCAAGCACCAAGATGCTTCGCTCGTCTATAGAGCACGCTTTGGCTCAAAGGGTCATAGCAACCAAGATATTAATACTGTACCAACAGCAGACATTCCTGATCATGACTTGTTGGTTGGCGGTTTTCCATGCCAAGATTATTCCGTAGCTTCAACTCTTAGCCGTTCTGGCGGAATTGAGGGTAAGAAAGGTGTGCTTTGGTGGCAAATCTATCGTATACTGAATGAGAAGGGAGATAATCGTCCAAGCTATATTTTCTTTGAAAATGTTGACCGTTTGCTCGGCTCGCCAGCCAAGCAGCGTGGACGTGACTTTGCAATCATTCTTGCTTCGCTCGCAGATTTGGGCTATACGGTAGAATGGCGAGTAATCAACGCAGCAGAATACGGAATGCCTCAGCGCAGACGCCGTACTTATATTGTCGGTTACCGTGAGAATTCAAATGTTTCAAGACAAGTACAAGAGTTGAAGGATTGGGTGCTTTATGAAGGCGTGCTGGCAAAGGCATTTCCTTTTAAACCGAAGGACAAAACCCTCTCTGAATTTGAGATAGAAGGAACTATTAAGGAGGTTTCGGATAATTTCAACAAGGAAGGAAAAGACAGTCCATTTGGAAATGCCGGTATCATGCGCAACCGTTGCGTATATTCAGTAGATGCAGAGGCGGTTTATGATGGGCCAATTATGACACTTGGCGGCAATATCGTTGATGAGTCCCTGGTCCCGGAGGAGTTCTTTATTCCGGAAGAAGAAGTAGCAAGATGGGAATACGAAAAGGGTGCAAAGAAAATAGAACGCACTACCAAGGAAGGTTTCAAGTATCTTTTCTCTGAGGGCGGAATGGCCTTCCCAGATTCCCTGGATAAGCCTTCACGTACAATCATTACAGGTGAAGGAGGTGCTGGTGCATCACGCTTCAAACATGTCATCAAGACACCATCTGGTCGCTATCGCCGTTTGATTCCAATTGAACTGGAGCGTCTGAACATGTTCCCGGACAACCACACCTTGCATCCCGATGTTACGGATGCTCGTCGGGCCTTCCTGATGGGAAATGCTTTGGTGTGTGGAATCGTACAGCAGATTGGTAAGAGCCTTTATCGCTTCATCTTCGAAAAAGAACCAGTTTCTACTCATCCAATAGATATTAAGCGTGATTCTCAACCAAAGTTGAATCTTGGCTTATTCTCAGAAATGGAACCTGAGTTGAAAATAAATAAGCCGAAGAAGAGCTATACCTTGGATATGACCAAAAGTCTCTTGGTAGGCTTTGTCAAGGAAGATAATACTGATTATTTCCTAGATGGTGGTCAGACAAAGATTTACTATACAGGCAAGACCAAGTCTTTCCCATCGACAGTTGCGCTCAACAAGCTTTACTATTTCATGCCTTACATCAAGGGCAAGGGTGTCAAGGACTTGTATCTCATCCGCATAGCCCGCATAGGCAGCAAGGCAGAGATTCATCCAGAGTCAGACGACAAAGACCCACGCCTTGTGTTTGAGTTGGAATATCTAGAGAGCTTGCCAAACTACATGATGCTGAAGCCTAACATCTTCAACACCTATAGAAACACAGTTCTAGGAAGAGTGATGGGGGAAATAGAATAATTCTATCCCCTATCCTTCTTCAAGGAGCAAGAAAGTAAACTACGATTACACCAGAAATTAAATCAATATAAAATTAAAGAGAAATGGCAAAATTTCAAATTTTTCAGTACCAGTTTCCTCCTGTAATGGAGAATCAGACAGGACTACTTGCAGAAGAGTTTTAGGCTGTCAAGAAATCCAACAATCCAATAGTCAACACGCCAAGTTCGTCTTCCTTACGATGAATATCATCACCGACAATGACTATCTTTTAGAGTACTATTTTTGATATTAGTATCATATTTTACACCGTAAAATTACCCGAACTGGGGTAACACCTTACTTATATACGGAAGTTGAGTAACATTTCTTTAAAGTCGAAAATGACTAATGACTAAATCTTGCGAAAGGTCATCAAAAGTCGAGTTTGACCACTTTGACCATGACCACTTTGACCACAATAATCGAGTAGGAGGAAAACGAAGTAGTTTTTCTCCTACTTTCGTTTTCCGACC
>ERZ780139.1119-NODE-1119-length-24801-cov-8.161481_pt1 | contig 24801 bp, 22 predicted proteins | sample MGYA00511476_ERZ780139 | MGnify/ENA primary metagenome ERZ780139 (study PRJEB29588, sample SAMEA2158190) | human gut metagenome | biome: human gut; feature: human-associated habitat; material: faeces | place: Denmark | collected 2008/2010 ... | reverse complement strand
CCTTGTGGGGTCAAGGGGCAAAGCCCCTTGCGGAGTCCAGAGGCAGAGCCTCTGGTGCCTCCCCTACCTTCGCACATTCTTTACTCCCTTCTGCCGCGCCTTGTCCGCGTACATGGCTTCGTCCGCGCGCTGCATGATGTCACGGATAGATAGTTCGCTCTGACTTATGGCGTAAGCGCTGCCCAGCGCGGCATGAACCGCCCACCCGCAATCAAGGTGCAGTTTGCATATGTTGTCGCGCGCCGCCTGCATCTCCGCAATCATCACCTCCTCATGCTGATTGACATAAATCGCGGTGAACTCGTCGCCGCCCGTGCGGTAGACCCCGTAGGCGCTCACCAGCTCCGCGCGCAGGACGCGCCCAATTAGCGCAATTGCTTCATCACCCGCCTGATGTCCGTGCGTGTCATTGATGCGCTTCAGGTCATTCAAGTCGCACGCCACCACGCCAATTGATCCGTTGCTGGAAAGCTGCCAGTTGTTCGCCAGATTCACCGCATCCTCCTGAAGCGCATTGTGGTTGCGCAGCCCGGTCGGCAGGTCAATCATGGCACGATCGTGGTATGTGCCAACGGGATTCTCGACGATGAAGTACATCATCAGCGTAATCACCGTCAGCTTCACCGCGGACAGCATCAGCTCCGGGAACGCCATCTGCAGGCACGTCATTGCCGCCATCAGCACCAGCACCAATGTCATCAGCACGCAGACCAGCCGATCCAGCTGAAACCGCGCGCGGAAAAGCAGCACTGCGCTTACCAGACACAGGGCGATGCCGATAAAGAAATACAGGTGCATGAACGCGCCGTCGGGGTAATTGATAACAAGCCCCTTTGTAAAGTACATTGGAAACAGCGGCGCAGCAAACAGAAACAAGAGCGGAATCAGGATTGTTACGATGCGAACCACCGGCAGCGAGCGCCCCTGCAGCGGAGTGATGCTGGCAATGTACCAGCACATTTCGCCAAGGAAAGCGATCGCGGTTGCGCAGCAGAGCAGATACAGCAGACGGTTCACCAGCAGCGGCGTGGTATCCAGCAGATTGGCAGTAACTTCCGTAAGGATAGTCAGCACGACGTGACACAGCGCGTAAATGCACATCCTGCGGAAACGCCGGGACGCGCTGCTGTGGTTATACAGGTGGCTGAACACCAGCAGCAGCGCAATGGTAATCAAGCACACAATCCCGTAACGCTGCCGAAGATAAATCTCCATAAGCACACATCCTTCGGGGGAATATGGGAAAATACGCAACCATTATACACGATTTTTCGCCAAAAGAGAACCTCCTTCAGGTTGATTTTTTGTAAAAAAAGCCAAATGCAATGAAAAAAACATCAGCAGAACAAAAAATCATACTATTTGGAGAATGATAATTCGTAGGCAGGCAGCGCAGGTGAATCCGGAAATAGCATCAATAGCGGATTTTCGCTTGAACCTTTCCCCCGGATGTGCTATGATAAGCGCGGGAGTGTGAACAACATGGAACAGTTTTCCCGGACGATTTCGCTCGTCGGGCAGAGTGCCTTTGACCGCGTGCATCAGGCGCGCGTAGCGGTGTTCGGCGTCGGCGGTGTCGGCGGATATGTGTGCGAAGCGCTGGTGCGCAGCGGCATTGCGGAAATCGACCTGTTCGACCGCGACGACGTGAGCATCAGCAACCTGAATCGGCAGATTATCGCCCTGCATTCGACCATCGGGCAAGATAAGGTGGACGCGATGGCGGCGCGCCTGAAGGACATCAACCCTGATGTGCGCGTGAATTGCCGCAAGATGTTCTATCTGCCAACAAATGCGGACGAAATTGATTTGTCTGTGTACGACTTTGTGGTAGATGCGGTGGATACCGTTGCTGCCAAGCTGGAACTCGCGCGCCGCTGCGAGCAGGGTGGCATCCGCTTCATCAGCGCGATGGGCGCGGGCAACAAGCTCGACCCGTCCTGCCTGCGCATTGCCGACATTACGAAGACAAGTATCTGCCCCTTGGCGCGGGCGATGCGCGTTTCGTGCAAGAAAAAAGGCATCCGGCACATGACCGTTGCCTATTCGCTCGAACCAATGCATCCGCCTGTCCAGCCGATTGCGGAAGAGAGCGGTCGCCGCAAGGATATTCCCGGCAGCACCGCGTTTGTGCCGGGAGCGATGGGGCTGCTGATTGCCTCCCACGTCGTGCGGACGCTTATGGCAGGGGATGAGCCAGCACGTCCTGAAGGGTAATCCCCTCAAGATAGCTCTGAATCACGCGGTCAAGCCCCTCCCAGACGAATAGCGTCTGACATTCATTGCAGCGCTCGCACTCATTCGGGTGACGATCCAGACACGCCACCGGCGCAAGCGACCCTTCCATCACGCGGATAATTTCCGCCACGGACAGCTTTTCCGGCGCAATTGCCAGCCGATAGCCGCCTTGATGCCCGCGCGCACCGCGGAGGATACCCGCCTGCGACAGCACGAGCGCAATCTGCTCCAGATACTTCTTGGAAATGCCCTGACGCCCCGCGATTTCCTTGAGCGTCACCGTTCCGCTGCTCTGATGCTGCGCCACATCGACCAGCATCCGCAGGGCATAGCGTCCCTTTGTCGAAATTTTCAACAGGAACACCTCCTCTGATAGCGCTATAATACCATAGATTTTGTATGATTACAAGCCCATTTTTCGGCGGCGCGGGAATTTGCATTCCTCCGCCGCCGTTTTTATCTCATTTCGCATTGCTCATTCCTAATTGCGCATTGATTACAAGATTGCCGCCAGAAACAGCATCACCGCCAGAAACAGCGCGTTCACCCCTGTGAACACCGCGAAGTACCTGCCCTTCCGCGCGCCCTCGCCCGCCCCGTACAGCCGGAACGAAATCAGGCTCGCCAGCGACGCAATCAGCGTCCCCAGCCCGCCCAGATCAACCCCCAGCGCCAGCGCTTTCGCGTCCTGCGTAAACGGCGACAGCAGCAGGCACGCCGGCACGTTGCTGATGACCTGACTCGTCAGCAATGCCACCGCCATCGGGCTGCGCGCCATCATCGCTTCCAGCCACGCGCGCACCGGCACGCACGCCTTCACCGATGCCACAAAGACAAAGAAGCACACGAACGTCGCCAGCAGCGTGTAATCCACCTGCCGGATTGTCCCCCTGTCCAGCGCCAGCGTACCAAGGAACACCGCCGCCGCCAGCGCCCACGCGGGCAGCACCTTCGCAATCGCCAGCAGCGCCAGTGCGCTCAACATCCCATACAGCGTAAGCATCTTCCTCGCCAGCGGCGCGCGCGCGGACGTATCCACCGCAACGCGCTCCTTCGGCAGCAGCAGGCACAGTGCCAGCAGCAGCGCAAGCGCGACGGCGGCATACGGCGCGAGCAGGGTCAGGAAGTCCAGCGCCGTCAGCCGCCCGGACGTGTACAGGTACAGATTCTGCGGATTGCCAATCGGTGTGACCATGCTGCCCAAATTCGCCGCGACCGTCTCCAGCACGACTGTCCAGATGGTGCTTTTCTGCCCGCCAGCGCGGAAGAGCAGCAGCGTCAGCGGCACAAGCGTCAGCAGGGCAACGTCATTCGTCACCAGCATTGAGAGTGCAAAGCACAGCGCCACCATCACCGCCGAAAGTCCGCGGAGCGTCGTCACACGCCGGGTGAGTTTCCGGCTGACGGCATCCAGTGCGCCCATGCGCCGGAATCCCGCAACAATCGTCATCAGCGAGAAGAGCATCAGCAGCGTCGTCGTGTCAATGCCCTGCAAGTGTATGACCGACGGCGGGGTCAGCAGGAAAGACAGCAGCGCGCAGACGAGTGCCGCGCTCAGCACCGTTTCCCGGCGGAAATACTGCAAAATTCGTTTCACCATGTGGTTTTGCTCCTTGTGGAAGATGCAAAAAGCCAGCGGCATTGCACCGCCGGTTCATTAGGGTAACACCTCATCTGTGCGGTGTTGCCCAGAATACTTTTTAACTGAAGCGTTCCGCCGTCATCGACGCAAGATACCGAATCCTGCTCTGCGAATCCTCCAAGCATTCAATCAGCAGCGGATTGAACGCGCCGCATTCGCCATTGCGAATCATCTGCATTGCCTGTTCATGCGAAAAGCCTTCCTTATAGACGCGCGGCGAAATCAGCGCATCATACGCATCGGCAATGGAAACGACCTGCGCAGCAATCGGGATTTCCTCGCCCTTCAAGCCGTCGGGGTAGCCGCCGCCATCGTAGCGCTCGTGATGCCAGCGGCAAATCTGGTACGCCGTGCGCGCCAATTCCTCATCTCGGTAGTGGTCCAAGCGCGCAAGCATGGACGCGCCAATCAGCGTATGCGACTTCATGACAATATACTCTTCTTCTGTCAGCTGGCCGCTTTTGTTGAGGATTTTCTCGTCGATGCCCATTTTGCCGATATCGTGGAACGCCGATGCGGTCACGATGACCTTGCGTTCATGCGGCGTAAGGGTATAGCGCTTCGTTTTGCTGACGAGGGTATCCAGCAGCACCTCCGTCAGCAGGCAGAGGTGGCGCATGTGCGCGCCGCTTTCGCCGTTGCGGGCGCTGACGACTTCGCTGATGATTTCCAGCATCAGGCGGTTGCTGCGCTCCTTCTCGTGAATCTGGTCGCGCACCTGATTGCTTAAGCCCCGCTGGCGGGCATAGAGCTTGATGGTATTGCTGATCCGCTGGCTGACGACATCGGCGTCGAACGGGCGGGTGATGTAGTCGCTCACGCCTAAATCGTAGGCGCGGTGGATGGTGTCCGCGTCGTTCTCGCTGGAAATCATGACGACGGGAATTTCCTCCAGCCACTGATTCGCCGCCATCAGCGAAAGCATATCAAATCCGTCGAGCGTCGGCATAAGCAAATCCAGCAGCACAAGAGCGATTTCCGTGCCGTAGCGCCGGAGCATATCCAAGCCCTCCAGCCCATCAGCTGCTTCCAACACGTCGTAGCGTTCGGGTATCAACCCATTGAGGATGGCGCGGTTCGTCCGGGAGTCATCGACAATGAGAATTTTCATGCGCGGGCGGGTATCCTTGCGCGGCGCCATATCTTCCGCGGCGATTTCGGAATCCGTAACAACGGCATTGCGGCTCTTTTTGGCCTGCATCATCAGCTGATTGGCGCGTTCAACAGCGCAGTCAATCGGCTCGCCGCGGTTAATCAACCCGCCGATGCTGACGGACAGGCGGATGTCCTCCAGCCCCGGCAGCCGGGTTTCGCTGATTTGGCAGCAGATATCCTGCAATTTCTGCTGAAAGGTAGCTTCCTCGATATGCGGCAGGAGCAGCAGAAACTCATCCCCGCCATAGCGGATGATGGTGTCCGAGCGGCGAACGCAGTGGCGCATCACGCCAACGGCGGCTTCCAGCATTTTATCGCCCGCCTGATGCCCATACGTTTCGTTGCACGCCTTGAAGCCGTCCATGTCCAGGACGGCAACACCAGCTTCCATGCTGCGATTTTTCAGGGCATCCTCATAATAGCGGCGATTATACAGCCCGGTCAGCGCGTCGCGGTAGAGCTTTTCGCCCATGCTGCCGGTCTGGGTGAGCATCTGTCGGCGCTGCACCACGGCTTCGGGGGTATCCTGCTGCAAGTCCTGTACGAGCTCCAGCACGCAGGGTTCGCCGTCCACCTCGATATAGCGGGCGAAGATTTGCTCTGCCCGCTGCGGGGTAACGTCAAGGGTAGTGAGCTGGCATTTTTCATGCAGAACGCGGCATTCAAGTTCGGTGCGCTTGGAATGCGCCTGCGGTGCGTGCAGAACGGCCTTTTCGTTCAGCAGCCGCACGCTGGAGAACGTCTGCCGGAAGCACGCCATTTGGACTTCCGCTTCTTTGCGCGTCATTTTGATTTGTGCTGTCATGGTTCTCCTTCTCCCGGTTATTCCTTCCGTCCTTCCATCCTACAAGGAGGCAATAAATGAAATTGCCCCGTAAGCACCTTCGGCGCGTTTCCTGCGGTCATTTCCCTGTTGCGCAAGGGAAACGGAATGCTTCAGCCCTTCCAGTACTTCCCGTCGAGTTCGCGGTACTGGATTGCCTCCGCAACGTGTGTCGTGCCGATGGTGTCCGCGCCGTCCATGTCGGCAATCGTCCGAGCGACCTTCACCACGCGGCCGTATGCGCGCATACTCATGCCCATGCGCTCCACTGCCATGTGCAGAAGCGACGTTGCTTCCGGGGTCATTGGGCAGTATTTCTTACTTAAGCCCGCGTCAAGCTGCGCATTGCAGTGGATGCCGTCCTGCACATAGCGGGCTTGCTGCAATTCACGCACCTTCCGCACGCGCGCGCCAACTTCCGCCGAGGATTCCGCCGCGCCGCCCTCGCTGATTTCCTTCACGGGCACAGCGTCTACCTCCACCTGAATGTCGATGCGGTCAAGCAGCGGGCCGGAGATGCGGTCGAGATAGCGGCGGATATCCTTCGCGGAACAGCGGCATTTCTTCGTCTTGCTGCCATAAAATCCGCAAGGGCAGGGGTTCATGCTGGCAACCATCATAAAGCTGGACTGGTACTGCGCCTGATTGTGGATGCGCGTCACGCTGACGACGCCGTCCTCCAGCGGCTGGCGCAGCGCTTCCAGCGTGTTGCGGCTGAACTCCGGCAGTTCATCCAAGAACAGCACGCCGTTGTGCGCCAGCGATACTTCACCCGGCTTTGCGTTCGACCCGCCGCCAATCATGCTCGCGACGGATGCGCTATGGTGCGGCGCGCAGAACGGGCGCTCCGCCATCAGCCCCGTACCCGGCGCAAGGCGGCCGGCGATGGAGTGAATACGCGTCGTCTCCAGCGATTCGGAGAAGGTCAGCGGCGGCAGAATGCCCGGCAGACAGCGCGCCAGCATCGTCTTGCCCGAACCGGGCGTGCCGACCATCAGCAGGTTATGTCCGCCGCTGGCCGCCACTTCCAGCGCCCGCCGTGCGCCAACCTGCCCCTGCACCTGTGCCATATCCACCGCGCACTTGACCGCCGATACCACGTCACTGTACTGCCGCTGCTGCTGCACGGGGATGGGTTCGCGCCCCTTCAGGTGATTCACCACCTGCCGCAGGCTGCTCGCCGGATAGACCCGCAGTCCTTGAATGCACGCCACTTCCTCGGCGTTCCCTTCCGGCAGAATAATGTCCACAATCCCCTGCTCGCTCGCGCTGATGACCATCGGCAGTGCGCCGCGCACGGGGTGCAGCGAACCATCCAGCGACAATTCGCCCAGCATCAGTGTCTGCGTCAAGTTCATGCCTTCCAATTGCCCCGACGCCATCAGGATGCTGATGGCAATCGGCAAATCGAACGCGGGGCCTTCCTTTCGCTGGTCGGCGGGCGCAAGGTTCACCGTCAGGCGCGAAATAGGCATGGTAAATCCGCTGTTGACGATGGCGGCGCTCACGCGGTCGCGGCTTTCCTTGACCGACGCATCCGGCAGTCCGATAATCTCCAGCGCCGGCATCCCCGTCGCCGCGTAGACCTCCACCTTCACTGCGAATCCGCTGACGCCGCTCAGGCCGTATCCCAGCGTTCGTGCAAGCATGAACGTTCAACCCCTTCACCATGGTATTCTGTTTCGATTGTACACCACATTGCGCACAATTACAAGAGAGCGCTTTCCATTTGGCGCGATTTTGTGTACAGTGGGGCGGAAAGGATGCAGCACCCGCGTGAATTGCGATTTGCGACGATGCGCCGCAGACCGCTGATGTGCTCCTGTTGGGCGTCGGATGGGCGTAATGGGCGGTGCGGCGCTGGCAAAATCGTCCTCATTCACTTCCATGCTGTGTTGTATGTGGATGTGCGGCAAAACCAGAACTTGCCTTTGTAAGATAGATGTGTTATAATAGCAGCTTGAAAGAAGCAAAGCAAGTGCGCAAGCCGTACCCGACGGACTTGACAGACACCCAGTGGAAAGAAATCGCTCCGCACTATTCGGGAATGCGGAATCGGAAGTGGAGCAAGCGCGAACTGACAAACGCCGTGCTGCACATTGTAAAGACCGGATGTCAGTGGCGTCAGCTTCCACATGACTTTCCGCCGTATCAAACGGTGTACAGCTTTTTCAGCCGAGGAGCAAAGTCGGGATTGTGGAAGATGCAGGCTATCGCGGCACGTTTATCGCCGAAGTACCGCAGCAGCGCCGGGTGGACATTTCCGAGAAAATCAAGCCTCATGAGTGGGAAAAACTTCCGTGGCGCTGGATTGTCGAACGCACCTTTGGCTGGCTGAATGCTGCTTCATCGCTTATAAAGGTTTTTCATATATAGCAAATATTCAATATTTCTTGACAACAAAGGAGATCCCATGAAAAAAAGTATCACCATGCTGCTCACGTTTGTTTTGACATGTTCGCTCTTCCTTTTCACAAAAGCAGCGGATGCAGCCCACGCCACTTCACCGATCGATCCATTGACATACCAGCAAATGCTGGGAAAAGGCATGGATGTTGATTGGTGCAAAACTACAGCTGGAATGTCTTTGTATCACTCGGATGTCCCCAAATCTTTTAAGCAGGCTGGCATATCCCATGTCCGTATCCGGGTGAAGGATGAGGCCACTGAGGAACTTCTGTCGCTGCTGGAACGGCAGGTCAGCGACTGTCTGGAGGCCGGAGTGATTCCCATTATTGCCTATCAAGCCGATGAACTGAAAAATGACCCATCAGACAAAAATCTCCACCAGGTAGAAGTATGGTGGAAAACCGTCGCAGAGCATTTTAGAGATGAATCGTTCCTTTTGTCCTTTGATCTTATCATCGAAGTGACCGATGCTTTGAAGAACCAGCCAGATCGTCTTAATGTGATTTACGAACGACTGGTATCAGTGGTTCGGGCGAGCAATCCTGAGCGGATTGTAATAATTTCGCCGCGTCTGCGGTCGGACCCGGCATATCTGCGGGATTTAGTCATTCCCTCGGCGGCGAATGGATACCTGATGGCTGAATGGCATTTTTATGCTTCTGGTCCCTCCAAAGAGAACCAGCGCAAACTGTGGACCAGCGGAACCGCTGAGGAAAGGGCACTGATTCAGGAAAAAATCGATTTGGCTCTCCAATGGCAGAAAGAAACAGGAATTCCCACTTGGGTAGGAGCGTGGATGCCAGGAGATTACAACGAAGGAGATACTTACACAATAGAGGAGCAGGTCGCTTTCGCCTCCTATATGACACAATCGTTGACAGATGCAGGCATTCCCTTTGCGGTCAATGCAGACCAGCACTTTTATGACCGGGAGCAGCGCAAATGGCTGGAGGATATGCAACCTGTTTTTGCGGCAATTTATGGGCAACAGATACTACCCTCTCAAGATTTGCCGGAAGATACCGGGTATCATTCTGCGATACCATATGTTTACCGGTAGCAACGGTTTTCCGGTACTTCAGCAACGGCCTTTTTCCCTCAGTGGCTCATGACTCGGCAGCAGATGATCACCTTTTTGTGGTACCTTTCTGATTCACCTGATGCACAGAATATACGGGATGCGAGAGGGCGCCATAGGCGTCCAGAGGGCGATTGGACAACCCTATGAAACCTGCACGCGGGCACTGCATAAAAGTGTCTCCAAGTCAATCGCGAAAAATCCCAAAGAAAACTTTCTTTGATTTTCCAACATAAATGATTTCCTCCCGGCGCATCCTGCTTGCGAATGGGAGGGCATCGGCATGAAGAAACATCCTTCACCCCTGCGCCGCGCGGTCGGGCTTGTCCTGACGCTTCTGCTGACGCTGGGGTATTTTTCGCCCACGCAGCAGGCGCTCCGGGCGCTTCCCGCGTCCCTGCGGCTGACGCAGGATGAGCCGATTTCGCTGCTGACAGGGATGCTGCGCGCGTCGGGCGAGGGCTTAGAGGTCAGTGCGTCACAGGACGAGACGCTCAGCCAGTACGTCAGCGTAACCGGGCAGAAAAGCGGCACGTCGGAACTGCTGCTGAGCATCCTCGGCATCCCGCTTCGCCGCGTGGAGGTGGAAGTCAGCCCGGAGAAGCGGCTGATTCCCGGCGGGCAGGCGCTCGGCGTTGCCATGCGGACGGACGGCGTACTGATTGTCGGCTTGTCGGACGTAAAGAAGGGTGTCTGCCCCGCGCGGGACTGCGGACTGCAACCCGGCGACGTCCTCCTGCGCATCGGCGGACACGCCATCGAGCGCGTTGCCGACGTCAGCGAAATTGCCCAGCAGAATGGCACGTCGCCCCTGCTCATCGAATACATGCGCGACGGTACGACCGCCCACGCAACCCTCACCCCCGTGCAGGATGACGCCACCGGGGTTGTCCGCCTCGGCGCATGGGTGCGCGACAGCACCGCGGGCATTGGCACGCTCTCCTTCTACGACCCGGATTCCGGGCAGTATGCCGCGCTCGGTCACGCGATTACCGACGGCGACACGGGCAGCATCTTGACCGTCCGGGAAGGGCGCGTGCTGAAGGCGAGCATCGTCGCGGTACAGAAGGGGCAGCGCGGCGTTCCGGGCGAACTGAAAGGTTCGTTCCTGCAAAACGCCGCCGTGCTGGGCGACATTGCGCAGAACACGACTCTCGGCATCAGCGGCACACTCACCACCGCCGTGACAAACCCGCTCTATCCCGACGGCTTGCCCATCGGCACGCGCTCGTCCGTCCATACGGGCGCGGCGACCATTCTCAGCACCATCGGCACTGGCGGCGTACAGGAATATACTGTCGAAGTCACCCACGTCAGCCAGCAGAACGTTCCCGCCGCCAAAAGCATGGTGCTGCGCGTGACAGATACGCGCCTGCTGGACGCGACCGGCGGCATCGTGCAGGGCATGAGCGGCAGCCCCATCATCCAGGACGGCAAGCTGATCGGCGCGGTGACGCACGTTTTCGTCAGCGACCCAACGCAGGGGTACGGGCTGTATGTGGACTGGATGCTGTCGCAGATGCAGGGAACTTCGGCTGACCAATAATCAGGAAAATGTAGGAAATCAGCATATCGACAAAGGCTCCTATTTTTCCGGCAGGAATCCCCGCCGGATATATAGAAAACCTCCACCGACATTTTCGTCAATGGAGGTTCTTTTCATGCAACCGCGCTGTTTTCTGCTTCTGGCGGATAATCCGCTGACGCTTGCCCAGCTTCGGGCGGAAATTGAGGATTTGGGCGAGGAAACCCGCTGCCAAACCGCCCTGACCGCCGAGGAAGCGCTTTTCCGCCTGTCGCAGGAGTCGGTGGATGCGGTGCTGCTCCTCCCCTGCCCGGCGGCAGACTGCCTGACGCAATCGCTGATTCGCCATCCGCCGCTGGCGCCGCCGTTCCTCTTGGGTGGTCTGGACGGCGAGCTGCCGGAAATTTCGCAGCTGCCGGCGTGGTTCTCCGTGCTCCGTCTGCCCGCGCTGGCGGCGGCACATCTGCCAGAATGCACCGAACTGGCACGTCAGCTGCTGACGGCGCTGGGGATGCCGCGGACGCTCCGGGCGTGGGCGTTCCTGCCGGAAATGGCGGCGCTGACAGTCGTGCATCCACCGCTGCTGACAGACGTGACGCACGGCTTATACCCGCTGATGGCGCGCCGCGCACAGCTGACCCCGTGCGCCGTCGAACGGCGGCTGCGGCTCGCTATCGAATCGACATGGAGTCGCGGCGACTACGATGCGATTGCGCGTTTCTTCGGGCAGTCGGTAGACCCCGAACGCGGCAAGCCCACGAATCGGGAGTTTCTGTGCCAGCTGCAGGAGAGATTGACGCTCAGTGCGAGGAGGATGGAGAGGAGGGCGGGGTGAGGGCTTCCGCCCTTTCTTCGCGTGCTTCCTCCATCGTCAGCGCTGCCGAGAGACAGCCGTACAGTTCCTGAACCGTTTGAATGCGTTTCAGCGTCTCGTTTGTCTGTTGTTCCGCTTCGGACATGGCTATTTTCCTTCTTTCGGGTGATGGGGCGGGTCATTCCACTTCCACCAGCGTATATTGATACCCCTCTTCTTGCAGCCACGTTTCCATCGTCGCCCCGCGTTCGACCAGCAGTACCGTGTCCGCATCAACAAATCCCGCATACAGTGTCGTGACGCTGGCGGGGATGGTCAGCTGTTTCAGGGATGTGCAGTGCGCAAAAGCCCGCAGCTCAATGCGTTCCAAGGTGTTGGGCAGTCGTATATCCGACAGACTGGCGCATTCGCTGAACGCATCCCAGCCGATGCCGCGCAGTCCCTCCTGCAAATGCACCGTCTCCAGCTGGTCGCAGTGGTAAAACGCCATCCGCGCAATCTCCGCAATGCCCTTCGGGATGGTGATTTCGCGCATCCCGCAGTAGATGAACGCCGCTTCGCCGATTTTCTCCAAGCTCCCCGGCAGGGTGATTTCCGTCAGCTCCGGAATGCGCCCGAACGCACCGTCTGCAATCTCCTTGATGCCCTCCGGCACAATGCAGACCGCGCCCGTCGTCAGCCGCCGCAGCACGCGCTGATGCACATGGTCAATCAGCATCCCGTCCTGAACCGTCAGCAGCGGATGATTCGGCGAAAGCTCCACCGTCCGCAGCGCCTTGCAGTTCTTGAAGGGATTCCCCTCGATTTCCGTCACGCTGTCCGGGATGCAGATGCTTGCAAAACCGCAGCGCTCGAATGCGTTTCTGCCCAGAAACTGCACACCCTCCGGCAGGTCGATTTCCGTCAGGGCTTCGCAGAACGCAAACGCCGATGCTTCCAGCCGCTCCAGCTTTTCCGGCAGAACGACCTTCTCCAGCTCCGAGCATCCATAGAACATATCTATCGGTATCACGCGCAGGTTCTTCGGGAACGTGACTTCCTGCAATTTCTCGTTGGACAAAAACGCGCCGTGTCCGACTTCTTCCAAACTTTCGGGCAGTTTCAGCGCGGTAAGCCCCGTACTTTCAAACACATGACACCCGATGGTGCGCAGGCCCTCCGGCAGGGTGATTTCCGTCAGGCTTCTGCACCAGTCGAACGCGCTGTCGCCAATGCTTTGCAGGCTCTCCGGCAGACTGACCGACCGCAGCGCAAAGCAGCCGTTGAAGGCCTCTTTCTGGATGTTCGTCAGCCCTTCCGGCAGCGTCACGCGTTCCACCTGCGCGGAATAGAATGCGCCCCGCCCAATCGTCGTGATGCCCTCCGGCACAGTTACATCGCGCACATCCCGCGCGGCGCAAATCACCGTGTCGCCCGCCAGCAGCATTTGATTCTCGATGCGCAACACCGGGTTGTCCGGCGCAATCCGCAGGCTGTTCGCAAAGAAGTGCTGGGACAGCGGGATGGCAGGAATGGGGTTGCCGTCAATTTCCGTCAGGCTCGCCGGCAGCGTCAGCCCCCACAGTTCATCGCAGTCCGCAAACACCCCGTAGCCCATGCGGCGCAACGTGTTCGGCAGGGTGATGGTTTTCAAATTCCAGCAGCCAGCAAAGGCTCTTTCTCCCAGCGTTTCCACGCCCTCCGACAGCGTCACCTTTTCCAGCGCGCAGCCGATGAATGCCTCCTCCCCGATTTCCCGCAGGGTGGATGGCAGCGTGATTTCCTTCAGCGCCGATGCCGCCGCAAACGCTTCGCAGTCAATCACCGTCACGCCCTCCGGGATGACGACGCTCGTCAGCGCCGCATATTCAAAGGCATACGCGCCAATCGCCGTCACGGGCAAATCGTCTACCACGGACGGAATCACCAGCGCCGTTTCGTCGCCCAGATAGCCCGTAATGCCCGCCGTTCCGTCCTCCAAAACGACATAGAGGTACAGCCCGTCTTGGCTTTTAGTGGAGATTTCCGCCGCGTTGTCGTAGTCAACCGTGTCCAGCACCGCATCCGCCTGTGCCGATGCCGCACAGAGCAGGAGCGTCAACAGGACGCAGAGCATCCGCTTCATCAAAAAAATCGCCTCCTTGTGCCTTGATGATAGCACAGGAGGCAATTTCATGTCAATTTTTCCTTGGAATTGTTACAATCGCCGTTTTCTTCATCGCGACCGCCATGACCCCCGCCGTAATGGCTTCCGCCGCGCAGAACGCCAGCCACACGCCCGTCATGCCGAAGAGCGCCGCCATCACCAGCGCACAGAGCACAATCGCCGCCACACCGCGCAGAATAGACGTAATCATCGCCCATTTCGCCGCGCCGACCGCGCTCAAATAGCCCGTTCCGGCGATATTGAACCCCGCAAACAAGTAGCCGAGGAAGTACAGCCGCATTCCCTGACATGCCAAATCCGCCATCACCGGGTCATGCTCGCTGTTGAACACCGCCACCAGCGGCTCGGCGAACACCTCGAAGCAGACAATCATCAGCACCGAAAGCGTCAGCGCCGTCAAGATGCTCATCGTCAGCACCTGCCGCACTTGCCCTGTTTCGCCGCGGCTGTACGCGTCACTGAGCAGCGGCTGCGAACCCTGCGAGATGCCGGAGAAAATCGCCGTTGCGACGATGGCGACATTCGCCACCACGCCATACGCCGCGACGCCGATGCTGCCCGAAAGCCCCAGAATCAGGAAATTCAGTACCATCGTCGTCATGCCGCCCGCGATTTCCCCGATGAACCCGGATACGCCCACCGCGCTGACGTGCGCCAGCAGTTTGAACGTCGGCTTGTGCCAGCGGAAGCGCAGCGTATTCGTCTTTTTGCGGAAGTGCAGGGCGTTAATCCCCATGCCGACAATGGGGGATGCCGCCGTTGCGAGCGCCGCGCCCGCCATGCCCATTCCCAGCGGGAACATCAGCACCCAGTCCATAACGATATTGAACAGGCTGGATGCCATCGTCGCGGTCATGGCAAGCGACGGATCGCCGTCGTTGAGGACGAAGGAGCGCAGGATGTAGTTGCACATGAAGAAGGGCGTGAAGAGCAGGAAAATGCGTGTATACGGCGCACCGACCGTCACGATGTCCGGTTCACCGCCAAGCAGCCGCACGATGCCCTCCGCGCTGAAAATGCCCAGCAGGATGAACGGCACAGACAAAATTCCCGCCCATGTGAGGGCTTCCGCAAGATAGCCGTCGGCGTGTTTTCCTTCGTGACGCTCCAAGGCGAAGCGGGTCGCCGCGCCGGTCGCCAGCATCGCGCCCAAGGCAAAAATCAGCGAATAAACGGGCAGGACAAGGTTCAGGGCGGCAATGCCGTCCGCCCCCTGCGCCTGTGCGATAAAGAAGGTGTCGGCGAGGATGTAGGCGGAGACGCCAATCATGCCGAGGATGTTTTGAGAAACGTAGCGGAAGAACTGCTTCCGCGCGGTGGAGTGCTTGTTCATAGAGGGCTTCTCCTTCTGCTTTGTTCAGGGCAGCATTCCTATTGTAAGGGGGAAAATCATCTTCGTCAAGGGAAAATTGCAAGAATTGCTTCTGCTGGCTATCCAAATGACGAAAAATGCGGTATAATGGGGCGAATACCCATCATGCTGTTCCCGGATGCTTCATCGAAAATCCGAAACGGCATCAGGAGGAATCGTATGAAGCACTTGTACCCCTACCTCCGGCGCTTCCGCAAGGAGAGCATTCTCGCGCCCCTGTTCAAGATGCTGGAAGCCACATTCGACCTGCTTGTGCCGATGGTGGTGGCGGACATCATCAAGGTCGGTATTGCGGGCGGCGATACGACGTACATCTTGACGCGCTGCGGCCTGCTGGTGCTGATGGCGCTCATCGGACTGCTCTGCTCCTTCACCGCGCAGTATTTCGCGGCGCGCGCCGCCATCGGCACATCCACCGGGCTGCGGCATGAGCTGATGGCGCACATCCAGTCGCTCTCCTTCTCCGAACTGGACACACTGGGCGTTTCGACACTGATTACACGCATGACCAGCGACGTCAATCAGGTGCAGAATGGTCTGAACATGTTCCTGCGCCTGTTCCTGCGTTCGCCGTTCATCGTCGCGGGCGCGATGATTGCCGCCTTCACCATTGATACACAGATTGCGCTGATTTTCCTCGCGGCGATTCCCGTGCTGGCGGTGATTGTCTTTGGCATCATGCGCATCACCTCGCCCATGTACAAAACCGTTCAGTCCCGGCTGGACGCGGTCACGGGCGCAACGCGCGAGAACCTCTCCGGTGTCCGCGTCGTGCGCGCATTCGGGCGCGAGGACGCGGAGGAAGAAAACTTCGTCCAGCAGAATGGCAGCCTGAACGCCATGCAGCTCAAAGTCGGCCGCATTGCCGCGCTGATGAATCCGCTGACGTATGTCGTGGTCAACCTCGGCATCATCGGCATTCTGTACTTCGGCGCGAACAAGATTGGCAGCGGCGCGCTGCTCTCCGGCGACGTGGTGGCGCTGGTGAACTACATGAGCCAGATTCTGGTGGAACTGGTGAAGCTGGCGAACCTCGTCGTGCTGCTCACCCGCGCGATTGCCAGCATGGGCCGCGTGTCGCAGGTGCTGGATACGCCCTCGACGATGGCATTCCCGGAGAAGCCCGTTTCGGCGGATGCTGCTTCCGATGTGGCGGTGGCGTTCGACCATGTGTCCCTGCGCTATCAGGGCGCGGGTGCGGAAAGCCTGTCCGATGTGACCTTCACGGCAAAGAAGGGGCAGACCATCGGCGTTATCGGCGGCACGGGCAGCGGCAAAACGACGCTCGTCAGCCTGATTCCGCGCTTTTATGACGCAACGAAGGGGCAGGTCACCCTGCTCGGTCAGCCGATTACCGCCTATTCCAAGGCGGAGCTGAACCGCCACGTTGCGGTCGTCATGCAGAAGGCACAGCTGTTCAAGGGCACGATTCGCTCGAATCTGCTCTGGGGCAACGAGAATGCCACGGACGAAGAATTGTGGCACGCGCTGTCCATTGCGCAGTCGGAGGATTTTGTCCGCCAGAAGCCGGGCAAGCTCGATGATCCGGTGGAGCAGGGCGGACGCAACCTGTCCGGCGGTCAGCGTCAGCGCCTGACAATCGCCCGCGCGCTGGTGGGACATCCTGACATTCTGATTCTGGACGACAGCGCCTCCGCGCTGGACTACGCCACAGATGCCGCGCTCCGCAAGGCCCTGCGCACCCTGCCCGCGGAAACGACGCTCTTCATCGTCTCCCAGCGCACCTCGTCCCTGCGCCACGCCGACCAGATTATCGTGCTGGACGACGGGCATGTGGTGGGCATCGGCAAGCACGATGCGCTGATGCAGACGTGCGAGGTCTACCGCGAAATCCACGAAAGCCAGTTCCGGAAGGGAAGTGACGTGCAGTGAAGACCAATAAGCTCAAGCAGCAGAAGGGCACGCTCCTGCGCGTCCTGCAATATGTGAAGCCGTATCGGGTGCTGGTGATTGTCAGCCTGCTTTGCGCGTGCGTGAGCGCAGCGGCGCAGCTGCTCATCCCGATTCTGACCGGCAAGGCGATTGACCAGATGATCGGCGCGGGTCAGGTAAATCTGTCCGGCGTGCTGGTCTTTGCGGTGTGGATTGCCGTCGTTGCGGCGCTGTCCGCGGTTGCCCAGCAGTTTCTTGCCACCAGCAACAACAAGATTGCCTACAACATCAGCCGTGACCTGCGCAACGCGGCATTCCACAAGCTCCAGCGCCTGCCGCTGAGCTATCTGGACGCGCATCCCTCCGGCGACCTCGTCAGCCGCATGATTGCCGATGTGGACACCTTCTCCGACGGTCTGCTCATGGGCTTCACGCAGCTGTTCACCGGCGTTGTGCTGATTGTCGGCACGCTGACCATCATGCTCATCAAAAACTGGATGATTGCCCTGCTGGTCGTGGTGCTGACGCCGCTGTCGATGTTCGTCGCGTCCTTCATCGCCCGAAAGACGCACCACTACTTCACCGAGCAGGCGCGTGTGCGCGGGCAGCAGACGGCGCTCATCAACGAGCTGATTGAAGGGCAGAAAGTCGTGCAGTCCTTCGGGCACGAAGCCGCCTCGCTGAGCGATTTTGACTGCATCAACGATGAACTGGGGCGCGTCAGCCTGAACGCGACGTTCTTCTCCAGCCTCACGAACCCCTCCACTCGTCTGGTCAACAACATCATCTATGCGGCGGTCGCGCTCGTCGGCGCGCTGTCGGCGGTCGGCGGCGGCATCTCCGTGGGCGACTTGAGCGTTTTCCTCAGCTACGCCAGCCAGTACGCCAAGCCCTTCAACGAAATCTCCGGCGTTGTGACCGAACTGCAAAACGCTCTCGCCTGCGCCGCGCGCGTTTTCTCCCTGCTGGATGAGGACGACCGCGTGCCGGACAAGGAAAACGCCTCCGTGCTCTCCCCCAAGGGCACGGTTGACCTCAAGGACGTCTGCTTCCGCTATGTGCCTGATCGCCCGCTGATTGAGGGCTTCAACCTGCACGTCAAGCCCGGTCAGCGCATCGCCATCGTCGGCCCGACCGGCTGCGGCAAAACAACCATGATTAACCTGCTGATGCGCTTCTACGACGTAAACAGCGGCGCAATTCTCGTCGACGGCACGGACATTCGCGACGCAACGCGCCACTCCCTGCGCAAGAGCTTCGGCATGGTCTTGCAGGACACTTGGCTGAAAGCCGGCACGATTCGCGACAACATCGCCTACGGCCGCCCCGACGCGTCGGAAGAGGACGTGATTGCCGCCGCGAAGGCCGCCCATGCGCACAGCTTCATCCGCCGCCTGCCCGACGGCTACGACACAGTCATCACCGAAAACGGCGGCAACATCTCGCAGGGACAGAAGCAGCTGCTCTGCATTGCCCGCGTGATGCTGGGCGGCGAAAACGGCGAACTTCCGCCGATGCTGATTCTTGACGAAGCAACGTCTTCCATCGACACGCGCACAGAAATCAAGATTCAGTCCGCTTTTGCGCGGCTGATGAACGGGCGCACGTCGTTCATTGTGGCGCATCGCCTTTCGACGATTCAGGAAGCGGATGTGATTCTGGTGATGAAGGATGGGCATATTATTGAGCAAGGAACGCATGAGGAGCTGCTGAAGAAGCAGGGATTCTATGCGAATTTGTATCAGTCGCAGTTTGCCTTGAGTTAAGGGAGGAATACGCCAGATGCCGCTTTCCGCAGACGAAATTCGTCAGTCCTTCTTCGGTGAGCACGGCATTGCTGCCGAAAACAGTGAATACCTGCTCCGCCAGTTTCTTCCGAAAGACCGTGACGCATATTTCGACGATATAAGAAACACACAGCCCGCTTGCAAGTGGCTTTTTGAGAGCGAGCATGGTGAAGAAGCACGTCGGCTCCTCTGGGAGATTTTTAACACACCCAAGGATTTGATATGTGCTGTGATTCGCAAGGCTGATGACGCTTACTGCGGTTTCTGCGACTTGCAGAGTTTTGCAGAGCAATCCGCGCCCGAACTGGGTATTGCGCTCATCAAAGATTATCAGCATCAAGGCATCGGCTTTCCCACGCTTTCCATGCTGATGGAACGCTATACGCAGGTCACAGGCTGCCGCACTTTCATAAGCCGTGTTAAGCCGCTGAATGCGCCCAGCATTGGCTTAATGCGCAAATTAGGCGGCATTCCGCAAGGCATGGCATCACTCCCGGAAATTCCCAGCGATTTTGCGCTTGCTATTGACGGAGATATGCCCTTGCCCGACAATGCGGATGCGTTAGCCGCCGAATTCGGCGCTTCCTCGCCGGATGAGCTGCGCAATCATATGCTGCTTTTCCAGTTCAATCGTTAAATCCCCCAAATTAAAAGGCGACCTCTTTCCCGCTGAATCCATCAGCCGAAAGAAGTCGCTCTTTTTATTCCCTTTTATTTTCCCGACGGATGCATTTCCGTAAACGTCTGATAGTGGTCGTTCGTGTAGTACACCAGCCCGTCCGACGAGTAGAGGACTCTCTCCGCGCCGCGCGGCCCGGCCGTGTAGTTCGCATCCGCCTCGTACCACTTGCGCCCGGACGCATCCGGCAGCAACCCCTCGTAGTTGCCAAACTTGTCGCCGCCGATGGAATACCCCGGTGCAACGTCGCTGACGTAGTTCTGGCTGCTGTCCCAGCCCAGCTGCCGCGCCTCGCTCTTCGTCAGGAAGTTGTCCGGCAGCGTCCCGTGGGCAAAGATGTAGTCCGCAATGTCCTGCGGGGCAGTAATCGCCGTTTGCTGCGGCGCTTGCGTCGGGGCGCTGGTCGGACTGTCCGTCAACGCCGCGGCGATGGCTGCGGTCGGCAGGGCATCCGGCGCATCCGCCGTGTCGCCCAGCGGCAAAATCCCCTGCTGTCCCAAGATAAGCAGCAGCAATGCCATCAGGATGGCAAAAATGCCGGATGTTGCCCGCTTCGGCGGCTGCTTCTGCTGATTTTTCTGCTCGCTCATTTATGATACCTCTCTCCTGCGCGGATTTTCATGGCACGATACAGCTGTTCCAGCAGCATCACGCGCGCCAGCTGATGCGGGAACGTCATTTTGCTCATCGACATTTCTTCGTTTGCGCGGCGGATGACGGCATCCCCCAGCCCCAGTGAACCGCCGATAACGAATACAATGCTGCTCTCGCCGCGCGTCAGCAGTTCATCCAAATGGCGCGACAAGCCGGGCGAATCGTGCATCTTGCCGGGAATCGTCAGCGCAATCACATAATCCGACGGTTTCAGGCGGCTGAGCATCATTTCGCCCTCTTTGTCGCGAATCTGCCGCTCAATGGCTTCGGACGTGTTCGCGGGTTCAGGCAAATCCGGCAGCTCAATCTCCTCGAACTTGCCGTAGCGCGACAGCCGCTTCAGGTATTCATCCGCCATCTGCCGATAGGGCTTCTCCTTCATGCGCCCCATTGCCATCACGCTGATGCTCATTTCTGCTTTCCTCCCGGCATGATTTTCTTCGTCCCGCTGACGACGAGCTTGAACAGGAAGCTGCCCACACCGATGCCCAGCGCCATCATCAGGATGCCCGCCATCGTCAGGATGCCGGTCTGCGCGCCGAGGGCATACTGCTGATGCCCCAGCTGCTCCATGCAGCGGTACAGCCCCAGCCCCGGCACAAGCGCCACCACCGACAGCAGCAGGAAAATCGTCGCAATCATGCGCATTTTCCTTGCGCAGAACTGCGCCAGCAGCGACCCGAACAGCGCCGCGAGGAACATTGAAGCGGCCTCATCGAGCGAAAGCTGCTTGAGCGACCAATAGAGCGTGTAAGTCATTGCGCCAATCAGGCTTGCGGGCAGCCACGCGCGTTTAGGCGCATGAAGCAGAATCGCGAAGCCGAGCGTACCAACAAACGACGTCAGGAAATACCACAGCCCCTGACCCAGCGGTTCGTAACTCATGCCGCACCTCCCGTCAGCAGGCGCAGGAACGCCGTACCCGCCAGTGCGCCGACAGCAAGCAGCACCGCCGACATCGCCGCGCTGACCGCTGAGGAAATGCCCGATACCATATCGCCGCGCATGGTGTCCTGCACAGCGTTCGTCATCGCCAAGCCGGGCAGCATGGGCATCAGCGCGCCCGCGACGGCCGCTTCGACAACCAGTGCCCCGGTCAGGCGGTTGACCGCCATCGGGAGGAACGCCGCGAGGAAGCCGCCTGCCAGCGTCGCGACAAGGGTCTGCATGTGGAATTTATCCATCAGCAGCGTCACCCACTCAATCAGCAGCCCGACGAAGAACGCCGTCACCAAATCCCACGCGCCGCCGCCGAACATCAGCGCCCATCCGGCGGTGGACATGGCTGCCGCGCCCGCCATTTGCAGCGGGGATAGGCGGGAGGGTCGGCGCTCGACAGCTTTGAGCTGGCTGAGCACCTCCTGACAGGACATCTTCTCCTGCTCCAAATGGCGGGAGATAGCGTTCACCTCGTCGATGCGGGTCAAGTCTATTCCCTTGCGGCGGATGCGCTTGACGGCGGTCTCGATGGTACCATCGCTCTTGCGGTAGCTGACGAACAGCCCGCTTGGCACGGCGAAACATTCCACCTCGCGGAAGCCGAACGCATGGCCCATACGCAGCACGGTTTCTTCGACGCGGCAGGTTTCGCCGCCGTTTTCCATGATGAGCCGCCCCGCCAGATGGAGGGGTTCCATATAACAGCTGTCGTCGAACATGAAGATGCCTCACTCGCTGTAAGTTTCAGGGTTCATTTTTGTTATTATAAGCTGCTTGTGCTTTTGGGTTGCAGGGGGAATCGCGCCTGCGGGCGCGACAAGGGGGCAATGGAAACGGACGAAGTCCGCGATCGCCCCCTTGACCCCTTCGGTGCCGCCACTTTTGGGGCTATCTGCTGCTGAATTTGTCCGCAGCAGCAATATAGCGCGCCGACTTTATTCCCATTTCGGAATTTTTCGCCATAAAATCCGGCTTTTATTCCGAAATCAGTATCAGTTCCGCAGCGTAAATCGGAAGAGGTAGCGCCAGAGGATGCGCTTGTACTGGTCGTACAGACCGCGCGCGCGGTAAAGCTGCTCGTAAGAACGGTAGACCGTCAGGCGCGCCTGAATGGAGACAATGGGGTGTCGGAAGCAGTTCACCAGCTGGCGGACAACCGCGCCGTTGGGGTTGCGGAAGTAATCGTAGACCGGGGTGGTGATGTAGGACATACGCTCGGCGTGCTCAAGGTACTGCATGACGAACACGAAGTCCTCACCCCAGTGCAAGCCGGAGGTGAAGCGCAGGTCATGCTGGCGGATGATGTCGCCGCGGAAAATTTTATTCCACAGCACGCCGTAATAAAAGCTGTTGCTCAGGCGCTCCAAGCGGCGCAGGAACTCGGCACTCTCCACCGTATCGGTGCATTTGCCCAAATCGCGGACGGTTCGGGTTGTGCCCAGCACCTCGGTATACGCCGCCAGCACCAAATCGCTCTGATTTTTCTCAGCGCAGCGAACGAGCTGTTCCAGCGAATCCAGCGGAAGCTGGTCGTCCACATCCACGAAGCGGTAATAATCGCCGGACGCGTGGCGCATGGCGGTATTGCGGGCTTCGGACACGCCGGCGTTCTCCTGATGGAAAGGGATGACGCGCGTATCCTTTTTTTTCCAGCGTATCAGCATATCCCACGTTGCATCGCGGCTGCCGTCATCAACAATGATGATCTCGAAGTGCTGCCAGCTTTGGCGCAGGATGCTGTTCAGGCAAGCATCCAAGTACCTTGCCCCGTTCCAGACGGGGATAATGACGCTGATGAAGGGGCGGTGTTCCATGGTGTTCACCTCCTATGGGGGAAAAGGTTCGGCAAGGCGCGCCGAACAGGGGCGCTGCTTTCTTCTTTTGGGAGAAGATTGCTTTTTCAGATATTGTGCTTTTGGGTCGCAGGGGTTTCGCCTCTGCGGAGGCGACAAGTGGGCAATGGAAACGGACGAAGTCCGCGATCGCCCCCTTGACCCCTTCGGCGCGTTCACTCTCATGTTGCTTAATTTTTATCGTTACAGGGGAAACGGGGTTATCCATGCTTGATTTAGGCTTGGAAAGGGAACTCGCACCTTGTGTGCGAAATGATATGCAAAGAAAACGGATGAAATCCACAAGTGCGGTTTCTTCCATCAGAATTATAGCAAATCGCCGGGAAAGTGTCAAGGAAGCGTAACAGATTGACAAGTGCGCCGTCAGCATGTATAATATCCGTGACAAATGAACAGCCCACACAGGTGCGCAGCGATGCGCGGCGTCGGACACGGGCGTGTTCGGCGAGCATGGGAAGCCGGTGCAAGACCGGCGCTGTCCCAGCAACCGTGAAGCAGACAAGGGAGCATGTGCCGAGGAAAATCGGTGCAGCCACTGGCGAAAAATACGCTGGGAAGGTGCTCCTGCGGAGGAAGCCAAGCCGGGAGACCTGCCTGTGAACGGGAAAACGCCTCCCCTGGGGATGGGAGGAAGCACACAGCGCGGCCATTGTCCGCGCCTGTTGAAGTGCCTGTTTTTCCCGAAAAGTGCGCGGAAAAGCAGGCATTTTCGTTCCCCTCCGCTGCTTCATTTGATTTCATTTCAGGAGGGATACCCCTATGAAGTCCAATCGTTTCTTTGCCCTGCTGCTGGCGCTGGCGATGCTGCTGAGCATGTCCGCGCTCGCCGAATCCGTCACCCTGACGGACATGACCGGCCATGAAATCACGATTGATGAGCCCGTGACGCGCATCGTCGTCCTCCAGCCCTCTGACGCGGAAATCCTCTGCGCGCTGGGTGCGCAGGATACCATCGTCGGCCGCGGTACTTACGTCGATTACCCGGAAACCATTCTGGATGTGCCGGTCGTTGCGTCCGGCTCGAACACAAACATCGAGGAAATTCTGGCGCTGAACCCGCAGGTGGTCGTCATGACGACGATGAGCCAGACCGAAGAGCAGATTGCTGCTTTGGAGCAGGCGGGCGTGAAGGTCGTCGTCAGCAGCGCGCAGGACATTGCGGGCGTTTACACCGCCATCACCCTGCTGGGCGAACTCGTTGACAAGAACGACGAAGCTGCTGCCCTGATTGCCGACATGAAGGCTGCTTTTGCGGATGTTGCGGAAAAGGCTGCCGCCGCGAACGTCTCCGGCAAGACGGTGTACTTTGAAATCAGCCCCCTGCCCTACGGCATCTGGTCTGCGGGTCAGGGTACGTTCATGGATGAACTGGCGACCCTGTGCGGCGTGACGAACGTGTTCCACGACCAGCAAGGCTGGTTCGGCGCGAGCGAAGAACAGGTGATTGCCGCGAACCCGGATTACATCATCACGACGACGAACTACATGGTCAACGACATGGACGGCGTGACGGAAATCTGCTCCCGCGCGGGCTGGGAAGACGTGACGGCGGTGAAGGAAGGCCATGTGGTGCTGGGCGATAATAACGCGATGACGCGCCCCGGCCCGCGTCTGGTGGAAGCGGCGCAGTTCCTGCTGAATCTGGTGACGGATGCGGCGGAGGAAGAGGTAACGCCCGCGGCGTAATGGTAGGCAAAACGCCCAAAGCGCAGCACGCGGAAGGAGTATGGTAGAGAAACCAACTCAATCGCGCGAAAGGGGTCAAGGGGAAAATTTCCCCTTGCAGGGTCAAGG
>ERZ780139.1104-NODE-1104-length-25034-cov-8.445774_pt1 | contig 25034 bp, 19 predicted proteins | sample MGYA00511476_ERZ780139 | MGnify/ENA primary metagenome ERZ780139 (study PRJEB29588, sample SAMEA2158190) | human gut metagenome | biome: human gut; feature: human-associated habitat; material: faeces | place: Denmark | collected 2008/2010 ... | reverse complement strand
AGCGGCCTCTCTTTGTGGTGACGGGCTCCACCGTCACCTTCGCCAAGCGGCGCGCTCTGCGGGAGGTATTGCGGGACAGTCGGAACGGCATCCTGCTCTGCACGCAGCAGAGCCTTCCCTCCAGCGTCAACTTCGAGTTCGTCAACAAGATCATCATTCCGGAGATGCACTACAACAACGCCGGCATGAGCCAGTTTTATATGCGCTTTGTCCGCTACACCTCCACGGAGAAAAAGGATCTGTATTTCCCCATCTACATTGGAAGTCTTGAATCCAACCTCATGCAGATGGTGCTGGCAAAGGAAAAGCTGACCATGTTTATGAAGGGGCAGGACGCGGATATGGACGAGATCTATGCCAAATTCGGTGTGGATTATGACCTGCTCTCCACGTTGATGACCCGTGAAACGGATGACGAAGGACATCTGCGTATCCACTGGGGCGAACAGGAGATCGCCTGATTTCAGGAAAGGAACAAAAAATGGACAAGTTTCATATTGAGCTCTATCCAAAGGCTGATTTGGAAAACGAATGGGCAAAGAACAAACACACGCCCGGCGCCATGCCCTGTATGCGCTGCGGCGGCCCCATGCGGGAATCTCTGGCCCGGCCCACGGCGTCGATCTCGTCGATGAAGATGATGCAGGGGGCGACCTTCGACGCCTCGGCGAAGAGGTCGCGCACGCGGCTCGCGCCGACGCCGACGAACATCTCGACAAAGTCAGAGCCGGAGATCGAGAAAAACGGTACCTTCGCCTCGCCCGCAACGGCCTTGGCCAGCAGCGTTTTACCGGTACCGGGAGAGCCGACGAGCAGCGCGCCCTTGGGGATCTTCGCGCCGATGGCGGTGTATTTTTCGGGGTTGTGCAGAAAGTCGATGATCTCGACGAGCGATTCTTTCGCTTCGTCCTGACCGGCGACGTCCGCGAACGTCACGCCGGTGGATTTTTCCATGTAGACCTTGGCGTTGGCCTTGCCGACATTGCCGATGCCGCCGATGCCGCCCATACCGCCGGACTTTTTCGTGATGAAGTTCATCAGCAGCATGAACGCGCCGACCATCAGCACCGTGGGCAGAATATAGCTCACCATGAACGTGAGGATCGGCGAAACGGGCGGCTGATAGGGCTTGGTGTAGGTCACGCCGTGCTCATCGCACAGGGTGATCAACTTTTCCGTCGCGTCGGGAATGATGGTGGTGAAGAGCGTATAGTTCTGATCATAGCTCTTGCCGTCGTCATCCGTGTAGGTAAAGCCGTCGACCGGCGTGATGGTGAAGACCGTGTCGCCGAATTCGATGGACTTGACTTTCCCCTCCTCCACGAGTTCGACAAGCTCGCTGTATGCGATCTCGCACGAAGACTCGGCGGTGCGGGCCTGGTCGAGCATGACGGAGAGGTAGTTCACGCCGATCGTCAGCAGCAGCGCCCATAGGACGATCGACCACATGCCCCCGCCGCGCCGGCGGTTCTTGTCGCCGCGATTGCGGTTGTTTCTGTTGTTTGGCTCCATGTTGTTCCTCCTGTCGGGAGACAGAAAAATGCGAAGATGCGCACTTTTTGAATTAGTGATTTTTACTATATCATATATAAGAAAATCGCACAAGTTTTCTATGGTGAATTTTCGATGAACTTTTGTTTTGCGCCCTCTTTATCTTGCCCTTGTTCTGTGTTATAGTTGCAATGGAGTATTCTATAAAAATTTGTCACAAGGAGAAATTTCTTTTATGGATAAGGAACGCAAGGAAAAGACCGCGCGCGTGCAGGACGCGGAGGCCGACGGCATCATCGAGGGCCGCAACGCCGTGATCGAAGCGCTGCGCGCGGGCACGACCATCGACAAAATTTTCATCCAGAAGGGCGAGACCGACAAGACGCTCGGCCACATCGCCTCCACCGCCCGCGCCGCGGGCGTGGTCGTCGTGGACGCGGACAAGCGCAAGCTCGACTTCATGTCCCGCACGCACGCCCATCAGGGCGTCATCGCGCTCACGAGCGTGCGCGAATATGTCAGTGTTGAGGATATTCTGAACATCGCGCGCGAAAAAGGCGAAAACCCCTTGATCGTCGTCTGCGACGAGATCTCCGACCCGCATAACCTCGGCGCGATCATCCGCACGGCGGAGTGCGCGGGCGCGCATGGCGTCGTCATCCCCAAGCGCCGCAGCGCGGGCCTCACGAGCGTCGTTGCCAAGACGAGTGCGGGTGCGGTGAGCTATGTGCCCGTCGCGCGCGTGCCGAACATCCCCGCGCTTTTGGAGCAGCTGCAAAAAGAAGGCGTCTGGGTCTTCGGCACGGCGGCCGAGGGCACGAGCGATCTCTACTCCGCGGACCTCAAGGGCCCCGCGGCCATCGTCATCGGCAGCGAGGGCGACGGCATGACGAGACTGGTGCGCGAAAAGTGCGACTTCCTCGTCAGCATCCCGATGAAGGGTAAAATTTCGTCGCTCAACGCCTCCGCGGCGGCGGCCATCCTCCTCTACGAGGCGGTGCGCCAGCGCTTGGGGCAGTGACGGTAAAGAAGGAACGATATGGACCCCAAAGACCTTGAATTTGAAGAAACGCTCGCCGACTCCGAGCTGCTGCTGAAAAACACGGCTCGCAGCATGGACGAGGACGCGGAATTCACGCTCGAGAGCATTCTGGCCGAGTACGGCAGCGGCACGCCCGCCGCACCCGAACCGGAAGAAAAAGAACCCGAGCCGCCGGCGGAAAAGAAACCGCCGGCAAAGGTTGTCCCACTGCCGAAAAAGGCGGAGGCGGCGAAAAAAACGGTGGATGAAACGGCGGATGAGACCGCCCGCATCCCCGTCATCCCCTTCCCCGGCGCGAAAAAGGCCGAAGAGCCGGTGGAAGCCGAGCCGGAAGAAACTCCCGAAGAAGAGCCCGCGCAGGACGACGAGCCCAAGTCCATGAGCTTGCAGGACGTCCTGGCCCAGACCGTGCAGGAGGCGCTCTCCGAGCGCGAGGACACGATCATCGAGGAGGAGCCGCCGCGCCGCGGTTTGTTCTCCCGCCGCAAGATGCGCGACACCGAGCAGCTCTACGACGACGCGGAGGAGGAAGAGGACGAGGAAGAAGAATTCGAAGAGCCCGAACCCGAGCTCCCCGAGCCGCCGCTGACCGAAACGCTCTCCGACTACCGCGCGCAGCTCTCTGGCGCGACGAAGGCGCGCCGTGGGGCGGGTATTTTCACGCTTTTGCTGTGCGTCATGGCGGTGCTGGAGCATTTTTCCATCCTGCCGGAGGCGTACACCGCTGATCCGATGATCCGCGCGCTGCCGCTGCTGGCGGTCGAGGCGATCGTCTGCGCCATCGGCTGGCGCATCTTCGCGCGCACGATCCGCTCGCTCAGGCAGGGCAAGACCACCTCCGGTTTTTTGACGATGCTTCTATGCCTTGTCACGCTGCTCGATACGGCGCTCTACGCTTTTCTTCCCGCGCGCGCGGCGCTGTCGCTGCCGTTGCCGGCGCTGGGGGCGATGTCGGTCTACTGCGCGCTGCTGGGCGAAAGTCTGCGTCTGCACGGCATGTATGACACGTTCCGCATCGCGGCCATCGGCAATGCGCCGTATATCGTCACCGTGACGGCAGGGGGCGCGGCCAAGCGCGTGGGCCTGCCGGGCGGATTTTCCAATTCCGCGCGCGCAAACGACCCCTATTCGCGCTGGCAGAGAGTGCTACTGCCGGTCTTCCTCGCGGCGGCGGTCGTGTTCGGCGTGCTCTCGACGCTCGAGACGAAGCAGAACGCGCTGCTTGCGTGGAACCTCTCGGTGATGCTCGCGAGCGCGAACCTGCTCGCGTTTCCGATGGTGTGCGCGCTACCGCTCAAGCGCATCGCCGCGCGGCTTGCCAAAAGCGGCAGCGCCGTGGCGGGCTTTTCCGGCGCGGACGCCATCCGCCGGAGCAACTGCGTCATCCTGACCGATGGCGACCTGTTCCCGCCCGGAACGGTCACGCTCGGCGGGCTCAAGGTTTTCGGCGAGGAGAGCGGCAAGGTCATCTCCTACGCCGCGACGATGGCCCACGCGTCCGAAAGCGGCCTGAGCCGCCTTTTTGACAATCTTCTCGCCAGCGACGGCGGCTTCCGCGAGCAGGTCGAGGATGTCGACTTTTACGAAGAGGGCGGCGTCGGCGGCCGCATCCACGGCGAAACGGTGCTCTTCGGCACGGCGGGCTTTATGAGAAAACGCGGCGTGAACCTGCCGCGCAACTTAGGCCTCAAGACCGGTGTGTTCCTCTCGGTCGACGGCACGCTCATCGCGGTGTTCGCCGTGAAGTACATGCCTGCGGAAAATGTCGACTGGGCGCTCCACGCCCTGCACCACAGCCGCATCACCCCCGTCCTCGCCGTGCGCGACGGCAACATCACCCCTGCACTCTTAAAGCGTAAGTTCGGCACCGACGCGCGCGCGGTCTATCCCAAGCTCTCGACGCGCTTGGCGCTCTCCGAGCGCGGCGGCGGGCGACCGTATGCGCTGCTCATGCGCGAAGGCCTCATGCCGTATGCCGAGGTCGTGCTCGGCAGCAAGCGGCTCTGCGCGTCCGCCAAGCGGTGCACGGTGCTTGCATTTTTAGCCGCCACGGCGTCGACGCTCCTTGCATTTTATTTAACTTTTGTCGGCGCATACAGCGTGCTCACGCCGTTTTCTCTGCTCATTTACGTACTTTTGTGGTCGCTCAGCGCGCTGGTCGACGCCCTGCTCAGCGACCGTTATTGACACTTCGAACGAAGAAAACGAAAATTTGCGGAAAAATATGGTTGTAATGGAGAGAAAAACATGATATCATTTCTGCATTGAGTATTATCCCATCTTATGGCGCGAGCCGATTTGGGATTTACGATTTTCGGAAGGAGACTGACCCATTATGAGTGCAAAAGACATCCGCAATATCGTGCTGCTTGGCCACAGCGGCAGCGGCAAGACCACCCTCGCTGAGAGCATGCTGTATCTCACCGGCGGCACGGACCGTCTGGGCAGAATTGCCGACGGCAACACCGTTTGTGACTACGATCCCGAAGAGATCCGCCGCCAGATCTCCATTTCTCTGGCCGTGGCTCCCGTGGAATACGACAGCTGCAAGATCAACGTGCTCGACGTGCCCGGCGGCTTCGATTTCGCCGGTGAGGTCGCGGAGGCCGTTCAGGCTGCCGACGCTGCCGTCATCGTCTGCTCGGCCAAGGCCGGCATGAGCGTCGGCGCGGAAAAGGCGTGGAAATATTGCGAGAAGAACTCTCTCCCCCGTCTGCTCTACATCTCCAAGACCGACGAGGAGAACTCCGACTACAACGCCGCGTTCGACACGCTGCGCGAGCGCTTCGGCAAGAACATCGCCCCCGTCGTCGCCCCCATCTGGGACGAGAGCAAGAAGGTCATCGGCATCATCGACGTGCTGCATAAGCGCGCATTCGAGTTCGGCCCCGGCGGCGGCCGCGTCGAGATCGAAGTGCCTGAGAACAAAAAGCCCGTGCTCGATGAGCTCTACGACGCGCTCAAGGAGTCCGTCGCCGAGACGAGCGAGGAATTTATGGAAAAGTTCTTCGCCGGTGAAGACTTCACCTATGCCGAGATGATCCATGGCCTGCGCCAGGGCGTCAAGGACCTGTCCCTCTTCCCTGTCGTGTGCGGCTCCGCCATTCAGGGCATGGGCACGCGCATCCTGATGGATACCATCGTCGAGCTTCTTCCCAAGCCGCAGGACGCCCGCGCCCTGATGGCCGAGAATGAGGACGGCGAGTCCTCCGAATTCGTCGTCGCGCCCGGCGCACTGCCGACCGCGTTCGTCTTCAAGACCATTTCCGACCAGTACGGCAAGTATTCCTACGTCAAGGTGCTCTCCGGCTCCATCAAGCCCGATATGCCCATGGTCAATGCCCGCACCGGCGAGACCGAGAAGCTCGGCCGCCTGTACATCCCCAAGGGCAAGAAGTATACCGAGGTCAAGGAGCTCACCTGCGGCGACATCGGCGCCATCGCCAAGATGGACAAGGTCAAGACCGGCGACACGCTCTGCGAGCCGCGCAAGGTCGTCAAGATCGAGCCCATCCCGTTCGATGAGCCCTGCTACAGCGTCGCCATCGCGCCCAAGACCCGCGGCCAAGAGGATAAGATGGCCCAGGGCCTCAACCGCTTGAACGAGGAAGATCCGTCCTTCCGCGTCGTCAACAACGCCGAAACGCACCAGATGGTCGTCTCCGGCGCGGGCGACATCCAGATCGACGTGCTCGTCAACAAGCTCAAGAGCCGCTTCGGCGTCGAGGTCGTGCTCGACACGCCGCGCGTGCCCTACCGTGAAAAGATCCGCAAGACGGTCTCCAAGCAGGGCCGTCATAAGAAGCAGACCGGCGGCAGCGGCCAGTTCGGTGACGTTTGGATCCGCTTCGAGCCCAACGAGGAGAGCGAAGAGATGGTCTTCGCCGAGGAAGTCTTCGGCGGCAGCGTCCCCAAGAACTTCTTCCCCGCGGTCGAAAAGGGTCTGCGCGAGGCCTGCGTCCACGGCCCGCTCGCGGGTTATCCCGTCGTGAACCTCAAGGCCGTCCTTTACGATGGCTCCTATCACCCGGTCGACTCGTCCGAGATCGCGTTCAAGACCGCGGCGAACCTCGCCTACAAGGCAGCCATGCCCGAGGCGTCCCCGGTCCTGCTCGAGCCGGTGTGCGAGCTCAAGGTCACGGTGCCCGACCAGTACATGGGCGATATCCTTGGCGATCTCAACAAGCGCCGCGGCCGCGTCATGGGCATGACCCCGACCGGCAACGGCGAGCAGGTCATCGAGGCCGAGTGCCCCGAGGCAGAGCTGATGAGCTACGCCATTGACCTGCGCTCCATGACCCAGTCCCGCGGCTCGTTCGTGATGCACTTCGTGCGCTACGAGCAGTGTTCCGCCGACGCACAGGCGAAGGCTGTCGCTGCCGCGAAGGCGATGCAGGAAGCGGAATAATTGCTTCTGCACAGCAGAAAATAAGTAAAAAGAGAGGGCTTCTCGAAAGAGAAGTCCTCTCTTTTTCCGCGCATGGCGCGGAGGGGGAGCAGCCCGAAGAGGCTGCGGCTTTTCCCCGCACCGTGTGGGGCTGCGGATAAGGGGGATATTCTCTCACGTGAGAGAATATCCCCCTTGGACCCCCAAGAGAACGCAAGGGGCCCTGCCCCTTGACCCCGCCATTGCAAGCGAGCAGCTCGAAGAACTGCAATGCTTGCCGAATCAGGTGCCTGCCTTGTTTTATATCTAAACGATTTGACTTACTTCTATCTTCGCTGTCGCTTTGCCTGCGATTCATTACCCTTACATAACTGCGTTCTACTTTGGATTCTATCAATCCTGGTATTGCCTGCCGAAGCGGCATAGCTTCGCTCGCCGCAGTACGCATTATCGAAACGGTATGCATTGTTGGCAGCAGGAGATTAGTCTGTACCTCTACAAGATGGGCAGAGCGGCACCCGCAAGGGGTGTGCCGCATTCGTAAGGCAGCAGAGCCGCCAACGGCTGCGCAACAGCGGATAGTAGGAGCAGAGGCAAATCGTATAGCAGCTTCAAACGCGGCTCCGCCGCACGCAGGAAGTAGCATCGGCAAGCATTGCAGCTCTTCGAGCTGCTCGCTTGCAATGCAAACCTCTTTCTTTTGGACGGTCACACCGCCCGTTTTCTTTCCACGGAAAGAAAATGGGGGGTGTGGTGCTGCGGCGCACACGCCGCATTTCCCCCGCCGCCTGAGACAGGCAGCGACATCTCCGCACCCTTTGGTGCAGAAAAAGGAGGCACTTTTGATGTCTTTCACCGAACATAACGTAAACGGTCTCATCTACGACACGTCCGATGTCATCACCGCCGCGGGGAGCGGCGCGGTGCACGCGTTCACGACGCGGCACGGCGGCGTGAGCCCTGCGCCCTACGATTCACTCAACTTTGCCGACAACAAGGGCGACACGAGCGAAAACTTACTCGAAAACTACCGCCTTCTCGGCGAGGCCGTAGGCTTTGACGCGAGCCGCGCCGTCGGCTGCCGCCAGATCCACTCTGACCTTGTCCGCATTGCATCGGAAGAGGACGCGAGCAAAATTCTCTGGGATGACCGTCCCTACGACGCCGACGGGCTCATCACGAACGTGCCGAACCTGCCGCTGTTCGCCTACGGGACGGACTGCTGCGTCATCACGCTCTACGACCCGACTTCGCGTTCGATCGGTGCGGTGCACGCCGGCTGGCGCGGTACGGCGAGCGGCATCGCGCTCAAGGCTGCCGTGTCGATGATGAGCTGCTACGGCGCCGATCCCTACACACTGCGCGCCGCCATCGGCCCGAGCATCGGCAAGTGCTGCTTTGAGACCGACAGCGACGTGGCTGACGCCTTTTTCGCCCTGCTCGACCCCGCGATGGACGAGCGCATCGAAAAGCGCGGCGACAAATACCACATCGACCTGAAGGCGATCAACCGCCTGTGGCTGCTGCGCGCGGGCATCGACCCCTCGCGCGTCGATGTACACCCCGACTGCACGAAGTGCCACCCCGAGCGCTACTGGTCGCACCGCGCGATGGGCGATCAGCGCGGCGGCATGGCGGCGATGATCTGCCTTACGGAGGATACGCTGTGAAGCGCCGCCTCTCTGCGCTTTTGTGCGCGCTGACGCTCGCGCTTTCGCTTTCGGGCTGCTGGAGCGGCGATGTGAGCGACGACAGCAGCGGCGACTTCTGGGAGGAAACGCCGCCGGTGGAAGCGGACACCTCCTCCACCCTGACGCCGATCACGTCGTTCGCACTGCCGTATTTGCAGGGCGTGACGCTCGACCCCATCACCTGCCCCGACGGCATGCAGCAGACGCTTGGTGCGCTGCTCTACGAGGGGCTTTTCGTGCTGAACGAGTCGTTTGCGCCGCAAAATGTGCTGTGCAGCCGCTATGAGCACAACGACGACTGCACGAGCTACACCTTTTACCTCCGCGACGGCGTCAGCTTTTCCGACGGCAGCAGCCTGACGGCAAGCGATGTGCTCGCGACGCTTCGCCGCGCGCAGGAGAGCGAGCGCTACAGCGCGCGCTTTGCCAACGTCGCCTCGATGCGCACAAGCAACGGCGCGCTCATTGTCAATCTCATGCGCGCGGACAGCGCATTCCCCGCGCTGCTTGACATCCCCATCGTCAAATCCGGTTCGGAGAAGAACACCGTGCCGCTCGGCACGGGGCCGTATCTCTTCGTCACGGACAGCGACGGCGCATGCCTCAAGCAGAATCCTGACTGGCACAGCGATGTCACGCTGCCGTTCGAGCGTATCGAGCTGCGCGCCGTCAAGGACACGGACACGGCGTCGTACCTTTTCTCCTCGCGCGAGGTGCATCTGCTCTCGGCTGACCTGACGAGCAGCACGGGCGATCTGCGCAGCGCGGACACGGCGCTCACCGACTACGCGACGGCGAACATGATCTACCTCGGCTTCAACACACAGCGCGCGCCGCTCTCCGATGCATCGCTTCGCAGCGCCCTCGCGGGTGCGATCGACCGCGCGACCATTACGACGGGCTACCTCGCTGGTCACGCCGAGGCGGCGCGCTTCCCGCTCTCGCCGCACTCCAGCCTCTATCCGACGGAGATGGCGTCGACACTCGCTTCGCCTGACCTCGCCGCTGCGCTAGAAAGCGCGGGCGTGACGGAAAGCCGCCCCCGCACGGTGACGATCCTGGTCAGTGAGAGCGACTCGTTCAAGGTCTCCATCGCCGACTATCTGAGCCGCACGCTCTCGACCGACGTTCTGACGGTCAGCGTGCGCTCACTCCCGTGGAGCGACTATCTGACCGCGCTGCAAAACGGGAATTTTGACCTGTATCTCGGCGAGGTGCGCCTGACGGCGAACTGGGACATTTCGTCCCTCGCGCGCACCGGCGGCGCGCTGAACTACGGCCGCTACGCGGACGCGCAGTGCAACACGCTGCTCGATGCGTTCTCGCTCAATGAGACGGATCAGACCGCCCGAGCGCTGTACCGCTACCTTGCCCAGAGCGCGCCCATCGCGCCCATCGCATTCAAGACCGCGTCGGTCCTGACGCCGAGCGGCCTCATCGACGGACTGAACCCCACCGTCTCCTCCCCGTTCTACGGGATCGAGGGCTGGACGGTGCACTTTGACAAGGGATGAGGGCGTAAACAAATCGGAACGTGTGAAAGAGAGATACGTTAATGCGGACTATTGACATACGTGGCATAACTAACATGGAACTTGTACGGGGAGGAACCAGTGAATGGTACTGGGCAACAGATTATGTTCACGGCGATCTCTATGAGGCTGAAGAACTATTCCGGCAGAAAAACTCTGTGCAAAGCAATAGGCTATATCTTATCCACTATCCAGATGGTATGGTCTATGAGCCTGTGCTGCCTGTGGACGGGCAATATCTCGGCTATCCTGTGTTCGATGGTGAGTCTGTCGTACTGTTGGTAGTAAACTTTACAGAAAGTGCGATACACATTCTGAGGTTCTTACATCAGCAAGAGAAAACGCAGGAAGTCGTACGGCTGCCTTTGTCTGCGGTGAAAGACTGCTACAATCTGATTCTTCACCCCTCACCGCTATCGCTGACCCGGCAGCCAAATGATGGTACATTTGAGATCATTTGGCCTGAGCAGATACGTTTCGCAATCAGTAGTAGAGAAACACTTAATTTCCGTGATGGAGACAAGCTCTACTTCAGTATTTGGTATGAGGATCCTGACTATCGGGAAGAAACATTAGTCCGCTCGGCGCAAGACGGTACGATTCTGGAGCGTTTTTCCGGTGATATTCGGATCATGCCAAACCGTGAACGGTGGCTTATCAAATAGTTTTGGTGGTACAGCATTACTCATCTAAAATCTCAGTTTATCTCAACACTTTCCCTCAACAGCACATTTTCCCCAGTAACAACAAAAAACGCTCCTCCGCAAATGCGGAGGAGCGTTTGCTTTTCTCGCTTAATACTGCCGCACCACGGCGACGACGCGGCCCAAGATCGTGCTCTCGCGGCCGTCGATGGGCTGGTAGTCGGGGTTCGCGGGCATGAGCCAGACCTCGCTGCCCTTGCGCTTGAGCGTTTTGACCGTCGCCTCGTCGCCAAGCAGCGCGACCACGATTTGCCCGTTCTGCGCGAGGTTCTGGCGGTGGACGACGACAAGGTCGTCCGGCAGGATGCCGACGCCGAGCATCGACTCGCCGCGCACACGCAGGGCGAAATACTCGTCATCGTGCCCGCCGGTGTCGAACGTCAGGTAGTCCTCGATGCACTCCTGCGCCAAAATTGGGTTACCGGCGGCAACATTGCCGAGGATCGGCACCTGGCGGCGGCGCGGGGCAAGCTCGTCGATCTCGACGGGCTGCGGCGCAACGGGAACGGCCTGCAGCTGCTTTTTGAGCGTGATGGCACGGCCCTTGCCCGCGCTCTTCTCAATGAGCCCCATCTCCTGCAGGTGCTTGATATGGAAGTGGACCGTGGAGGGTGACTTGAGTCCCAGCGCCTCACCGACTTCGCGCACAGAGGGGGCATAGCCGTGTTCGGCGATGCTCTCTGCTATATAATCGTATACGCGCTGCTGCATTCTGGACAGTTTTTCCATCTTGTGCGCCCCTTCCAACATTTGTTCGAATTTATGATACCACATTTTTCCCGAAATGCAACATCTGTTTTAGGATTTTATGTCAATTTCGCGGCTTTTTTCTGCCGCGAAATTTTTTGATCTTTTTTGCGTCCGGCTATTGACAAATGCCGCTTGATGTATTATTGTACTAATTACTTAATACAGTGATACACAAGGAGGATCACTATGGACTGGAACTTCCGCAATGACCAGCCGATCTACTCCCAGCTGACACAGCGGTTGACGGAGGCCATCGTCTCCGGCATCTACGCGCCGGGAGAAAAGCTCCCCTCCGTGCGAGAGCTTGCGGTGGAGGCGGGCGTCAACCCCAACACGGTCCAGCGCGCGCTATCCGAGCTCGAACGCGACGGTCTGGTGTTTTCCCAGCGCACGTCGGGACGGTTCGTCACGGAAAATGAAAATATGATCGCAAATGCCAAGCTCCGCATTGCGGACGAGCGCGTGGGAGAATTTCTCCACTCGATGAAAACGCTCGGCTGCACGAGAGACGAAGTCATAGCTCTCATTCAGGGAGCTAAGGAGGAGGAAGAATGAGTATTTTTGAATGCAAGGCGCTCACGAAAAATTACGGCGCCAAAACAGTGCTCGACAGCATCGATCTCACGATCGAACCCGGGCGCATCGTGGGCCTGCTCGGCCCCAACGGCAGCGGCAAGACGACGCTCATCAAGCTCGCCAACGGCCTTCTGACGCCGACATCGGGCGAAATTCTGATCGCAGGCAAGGCCCCCTGCCGCGCAACGAAGGCCATCGTCTCGTACCTGCCCGACCGAAACACGCTGCCCGGCTGGATGACGATCGCGCAGGCGCTTGACTACTACGGTGACTTTTATTCGGACTTCCGCCGCGGCGTGGCCGAAGCGATGCTGATGAACCTCGGCCTTGACCGCACACAGAAGATTAAGACGCTCTCCAAAGGCATGCGCGAGAAGACGCAGCTCATCCTGACGATGAGCCGCGACGCCAAGCTCTATCTCCTTGACGAGCCCATCGGCGGCGTCGACCCCGCGACGCGCGACTACATCCTGCGCACGATCATCGGCAACTACAGCGAGGACGCAGCGGTCATCATCTCCACACACCTGATCGCCGACGTCGAGCAGATCCTTGACGAGGTCGTGTTCCTGCGCGAGGGGCAGGTCATGCTCCACGAGAGCGTGGAGACCATTCGAGATGAAAAGGGCAAGAGCGTTGACGAGCTCTTCCGGGAGGTATTTAGATGCTGAGCAAACTGATCAAACATGAATTCCGTGCAACGAGCCGCATCATGTGGCCGGTCTTTCTTGGAATGCTGGCACTGACGGCACTGATGCGTTTTTCTCAGTTGCTCCTGAACGGCGGGCACATTCCCTGGCTCTTACAGCTCATCGGCGTACTGTTGGTCATCGGCTTTGTGATGGGCCTCTTTGCGCTGGCGTTTGCGCCGCTGGTGCTCTCCGCCGTCCGCTGGCGCGACCATGTGCTCAAGGACGAGGGCTATCTCACGCTGACGCTGCCGGTGAGCCTCCATCAGCTGCTCATCTCCAAGCTCATCGTTTCCGCCGTGTGGTATGCTGCGGCGTTCATCGTGGGACTTCTCTCGCTGCTGATTGCTGCCTCCGGCTGGAGCACTTTCCAGTATGTCCCCGATTTTTTCAATGATGTTTTCACAGCGTTCTTCGGAATGGAGGCCTCGCTGCGCAGTCACGCGCTGCTGATCGTCTTTGAGCTTTTCTGCAATTTCGTCTTTGCCGTTTCTGCCGCCGAGCTCGTGGTCTACGCCGCCTATTCCATCGGTTACAGCTTCAATAAGCGCAAGGAGCTGTGGACGGTCATCCTGATTCTCGTGTTCTTCCAGCTTGCGCAGTTCACCGCCATCGCCATGATCGGCCTGTTCATCCATACATGGATCTCACTGGACGCCAACACCCTGCCCACAGGCATCGAGCTGCTGCTCCTCTGGGGCATGCTCGGCGAACTTCTCTTCTGCGCGATCGGCTACGCCGTGACGTGGTACTTCACGACGAAAAAACTGAATCTCGAGTAACGCGTTTTCGAAAAAGCAGCCGCGAAAGGTCTCCGCTTTTCCGGCTGCTTTTTTGCGCCCTTCTTTCGGCAAAATTTCCCCAGGGGCGAAAATTATGTCAACCGTCAGCTTCTAACTCACTCGTTTGAAAGGAGTCATCTCATGCAAATCCTGACTGTTTCCGGTCTTCGAAAGACCTACACCACGCGCTTTGGCGGCAGCAATGTCCAGGCGCTCAAAAATGTCAACTTCACCGTCGAGTCCGGCGAATACGTCGCCATCATGGGCGAGAGCGGCAGCGGCAAAACGACGCTACTGAACATCCTCGCCGCGCTCGACAAGCCCACCGGCGGTACGGTACTGCTCGGCGGCAAGAACCTCTCCGAAATTCCAGAGGAGACTGCCGCAGCCTTCCGCCGCGACAATCTGGGCTTTGTGTTTCAGGACTTCAGCCTGCTCGACACGTTCTCGCTCGAGGACAACATCTGCCTGCCGCTCGTGCTCGCTGGCAAGTCGCGCACGGAGATGCGCGACCGGCTCTCACCGCTCGCCTACGACCTCGGCATCGAGACGCTGCTCAAAAAGTACCCCTACGAGGTCTCCGGCGGACAGAAGCAGCGCGCCGCCGTCGCCCGCGCGCTCATCACCCGCCCGCAGATCTTGCTGGCCGACGAGCCGACCGGCGCGCTCGACTCCCGCTCGACCGACGAGCTCTTGAAGCTCTTCGGCGAGATCAACGCCTCTGGCCAGACCATCGTGATGGTCACGCACTCTGTGCGCGCGGCGAGCTGCGCCTCGCGCGTGCTGTTCCTGCGCGACGGAGAGGTCTCGCTCGAGTTAAAGCGCGGCAAGGACACGGATTCCCAGTTCTACCAGCGTATCACCGATGCGCTCACGCAGCAGCAGACGGGAGGCGAGTGCGCATGAAGCCCACCTTTTACCCCCGTCTTGCGTGGATGGGTATCAAAAAGAACGCAAGGCTCTATGTGCCCTATCTTCTCTCCTGCGCGTTCATGGCAGCGATGCTGTATGTCATTGCGTACCTCGCCGTCACCCCCGCGCTCTATACGGTCAATGGCAAGGTGAACGGCTCCGGCACCTCTGCGGTCGCGATGACGATGAGCCTCGGCTCGTTCGTCGTATCGGTGTTCATCGCACTGTTTCTCTTCTACACGAACAGCTTTCTCCTGCGTCGCCGCAAGAAGGAATTCGGCCTTTACAGCGTGCTCGGCATGGACCGCGGCGCACTCAGCGCCATTCTCTTCTGGGAGACACTTCTGGCCGCGGCGTTCACGCTGATCGCGGGGCTTGGCCTCGGCCTGCTGCTCTCCTATGTCTCGCAGTCCGCACTGCTGCGGCTTTTATCTCTCCCCGCCGCGGTTTTCACCGTGAGCCTTGCCGCCATCAAGCAGTGCGCCATCACGTTCATCGCTATCTTCGCGCTGCTCTATGTGCGCGGTGTGCTGTCGCTGCGCCACGCGCAGGGCGCGGCGCTTTTGAAGAGCGAAAACGTCGGCGAAAAGCCGCCGAAGTCGCAATGGCTGCTCGTCATCCCCGGTCTTGCGCTGCTGCTCGGCGCGTACTACATCGCCGCGACCATCAACGACCCCGTACAGGCGATGCTGCTCTTCTTCCTCGCGGTCATCATGGTGATTCTATCGACGTATCTTCTCTTCATCTCCGGCAGCGTGACGCTCTGCAAAACGCTCCAGAAGGACGAGAAGTTCTACTACAAAAAGCGCAACTTCGTCTCCCTCTCGTCGCTCACCTACCGCATGAAGCGAAACGGCGCGGGCCTCGCCTCCATCTGCATTCTCTCGACGATGGTGCTGGTGATGCTTGCCTCGACGGCGAGCCTCTATTTTGGCGCGGAGGACGCGATCAACACGCTTGCCGTCCAGAACCACTGGCATCCCACGGAAATGGCGGACGTCCGTGCGGAGTTCTTCTCGCTCTACGGCAGTCTCTTCTTCCTCGGCATTCTTTTAAGTGTGCTGTTTCTGTTCGCAACGCTCCTGATGCTCTACTACAAACAGGTCGTGGAGGGGTATGAGGATGCCTCGCGCTTTGCCATCATGCAGCGCGTGGGCATGACCAAGCGCGACATCCGCGAGAGCGTGAACGCGCAAATGCTGCTCATTTTCCTGCTGCCGCTTGCCGCGGCGGCGCTGCACCTCGCCTTCGCCCAGCCGATGGTCTGGCAGATCATGCAGCTGTTCGGCATCCAGAACCTCACGCTGTTTCTCGGCGTGACCGGCGCGGCGCTGCTTCTTTTCGCGCTGCTCTACTGCGCGATGTACCGCCTGACGTCGAATGCGTATTTCCGCATCGTCAGCACTGGCGGCGCCGCGGCGTGACGCGCTTTACTATATAGAGAACGGGACGGAAATGTTCATTTCCGTCCCGTTCTTCTTTTTCTCTTTTTACACCAGCAGACCGTATTTTTCGACCAGCGGCGCAAGGGCATCTTCGGTGAGATTTCCCTCGTACAAGGCTCTTCCCTGATAGGCGCGCAGGCCCGCTTCCAAAAGCTCCGCGTCGTCGCAAATAAGGCACAGCGGCTTTCTAAGCATGTACTGGTAGTCCGCCAGCGCGTCGACGTCCGCCCAGGACGTGAGCTTCAGCGCGACCATCGGCCATTCGTCATCCATCGCGTCGGAGAGCTTGTCCTCCAAATCGCCGTCCGCGGTCAGCACCGCGCCGTGCGTCGCATCGGCGGGCAGGAAGAAGGCTTCCTTCTCCGTTGCCGCGGGAAGAAGGTCGAGGCATTCCGGTGCGGGGCGAACGTATTCCGCGTCCTTGAGCGCTGCTTTCAGCGCGGCGATGTGCTCCTCCGTCGTGCCGCAGCAGCCGCCGAAGAGGGCCACACCTGCCTTGAGCATCTCGGGCACCAGCGCGACAAATTCCTCCGGCGGGCAGTTGTACACGGCCTCGCCGTTCACGATCTCCGGCATGCCGGCGTTGGGCTTGGCGATCAGCGGCACGCGCGCGTATTTATGCAGGCGTTGGAGCTGCGGCAACATCTGCTCGGGGCCTGCCGAGCAGTTCAGGCCGAATGCGCTCACGCCCATGCCCTCCATCACGGAAAGCGCCGCGACCACGTCCGTACCGGAGAGGATCTTGCCGCTCTCATCGCAGGTAAAGGACACAAGGATGGGCTTTTTACTCATGCTGCGCACAGCCAGCACCGCCGCACGCGCATCGGTCAGCGTCATCATCGTTTCGATGACGTAGAGGTCAACGCCCGCCTGCTCAAGGCCCGCCACTTGCTCGGTGTAAATGTCGACGAGCTCTTCAAACGACGCGTCGCCGAGGGGGGCTAAAAAGCGGCCCGTGGGCGCGATATCGCCCGCGACCCATGCTTTTCCGTCCGCCGCCTGTTTCGAGAGCTGCGCGAGCGCTTTGTTCATCTCCTCCGTGCGGTTGAAGATGCCGCGCTCTTCGAGCTTCTGGCGGTTGCCGCCGAACGTCGGCGCGTAGAGCACATTCGAGCCGCTCGCCACATACTTGCGCTGAATTTCAAGGATGCTCTCGGGATGTTCGAGCACCCACTGCTCGGCGCTCATGTCGCCGGTGAAGCCGCGCTTTTGGAGCTCTGTGCCGGTCGCGCCGTCCAAAATCACGGGAAACTGCATTTCCATAGGGTATTCCTCCATTAAAAATTCCTGTTCGGAACGATTCTCAAAATGTCAAACTGTCGGTGAACGCGCGGGAAAAGTCGTTGCACCCGGAAAGCTCGAGATAGCGGCACTTTTCGGGAATCTCCGCGAGCTTTCGCCAGTTTTCCCCGTCAAGCGCCAGCATCGAAGCGCCCGCGAGCGCCGCGTTGCCAAGCGGTCTGATTTTACTAAGGCACGCGCGGCCAGCAGAAAAAGCTACTCACCCTCTGCCAGCAGGCACTCGACGAAGGCCACGAGCCGGGCGACATTCTCTCCAAGGGCATGATCGTCGGCATGAACCGCCTCGGCGAGGCGTTCTCCGCCAACCGCGCGTTCGTTCCCGAAATGCTCATGGCCGCGCGCTGCATGTCCGCCGCCACGGAGCTTCTGAAGCCCCTGATGGTCGGCGAGGGCACTGAGCCCGTCGGCCGCGTGTGCCTCGGCACCGTGAAGGGCGACATGCACGACATCGGCAAGAATCTCGTCCGCATCATGATGGAGGGCAGCGGCATCGAGGTCTTTGACCTCGGCGTAGACACGTCGGCGGAGCAGTTCGTCAGCACCGCCGTGGAGAATCACTGCGGCGTGATCGCCTGCTCGTCGCTGCTGACCACCACGATGGAGGAAATGCGCGAGGTCGTCAAGCTCGTCCACGAGCGCGGCTTACAGAATCAGATCAAGGTCATGGTCGGCGGCGCGCCCATCAGCCAGAGCTTCTGCGACGAGATCGGCGCGGATTACTACGCCGAAGACGCCGGTGCCGCCGCCCGCGAGGCGGTGAAGATCCTGAAAGCGCAGAAGGCGTCGTAAACAATTACAATACATCAAAAAGGTCCCGTCCGAAGACGGGACCTTTTTTCTATGCTTTCTGTTGTACGGTACGTGTCCTTACTTGCCCGCGTACTCGACCAGCATCTCGAAGAAGTTCAGGCAGGTCTCATAGTCGCACAGGGCCTTTTCGGGGGTCTTGGTGTAAAGCACGAACTTGCAGTCGTTCTCGGGGTGGAACTGAACGCCGAGGCAGAAGGTCTTGTCCTGACGCTCGACCGCTTCAATGACTTCCACGCCGTCATACGTCGCCGTGCTGACGACGGTGAGGTTCGTGCCCTCAACGCCGCCAACCGCCTGGTGGTGCCAGGAGGAAACGTTCTTCAGCTCCGTGGAGCCGACGATCTTATAGAGCCACTTGGAGGCGTCCTTATTGATGGTCACATCGTGGCGGGCATAGGTGCGGTCAGGCGCGTCGGCCGGCATTCTGTGCGTATCGTTGTAGGTCTTCCCCTGCTCCTTATAGTAGTTGGGGATATCCTGGATGAACGTGCAGCCGGAGACGATGGACATCACCTGCTCGCCGCGGCAGACCGCGAACGTCGGCACGTCTTTTTCAAGGCAGTAGGCCATGAGCATGTAGTCGGAGATATCGCGCGTGGCGTTGATCTCTTCGCCCTCGTTCTTTTCCTTCTCGGGGACCTTGAACAGAGATGGGCTCACATCCTCGCCGCCGGTGAAGAAGACGCCGTCGATGGCCTGCATCACAGCGCCGACGTTGCTGGCCGTGAGATCCTTTTCCTTCACCTTGTCAGCGTATTCCTGCTTGAGCATGCCGCTCTCTTCGAGATACGCGGACTCGATCTTGCCCTCGGCATCGTACTTCACGGCCGTGCTCGTCACCTGATCGAGCTCGACGGGGATGGCGCCGACGGTCTTGAAGATCGTCTTGTGGGAGTCGTAATTCTGGCCGTTGTAGGACCAGCTGATGCCGATGACCGGCTTGTCCGCGATCGCCGCGGCATTCTTGAGCATCTGCCCGAGCATCGCCGTCGTCACGGGCTTGGACGCCTCGTAGGTCAGGCCGTCCATCAGGCCGGACCAGACGGCCATATCGTCATAGTCCGCGGGCCAATCCTTCAGCAGTGCCTTGTCCAGACCGGTGCTGCGCAGGATCATCGCGGCCGCTTCCAACTGCGTAACGGCTGCGTCGGGCGCAAATGCGTCCTTGCTGACGCCGTTGACAATACCCTTGGAGTAGGCGAGGTTGATCGCGCCTTCAAACTTGCTGCCCTCGGCAACATCCTTGAATGCGCTCGCATCCTTGGCGCTCGCTTCCGCCTGTGCGGCGAGGCCCATGTTCTTGATAACCTCCTGCGTCACTTCGGCGCGGGTCATCGAAGCGGCGTTATCATCTGCGAAGGCGGTGACGGAGAGACTGAGCGCGAGAACAAGTGCCAGGATCAGGGACGTTGCTTTCAGAGACAATCTTTTCATACAAATTCTCCTTCGTTCGATATTGGGCGGCACGCGCATGCCGCTCTACCGCCATGATAGCGAGGCAAAGTAAAAATAGCAAGTTAAAGTTTAAACAAACCGCATTTTTAGCCACTGTATACAACCCATCGACCACTTTTTCCGTGTGATATGCACAATTGCTTTTCCGCTCTCGCATTTTCACTATTCAAGCCGCCGGTGTACGATTTTTGCCCCGCCCTTGTTTTTATGGGGCAATCACGGTATACTATAATAATAAGCACCGTTCCCATTTCATCAGAAAGGAAATATTCTATGGATATCAAATTTTCCGGCTCGGACGCCGGCGGCTTTCAGTTCGACCCGAACGCCGCGCCCAAGCCCAAACACGAGCGCAAGCCCCGCAAGTCGATCGGCAGCAAGGGCGGCCGCATCGCGGTCAACACGCTCGTCACGCTGCTTGTCGGCGCGGTCTTCTTCTATGTGCAGCTGCCCGCCATCAACCTGCACGCCGAGGAGTTCTACGGTTTCGTGCTGCTGCTTTGCGTCACGTACTGCATCTGCGCGCTCTTCACCTCCGGCTTCCAGGGCACGGGGGCCAAGGGCTACTTCACGTTCGTCAAAAAGCAGTGCACCGTGCCCTTTATCGTCATGGCGCTGATGATCGTCACGGCGCTCGTCGGCGCGCTGACGTCGTGGGTCGTGCTGCGGGCCAAGGACTATCAAGCGCTGCTGCCGATCGAGAGCGGCAGCTTTGCAAGCGAAATTGAAGAGGTCTCATATGACCGCATCCCGATGCTCGACCGCGACAGCGCCGAAAAGCTCGGCGACCGCAAGCTCGGCGAACTGGCCGACATGGTCTCTCAGTTTGAGGTCGCGGAAAACTACACGCAGATCAACTACCATGGCCGCCCCGTGCGCGTTACGCCCCTGCGCTACGGCGACATCATCAAGTGGTTCAACAACCGCTCGGAGGGGCTGCCCGCCTACCTTATCATCGACATGGTCACGCAGAACGTCGAGGTCGTGCGCCTTGACGAGGGCATGAAGTACACGACCGCCGAGCACTTCTCCCGCAACCTCTACCGTCATCTGCGCTTCGCGTACCCGACCTATATGTTTGAAGAACCGGTCTTCGAGATCGACGAGGACGGCACGCCCTACTGGGTCTGCGCCAAGAAGGAAAAGACCATCGGCCTGTTCGGCGGCACGGACAACCACGGCGCGGTGCTCGTCAACGCCATCACGGGCGAGAGCGAATACTATGAAGAGCCGCCCGCGTGGGTCGACCACGTCTACTCTGCCGAGCTCATCATCGAGCAGTACGACTATTACGGCCAGTATCACAACGGCTTCTGGAACTCCATCTTCGGCCAGCGCGACGTGACGGTCACGACCGACGGCTACAACTACCTTGCCGAGGGCGACGACGTCTACCTCTACACGGGTGTGACGAGCGTCGGCGGCGACGAGAGCAACATCGGCTTCCTGCTCTCCAACCAGCGCACAAAGGAGACAAAGTACTATCCCTGCGCAGGCGCGACAGAGTACAGCGCCATGGACAGCGCTGAGGGTCAGGTGCAGAACCTTCGCTATAACGCGACGTTCCCGCTGCTTTTGAACGTCGCCGAGCAGCCGACGTACTTCATGGCGCTCAAGGACGCGAGCGAGCTCGTCAAGATGTACGCGATGGTCAATGTCAACCAGTACCAGATCGTCGCCACCGGCGCGACGCTCGCCGACTGCGAGGCGAACTACCGTCAAATGCTGCTCAAAAATAACCTCATCTCCGACGATCAGGGATCCATCGACGTCACGCCGAGCGATTATAAGAGCGTCGAGGGCACGATCGCCGAGATCCGCACGGCGGTCGTAGATGGCAACAGCATCTACTTCCTGCGCTTTGACGGCGAGAGCGCCTTCTCCGTGCGCATGAGCGCGGCTGAGGTCGCCTATGCGCCGCTGCTGAACGTCGGCGACCGCGTGTGCGTCTACTACCGCGACGGCTACGTCACGGAAAACTGGATCGAAGCGTCCGACGTCGAGCTGCTGGATGGCAGCGCCCAGAGCGCACCGCCCGTAGAAACGAGCGTTTCGACTGAGGACAGCGCGGATCCCTTCGAAAACGCACAGGAAATGCCGTAAAGCGGCGGCAAAGCACTTTCTATTACAAATTTTGATAGGGGTGGCGACACCCCTATCTCTTTTTGGAATGCATTGCACAAAAATGCAAGATTATGAGCAGTTTTTCTCGATAAAATCACCACTTTGAAAGTTGACTTGCATCAATCTAATATGTTTTATTAAAAGAGTTAAAGTTTTTTGTCCATTTTTCTGCCAAATGCACAAAAAGTCAGAAAGAATTTCTTGCACAGCGCCAATAGCGTTTTGCTTGAGAATTTTTTCCTTTGGTGGTAAACTCATAGACAAGATGGCTGAACCATCAAGCCCTGATTTTCAGGGTAATTTTAGAGGAGGCTACTTATCATGAACGCTTACATTGAGAGAGTTCTTGCCGAAACCAAGGCCAAGAACGCGAATGAGCCCGAATTCCTGCAGACCGTCGAAGAAGTCCTGTCTTCCATCGAGCCGGTCATCGACGCCCACCCCGAGTACGAGAAGGCCTGCCTGCTTGAACGCATGGTCGAGCCCGAGCGCACCATCGAGTTCCGTGTCGTTTGGATGGACGATAACCTTCAGTATCACGTCAACCGTGGTTACCGCGTGCAGTACAACGCGGCCCTCGGCCCCTACAAGGGCGGCCTGCGTTTCGCTTCCAACGTCAACCTCTCCATCATCAAGTTCCTCGGCTTCGAGCAGACCTTCAAGGATGCTCTGACCTGCCTGCCCATCGGCGGTGCCAAGGGCGGTTCCGACTTCTCCCCCATCGGCCGCAGTGACGGCGAAGTCATGCGCTTCTGCCAGGCTTTCATGACCGAGTTCCATCGTCACATCGGTCAGGACATCGACTGCCCCGCTGGTGACGTTGGTGTCGGCGGCCGCGAGGTCGGTTACCTGTACGGTCAGTATCGCCGCATCGTCGGCGCTGCCGAGTTCGGCGCTATGTCCGGTAAGGACATCAAGACCGGCGGTTCCATCCTCCGTCCCGAGGCTACCGGTTTCGGCGCTGTCTATTATCTGCGCGAAGTCCTGAAGCACGACGGCAAGGGCATCGAGGGCCTGCGCGTCGCTATGTCCGGCTACGGCAACGTGGGCTGGGGCATCATGAAGAAGATCGACGAGCTCGGCGGTAAGGTCACCTACTTCGCCGGCCCCGATGGCTACATCCACGATCCCGACGGCGTCTGCGGCGAAGAGAAGCTCAACTTCATCCTCGAGATGCGCGCCAAGGATCCGATGCACTGCAAGCCCTATGCTGACAAGTTCGGCGTTGAGTTCGTCGAGGGTCAGAAGTGCTGGGGTGTCAAGGACGTCGACGTCTACATGCCCGCCGCTACCCAGAACGATGTCAACATGGAGTGGGCCAAGAAGATCGCTGAGTCCGGTGTTCCCTACTACATCGAGGTCGGCAACATGCCCACCACCAACGATGCTCTGGCCTTCCTGATGAGCCAGAAGCACATCACCGTCGCTCCTTCCAAGGCTGTTAACGCCTGCGGCGTTTCCGTCTCCGAGCTCGAAATGGCTCAGAACGCTCAGCGCATCTACTGGAGCGCTGAGGAAGTCGACGCTAAGATGGAGTCCATCATGAAGAACATCTATGATGCTTCCGTCGAGGCTGCCGAGCGCTATGGCCTGGGCTACAACCTGGTCGCCGGTGCTAACATCGCTGGCTTCCAGAAGGTCGCCGACGCCATGATGGCTCAGGGCATTTTCTAATCGAAAATCCCTTACGACTTTCTCGTGCCGCACATCTGTGCGCATGAACCAACAAGAAAAAGGCATCCTGCTTTTGCAGGGTGCCTTTTTTGTTGTCCTCAGGTGTTGTCGCGGCTGATGGGCTTTCGCACCAGCAGCGCAAACAGCGCCTTTTTGTCGAGCGGGCAGAGCGGATAGAGATACCCCTTCCCCACGATTGGCTTCGTCGTCGCGAGCAGCACGACGATCACGATGCACCCGAGCACCAGCCCGATCCAGTCCAGCGCGCCGACAAACAGCAACAGCATCAGCCGCAGCAGCTTGAAGGCGTAGCCGAGCTCATAGCTCGGCTGGGCGAAGTTCGCGATGGCGACGAACGCCATGTAGGCCAGCACCTCCGGCACGAGCCAGTGCGCCTGCACGGCGAAATCGCCGAGCACGAGCGCACCAAGCATGCTGAATGAGTTGGAGAACACGTCCGGCGTGTTGAGCGAGGCGAGCTTCAATAGGTCGACGATGAACTCCGCCAGCAAAAGCTGCACGAGCAGTGGCACGGAGTAGTCGCTGTCGATGGCCAAAAACTCAAGCCCCGCCTGCGTGCGCGCGGGGTCCTTCACAAGCAGGAACCACACGGGTGTGATAAACATCGTGAGCAGGAACACCACGATGCGCAGGATGCGCAGATACGTCCCGATCAGCGGCGGAAAGTAGAAGTCGTTTGCCTCCTGCACAAAGTCGAAAAAGTGCGTCGGCAGGATCATCGCCGCGGGCGAGTTGTCCACGAGCACGACGATGTCACCTTCCATGACGCAGGCCGTCGCGGCGTCGGGCCGCTCAGTGTATCGCACCTTGGGAAACGGCGTCCACCACTGCTTCTTGCCCATCATCGCCTCAGCGATGCTCTCTTGGCTCATCGAGACCGAGCGCACATCGATCTTCGCGAGCTTCTGCCGCACCTCGTCGAGCAGCTTTCTGTCGACCTTGTTTTCGAGATAGCAGAGCACCACGTCCGCGCGCGAGCAGTCCGACACCTTGTGACCTTCGAGCGTAAGCTGCGGGTCGCGGATACGGCGGCGCAGCAGCGCCGCGTTGGCGACAAGCGTTTCGATGAAGCCGTCGTGCGCGCCGCGCAGCACCTTGCCCGACGACGGCTCCTCCACCCCGCGCGCGGGATACTGCTTCGCGTCGATCAGCGCGCATTCGTCATAACCCTCGACCAGCAGCGCCATCTTGCCCAAAAATACGCTTGTCACCGTGTTTTTGACACTTTTCTCGGCGTTTACCTCGTTGAATGTGATGTATCGGTCGATGAACTGCTGCATCGTCTGCGCATCGCCGACATCCTTGAGCGGCAGCCAGAAGCTCAGCATCCGCTCAATAACCGCGTCGTCGCCGTAACCGTCCACCACCCACAGCCGCGCCCGCCTGCCGCCGACATACAAGTCGCGCGAGATCATATCAAAGCACCGCCCCACGCCAAGCAGATCATCCAGCGCGCGGGTGTTTTCCTCGTAGTTTGCCGAAAAAAGCTCCATAACCGCCCTCCGCCACATAATTTTCCTTATTATGCTCATGAGCGGAAATTTTATGCCGCGCGGGCGGTATTTCTCCTTGCGCCGCGCAGGGGACGCGGGAAAGGGGGCCATTCTCTCACGTGAGAGAATGGCCCCCTTTAAATCCCCCAAGAGA
>ERZ780139.1093-NODE-1093-length-25219-cov-6.446630_pt1 | contig 25219 bp, 16 predicted proteins | sample MGYA00511476_ERZ780139 | MGnify/ENA primary metagenome ERZ780139 (study PRJEB29588, sample SAMEA2158190) | human gut metagenome | biome: human gut; feature: human-associated habitat; material: faeces | place: Denmark | collected 2008/2010 ... | reverse complement strand
TCCTACCCTTTTAAGGGTGGTTGCAGTCTTTTTTTATTGCGCGTTTTTTTACAGCGCCTGTTTTTTTGATTAAGTAAACATATTGTAGTAGTATTCGTAAATATCCTTAACAGTATCGGAAATGTCATATTGTGGATACCAGCCAAGATCTTTTCTTATAAGTTCATTGCAACAGTATATCTTGGCATTTTCACCATTACGCACAAGAGAAGGGTCTATTTCGATACTTATTTTGCAAGACGAAAGAGAAACTATATAGTCGAGAATATCTTTTAGTTTTGTGGCTTTTCCGCTGCCTACGTTATATATGGTTTTACTTTTTTCGCTTTCAAGTATCATTCTGTAGGCTCTTACTACGTCACGCACATCGCTAAAGTCACGATATACGTCAATGTTTCCTACAATGATATTGCCATTCTCTTTTTTTGCAGATAATAGCGCCACTTGCCTGCACCAGCTTGGTATAACAAATCTGTCGGATTGTCCAACACCAGTATGATTAAATGCCCTGACACAGTATATTTTCATGCCATATTGCTCTCTGTATAGTTTTGCAAATCGTTCCTGAGTTATTTTCGATAATCCATACGGGCTGCATGAGTCAAGAGAAAATTCTTCATTGATAGGATCATCAGACTGCTGGTATTCTTCGCTTGAGCCTATGACCAATATTTTGGCATTGGGTATTATCTCTTTTGCTGATTCAAATATGTTCAGTGTTCCCTCTACATTTACAGCCATAGTTTTTGCAGGCTCTTTCCAAGAATAGCTGACGCTGCTTATTGCCGCAAGGTCAACAATATACATTGGTTTTGTTTCAGATATGACTTTTCTTACCTGAACTTGGTCAAGAATATCACAAGGAATGAATGTTACTTGATCTGCAATATCAGAACTTTCTGATATATCACAGCCATAGACTTTATATCCAAAGCTACAAAATTCTTCAGCAAGATATCCGCCTACAAAGCCTGAAACACCAAATATCAGTACTACGCCTGTCATAGCCGCACCACCTTTATCGTATCATTAATTTCTGTGTCGCCTCTTTTTCGGCTAGCTGGCGATCGTGCTTTGACATAATAGCGCAAAGCTGTTCATAGCTTGTTTTCAGCGGATCCCAGCCCAGAACAGTGCGCGCCTTGGTAGGATTGCCAAGGAGGTTTACAACATCGGTAGGTCTGAACCATTTTGGATTTACGCAAACAAGCATTTTACCAGTCTTTGCGTCATAACCCTTTTCATCAATACCATTTCCTTGCCATTCTATCTTGATACCATTATTGGCAAAGGCAAGCTCAGTAAATTCTCTTACAGTGTGCTGAACACCAGTTGCTATTACAAAGTCATCTGGTTTATCCTGCTGGAGCATGAGCCACATACATTCCACATAATCCTTAGCATATCCCCAATCTCTTAGAGCGTTGAGATTGCCTAGTTCAAGATGATCTTGGAGTCCGCAGGCTATTCTGCCTACTGCCATTGTTATCTTTCTGGTAACAAAATTTTCACCTCTACGCTCTGATTCGTGGTTGAAAAGAATACCGTTGCAGGCAAACATTCCATATGCTTCACGATATTGTTTTATCATCCAATAGCCATACTGCTTTGCAACTGCATATGGGCTGTATGGGTGAAATGGTGTTGTTTCGCTTTGTGGACACTCTTCCACTTTGCCGAAAAGTTCAGAAGTAGATGCCTGATAAATTCGGCAGGATTTATCCATGCCGAGCATATGTACTGCTTCAAGTATTCTCAATACGCCAAGTGCGTCTACATCGCCTGTGTATTCGGCTGCGTCAAAGGATACCTGTACATGGCTTTGTGCCGCAAGGTTGTATATTTCATCGGGACGTACTTCATTCACTATCCTGATAATGCTTGACGAGTCGGAAAGATCGCCGTCATGCAGTGTTACAGCGTTTTCAGCTATAAGATGATCTATTCTTTCGGTGTTTGAAACAGAAGAACGGCGAACAATGCCGTGAACTTCATAATTTTTGCTAATAAGTAGTTCTGCAAGATAAGAGCCGTCTTGTCCTGTAATTCCTGTTATTAAGGCCTTTTTCATATTATCCTCCATGATATTTCTAAAATGTTTCTAAGAATATGTGCTTGTCCTTTACGCTGATAGACTCGCCTATCTGTATTTCAATAATGTTCATATCTGTCTGGGCATGGATAAGGTGTTTTGCACCCTTTGAAACTGAAATGGTGTCTCCGGTTTTTACTAACTTTTTCTCGCCGTCCACAACAACATATCCGTTTCCTGAAACTATCGTCCATATCTCACTGCGCTGTTCGTGACTGTGATATTTCATGGAATGGTTTTCTTTCAGGTATATGCTTACCGTCATTGAATTTAGCTGAACATCAAGCACTGTAAAAGTACCCCATGATTTTTCTGCAAACATTGCCATATTTCCCAGCTTTTCCACATATGGTTTCATGTATCCGCTGGTTTCCTTATCAGAAACAAGTATGCCGTCATTGCTTGCTGCAACTATCATGTTTTTACAGCCCATACAAAGAAGTGGAATACAAAGTTCATTTATAACGTGGGTGTTTTCACATTTATCATCAAGAAGCGCATTACCTTTGACATTTTCAGACATGACCTCCGACATCATGTTCCATGTTCCTACATCTCGCCATTCGCCTTTATATCTCATAACGTCTATGTTTGTTTCTTTTTCTGATACGGCATAGTCAAAGCTTATCTTTTCAAGACTTTCATATTTTTCAAGTAGGTCATAATAATCGGAATATTCTATAAGTTCGTGGGATTTTTCAATTATGTATTCAAGTGAGAATGAAAACACACCTGCATTCCACAGTGCACCCTGCTCAATGTATTTTTCAGCAGATATCCTATCAGGCTTTTCCACAAACTTTTTAACTGAACTTATGCTGTGATCATTTTCAGGAATAATGTAGCCGTATTTTTCGCTTGGATAAGTTAGCTCAACGCCTAAAAGCATAAGCTTTTTGCTGACAGTTTCTATGCTTTTCATAAGTGAGGTAACTGCTTTGTAGTAGTCATCATGTACATATGGGTCAACAGGACAAACGGCTATGCTTTCAGATAGACCAACGCCTTTTATATCATGAAGATATGTCGCTGCAAGCACTATTGCCGGAAATGTATCACGTCTGCATGGCTCGATGCAGATATCAATATCATCACCAAGCTGGTTTTTTATGGTGCTTACCTGGTCTTCGCCTGTTGCAATAGTTACTCCCACATCTGGTGAAACGCTTTTTATCTGACGATAGACACGCTGTGCCATGGATTCATAGGAATCATTGCCCGTTTTGAATAATTTGAGAAACTGTTTGCTTCTTATGCTGTTAGACAGCGGCCATAAGCGCTGTCCGCTTCCGCCTGAAAGCAGGATAATATTCATTTCATACTCTTTCCTTTATTGTTTATTATGATGTGCTATAGCAAGCGTCATTTGTTTCGCTGCAACATTATATGCTATATGATATGTATGCAGATCTGTTATTGTTGTGTCATTGTCATTACCCATTAATTCTTCAAATGTGTAAATTGGGATCGTAGAATTAAATGACCATTCATCTGTGAATATATAAAAATCGTTAGTATAGTCATATATGTTTGAAATGTCACCAATATTCACGATATTGACTGGAAAAACGTCATATGTTCTAAGAACTGTAAATGTTTGATCACAAACATAATGAGTGGCATTAGGAAAGTAATATGACATTTCTCCAATGGTCCATTCATGAAGATGAAGAAATGCAATATTTCCATCTGGGTTTTGTTTGTTAAGATCAGACGCTATTTTATCCATATCGGCTTTATTGATATCTTGTATAGTAGAATTAGCTGAATAAATTAAATTGGTACACATAACTATAAGAATCAGTGTAGATAATATTTTGTTTCCAAAACGCCCTAATAGCACGCCTACAAGTACAAGCCATACTGTGCCTAAAATATAATAATATCTATGAGATGCAAGGTTAGTAAAGAACAAATTTATTAGTGTTAAAACCAAAAACGGTATTAGCAGAAATAACAAAAGAAGAAAAAAATCTCTATAGACTGTTTTCTTATCTGCAAGGGCAAAAATTTCTTTGAATGTTTTGGCTTTTTTTATTGATTTCAGTTTGATATGTCTGAGTAAAACGGAGAACAATAGCAAGGAAAAGATGAGCTTAAACGTAACAGTAATACCACCGTTGATAAGCATTTGTTTAAATGTCCAATCCAGAGCATCTCTTGTGTCAAATTGAGATACCCAGTAATGCTCTTGCACATTTGATATTTGCTTGAAAAGCATAGTCAACCATGGAATATATGCTAACGCACATATAACTCCGCAAATAAGGAACTTTTTGAATTTTTTTAAATTTCGTGTGAAAAGAGAAAACAGCAGTACAGCCACAAATGCACCGAACACACCAACAAGGGCAATGTTATGTGTATACATTGCAAGTATAGAAAAGATAACAGTGCATACATAGCCATGTTTCTTTTCAAGGCTGTAGGCATAAAGCATATACACAGCCGCACCCATAAAAAAGAACATTCCGAAAATAGTCGGTCTTATTTCATGGATCTGATAGAAAATCGGCGGTGAAAAGAATGTTAATAGAAGTGTAGCAATGGCAGTATTTCTGCCAAATATCCTTTTTACAGGAAATGCAGCTATAAAATACATTCCGATAACTGCGATGATTGAAAAACAGCGCATCACAATGAGACTGTTGCCAAATATCACAACAAAAACCTTGAGTGCTATGGCGTAAAAAGGCGGGCTGTAATCATAGGGTATCAAGCGCCATATTTCTGAAAAAGAATGTTGAGTAAGAGCATATTGATATGTGCTGTCATAGTTAAGGCTGTTTGAAAACATAAGCGGAAATATCGCAAATATTTCTATAAGGCTGACTATTACAAACAGTATTATCAGAAGCAGATTATTTTTTATCTGTGTTTTGAGCGTTGTTAGCGACATAGTATAATCTCCATGTGTTTTTATATGTGTAAGGTTCGGTGAATGTTCCAAGATAAGTTACATCATAATCGTCTTTTGAGTTGAAATGGTCATCAAGCTCATAAGGCGAGTCAGGGAACAGATCTCCAAAAATAAACAGTTTTTTGCTGTGTTTGTTTATGTTATCAATGCTTCCGATATCAGTTACTTCAGTAGGGAAAACGTCAAGAGTGTTGAGTACGCACCATGTATCATCGCATACATAATGCTCTGCATCAGGAAAATAGTACATCATTATTCCAAGCGACCATTCATGTAAATGAAGAAAAGCAATATCATCATCTCCGTTTTCTTTGATAGTTTCTATCATATCAGAAAAATCAGAGCTATCTAATTGACTTTTAACATTGCCGAAATTAATGCAGAAGCTTACAATAAACAGCACGATACAAGCTAAGAAAAGCTTGGTATCAAAAAGTTTGCCTATCACTACTGACAGCAATATTACCATAAGAGAGCTTAAAATATAAAAATATCTGGTGGCGATGATAGGGTAAACAAGGCGAGTGAACAAAATTAGAGTGATAATAGGAGCAACATACATGAGTCCGCAGTAGAGAACACTTACAAACTCGGCACGGTGAGGTGCAAGCTTTTTGCGGATATCATTTAAGGTTTTGCAGTTACGCATCTTTACCACATGGATAAGCAACATTATGGCGATAAAAATGAATATCAGGTAAGTGACAAGTCCGCTTGCATAACCAAAGTGAATATCATATGTCCAATCTATAACAAGGCTACTTGAAATTATGGAATTTGCCCAATAGTTTTTCTTAACATTTGAAAATTGCTTCATTACAACTATCAGCCAAGGGCAATAGCTTAATGCGCAGACAACTCCGCTAAGGAAGAAATAAAGAGTTTTCTTCTTTTGCTTTAAAATAATAGTAAAAGCAAAAGAAACTATGTAGAAAGACAATGCCGCAAGCATTGATACATTGTGAGTATACATTCCAAGGATAGCGAAAACTGTCATGCAGATATAGGCATAATGATAGCCCTTAAACAGTGCCAGATACATATAAATAGCACAAGCTGCTGTTAGAAAATAAGCAAGTACAGTTGGACGTATCTCAGGAACGAGTAAAAAGTTGACATAAGAAAGCGTGTAAAGCAGCATACATATGACTGATGCACGTTTGCCAAAGGCTGCACGGACAGGGAATGCTGCAAGGAATATCAATCCCCATATTATTAATATGGAAAATGACCTCATTGCTAGAAGTGAACTGCCGAATATGTAGGTCCAAAGTTTAAGAAGCAAGGTATAAAGGGGAGGGCTGTAGTCTTCCGGCAGAAGCTTCATTATATCGCTCAGACTGTGCCTTGTTAAAAAATACTGATAAGAACTGTCGTAGTTAATTATATCTGCACTGAATGGAGGCAATATGTGTATAACTGATACTGCAATCATTACAAGAGCCAATATTAAAATGCCCCAGCGATCAAAAAAAGATTTTAATTTGCGGATAATATCTGAATTGTCACTTTTGTCTGTTTTTGTTAAAGCTGGCATTTATCCTGACTCCTATCAACATGAATAATGTTTTTACATACCCTAGAATAAATTTGAAAAGCTGACGCTTTGATTCGCCATAAAGACGTTTTTCAAAGACTATTGGCGTTTCCTTTACAACCAATTTGCGGTTGTTTATTTTCATTTTAAGCAGCACTTCCTGCAAAATATCATAATTTTGACAGGTGAGCTTAACGGCTTTAAGCTGCTTTGTGTCATACATACGAAAGTCTGTGGAAATATCCTTTGCCTTTATTCCGGTTATTATTCTGAAAACAAAGTTAAGGATATGGGACATTATTATAGAGACCTTTGAATCGTTTGTCTTTCCGCCTTTGACATAACGAGAGCCTATAACAACGTCAGCGCCGCTGACAAATTTCTTATAAATGTCAGGTATGTATATGGGGTTGTGCGAGCCGTCGCTGTCCATTATGAGAAATTTATCATAACGTGCCGCCTTGATACCTGTTCTGAAAGCTCCTCCAAAATGCGGAAGTCTTTGGTTTACATATCTCGCTCCAAATTTCTTGCACACAGCAGGTGTGTCATCAAGGGACTTCATAGTATCAACAATTATGATCTCATATTCTTCGCCGATCTTATCAAGCTGTTGCTTTATCTTCGGAAGAAGTACCTTTAAATTTTCTGCTTCTTTGTAAGCAAGAAGTACTGCGCTTATAGCCATTATTTATCACTCAATTCTTATAAGTTATCGTTCTGTTTAGAAAGTATTGCAGCAGGCATACAAATATCATTACCACAAATTTCAAAATATAAATATTCATACTCGATTTAAGCAGATGTATCAGCAGGGTAGATATAAGCGAGCCTGCGATACATATGGTTGCGTATGAAGCAAAGGTCTTCATATACTCACTGCGTTTTTTGAAATTTACAAGCGTATTTGTCATAAACGTAAAAATAAACCCACAGACATTACCAATAAGGCTACATATCTCAGGTTTATCAAAAACGGCAAAATGTATGAAAATTGCACTGATAACATAATCTATGACTGCAGCGACTAAACCAAAAAGAGCATAGAGAATAAAGTTGCGGTATTTTTTATATAGACTAACAATATGTGTCAACAAAACTGTCTCCCACCATAAAAATATATACTTTGTTTATAATTATATCACATTCATTCGCAAAAAGCAAGGCTTTTTGTCATATTTACCTCTATTTTACGGTAAATATTTGGTTAATGGTTAATGAAAGAATATTGTACTTTTTGGAAATCTATGATATTCAACATCGTTTTTTACAACAAATCCGATAATATTGACGATTAAAAAAACTCCCCCTTGCAGAAAACCTCTGCATGGGGGATATTTTCATAAACGATAAAAATTACTTCTTAGTAGTCACACTCTTTGAAGCCGACCAAGCGCCATAATACTTAGTACCCTTTACAGTTGTATACGAACGAACACGAACGTAATATTTCTTTTTGCCTGAAAGCTTTGAAATAGTGGTCTTGTCGGTCTTGTTGTTTGTTATGGTAACTTTCTTTGCACTTGTGAACTTTGAGTTGGTAGCGTACTGTATCTCGTATCCGGTAGCCGAACCTTTCTGCGCCCAATCCACAAAGAATGCCTTGCTCTTAGCAGTGAGCTTCTGTATCTCCTGCTTGGCAGGATTTATCTTGAACGTCTTTGTGATAGTGCCTGCGTAAGAGCCTTTTCCTGTGACTTTTACAGTGGCAGTACCTATATTCTTGTTGCTTAAGTAGGAAACTGTGTAGTCAGTGCCTTTTTTCAGCGTTTTGCCATTGTATTTAACAGTAAAGCTCTGAGTGATATTCTTGCCCGTATATGACTTGTTTGAAATGCCTGAAATGGTGGCTTTCTTGAAGTTATTTTTGATATTGTAGGTCTTAGAAACTGAGCCTGTGTAATTGCCCTTGCCTGTGATTTTTACAGTAGCTGTTCCGACCTTGGTGTTGTTTGAATAGGAAACTGTGTAATCTGTACCATTCTTCAAAGTTTTTCCGTTTAGCTTGACCGTTACACCAGGCTTCTTTGCCTTGCCGTCATATGCATAGGTCGAAGTGGAAAGTGTCACGCTTGCCTTTGAAATGCTAATTCTTGAAAGTGCAGGGATCTCAGCCGTTTCAAGAACTTTCTTGCAGACTGTACATTCCTTGTGTTTTGAGCCTTTAACTCCGATAGAAGCCGCCTTGTCAACTATCCAACCGCTTGACTTGTGACCTGTGGCATATATCACTGTCTGAACCTTGATAACAGTATTGCAAACTGAGCAATGTGAGCCGTCTGTTTTGCCTGCGGTGGTGCAAGTAGCAGGGTAGCCCTTGTCGGTAACTGCAGTGTGACCCTTTGCAGGAAGCTTTTCTGTAACTGTCACATTGCACTTTGTGCAAGTCTTTATTTTTGTACCCTCTGATGTGCAGGTCGGCTGTTTTGTTACAACAGAATTTCCGTAGCTGTGACCTGTTGCCTTAGTTATGCTATCCTTGTATGAAGTACCGCAAACAGAACACTTGTGGAGAGTGTAGCCGTCAGCAGTGCAAGTAGGTGCAACAACTGTGTCAGTATATTTGTGTGAAGTCTTTGGTATAGTTTCTGTAACTGTCGCATTGCACTTTGTGCAAGTCTTTATTTTTGTACCCTCTGATGTGCAGGTCGGTTGTTTTGTTACAACAGAATTTCCGTAGCTGTGACCTATTGCCTTAGTTGTGCTGTCTTTGTATGAAGTACCGCAAACAGAACACTTGTGGAGTGTGTAGCCGTTAGTAGTGCAAGTAGGTGCAACAACTGTGGCTGTGTAGCTGTGGGAAAGCTTTGCAATTGTTTCTGTTACTGTTGCTCCGCACTGCGTACAAGTTTTTGTTTTTGTACCTTCTGATGTGCAGGTCGGCTGTTTTGTGATAACAGCACTGCCATATGTGTGGCTCGTGCATCCGCAGGTGAATTTGTATGTCTTTGCTACAGACGGATTGTATGTAGGATAAATTTTTACAGTGAGTGAACCGCCGTTTTTGAATGTGATACGTCTGATATCATTAGCATAGTTTTCAAGCTTATTTACACTTACCATGCTGCGATCAGAAAATTCAACTGTGTAGTCTGTATCGTCATAAAGCCAGAAATCAATGCTGTCGCCCACACTGAACTGAGTTTTGCTCAATACGCTTGAAAAGGACGTATTCGAAAGGTCTGTGCGCCAATAAACAGTGGTAGAGGTCGGTACTGTGAACTTATTCACATAGCCGCAAGACTTGCAGGTCTGTGTTACAGTGCCGTCAGTTTTTGATGCGTACTTTGTTTCGTAGTCATGACCTGTTTTGACGTCAATCGTCTTTATATCGTCAAGATTTGAAAGGTTCAGGGAGTTAAAGGTCACGTTATTTTTATCGTAAACATACCAAACTGCTCTGCCGTTTTTTATAACAGGCTGGCAATCTGAAAGGCTTCCCTCAAAGGTGTGTATACTGCCGTTTACTGTGCCGTCAGCGTTTAGCTTCACACAGCTTACCTTTGTATCTCTGGCCCACAATAGCAAAAAGCTGTTATTATTTATCTTCACAAGCTGTGGAGCTGAAGCTGAGTCTGTACCCTCCGCATAAGAAGTTATCTTATTGAGCTTGTTTGTGGAAAGGTCCTTTGAAACAGCGGAAACGTAGACGTTTCGTGTTTCTGACGTATTGATATAATCAAGGTCTACTGTACTCTGTGCCACGATATAGCTTGATGATGACACATCAAAGCCGCCTATAGCCGCACCTGTATAGTTATAGTGACCGGCGGTATATTCAGGGTATGTTACAACGTCGATATTGCTGACCTGTTCAAAATAACTTGGGAAAAATTTGCCTGTAGTAAAATCAGAATTATACTTCACCAGAACGGCAGAACGTGGATGAGCGTCACCATGGTCGAGGGCGACTATATGGTTGCCGTCGGTTTTTATAAACTGATTGAAGGAGTGGCTAACATAGCCATAATCAACGTTCATGACGCCGGTATATGAATCAGTGATAGTCATTGAAGGCATATCCACTTCAATGGTAACATTAGCCTGATGATTATTGCCGTCGCTTGATTTATACATTTCATGGCAGGTCCTCACAAGCAGGTGGTCACCGCTATGGGTCATTCTTGCCGAGCCTGCATCGAATGGAACTGTAGTGTTAGCTCCATACAGACCGCAGGACTTTATTTTGTTCCAATTCTTATCATACTTCGTTATACGGAAAACCTCGAGGGAGTCGTTTTGTTTCGGATTTTCCTGACCGCTAAGGACATAATAATTATTGCCGGAGTCATAGAAAGCACCAAAGATCGGCAGTTCATTGTCGATAAGCTTAGTGCTGAGCGGTTCAAAATCAGAGCTGTAATATTCCACAAGGAGCTTGCCCTTGATAGCGCCTGACTGGACACGCATATAATTGCCGTTGTCGCACACTGTCAGGTAAGATTTCACTGTGTCAGACCATTGCACATAGTCCTGATCATTAACATTAGAGCCTGAATACGCAACACATTGCGCCACGGCAAAGGCACTGAACGATCCAGCAGACACAGCAGTAGAAACAGCCATTGCGCCAGACAGGACAATGCTCAACATTCTTTTCTTCATATTCATCGATTTCATCACCTCATACAAAAACTTTTAAACAAAAACACCTTTATATATATAATATCACAACACAAGGCATATGTCAATGAAAATAAGTTACAATGAGAATGATTTCAATAAATTCGTCATACGCCAAAGGTCAACGCAGTAAAAAAGAGCAAAGAGGATACAAAACAGAAAAAACGCCTTGACAAGGTTTGATGGGTGTGATATAATATTACCGTGGTATTTCGAGGTGTGGCTCAGTTTGGTAGAGCGCTGCGTTCGGGACGCAGAGGCCGTGGGTTCAAGTCCCGTCACCTCGACCAGTCACTCGCCGTGACGGGCATTGTCCGTCATGGCTTTTTTTGTTATCAAACTTTAGTCCCGCTCAATAAGTTTGTTTGTAAACTTTACAATGTAGGGGGCGTGCCACTGCACCCAATCCGCTATCATTTATGGTAGCGGATTTTTTCGCCCCCGCCCATAGGTATGATACGCTGGGAGGGGTTTGATGCTCACCGTGATGGGCATTTTATGTACTCATGCCCCTTGTGCATATGTGCTAAGCCCGCAAGTTCGCAATTGTATGTAATGTCGAAAAGGTGCATATAGTCTTGACAAAAGACCGGACGTCTGTTAAACTTATCCTAAGCAAAGACTGGGGACGACACCCATAGAAAATAACAGCGTCGGAGCTAAACGCAAGCCTGTATAATGCAGGCACTAATTTAATATTGCTGTGCAAGGGGGAGATACCCATAGAAAAAAACGTTATTGTTACAGACATAAACGGAAAACGAATCGGAGCTACTTATCCCAAAAGGGCTAAGGGGCTTGTTAAGAACGGTCGGGCAGAGTATGCAAGCGACTGTGAAAAATGTACTATAAGAATGTTGGATACTCATAAGCCGACCGTGGATGTTACGGAGGTAAATAATATGAGTAAAGTAATAGATTTTGATCCTAGAGATTTTAAGGCAGATAAGTCCTGCGAAAACAATGTCATAGCTAAATATTTTGTGACCGATAAGGACGGCGAAAACGTTATTGCCTATTCTATTGGAAACTGGAATTGGGATTGGACGCAGATATGCTGTGACAAAAAGCTTGAGAAAAATACCGACTATGTTTTCAGATTTGTGATAGTCGGAGGCTATTGCAATACGTGCGATGAAACTTCTCGTTTTGAGATCGTGCCTATGCCAGACGGCAGCTTAACCGATGAAGCTTACGAAGACAGATACACCTATGATCTGGCTCAGAACAGATATAAGCCTGTTTTATGCAAAAAGACCGACGAGGGTATGCTGAGGCTTTTTGAGATACCTTTCAGCACCTTTGATTGCGAAGATTTCAGGTTTGTATTCGTTGCTATGCACGCTGTTGCAACGCTTTATGCACCAAAAGAGTTTTCAGCTTATGCAGACCTTGAGGATACGAATTTTGACCAGCTTCGTGATGAGATCAACAGCAAAAACAGCGAGGATAATTCTGCAAATGTGGTGATGGATTTCACAGGCGCTCATGTCACACGCTCGACTGTCACCGATCTGCTGACAATGGCTCGTTTTGGCAAAAGCGAGAATGTTTGTATTGATTTTACAGGAGCTTTCATAGAGGACGATAAGCCGGACGATATTCAGGCTGATGCAGATGATACCGGGTCTGACGATATTGCTGTTGAGCTTATGGACGTTGCAGACAACTGAGCTTCGCAGGAAGATATACTTTACTAAGATATTATGATTTAATACAGCAAAAAGAGGCAGAGAAACCCATTGATCGGGTTTCTCTGTTCTTTTTCGCACAAAAAAACCACCCACAGCCAATCAGCTGTGGGTGGCAATATCATTTTAAATTAACACTATCCCTTATTTGTTCAATGCTATCTTGCCCATTGCGTCTGCCTGCATGATAGCGTCATAAAGCTCGATAGGCTGTACGTCGCCTGCAAGATTGTGGATAGTTTCGCCTGGGATACAAGCGTTCTTTGCGATAGTTTCTACCTGCTCAGGTGTAGTTACACCTATCTCCTCGAGTGTGACAGGAAGTCCCACTTCAAGGCAGAAGTTCTGTACCTCTTCAAACTCTTCCTTTGGCGCACCCTCAAGTACAAGCTGAACCAGTGTACCAAGGGCTACACAACAGCCGTGGTCTGCGTGCTTGATTCCCAATGATGTCACGCCATTGTAGAACGAGTGTGCAGCCGCACAGTTTACGTTGTCTGCTCCAACACCTGAAAGATATACGTTAGCCTCGCAGATAGCTTCAAGGGCAGGTGTAACTGCGTGTACCTTACAAGCTTCAACTGCCTGCTTGCCATATGTTTTCAGCGTGTCATAGCAAAGTCTTGCAAGTGCCTGTCCTGCTCTTGTGATGCCTGTGCCTTCAAGGCTTGCAGACTCTGTTCTTATGGAAGCTCTGCCCTCAAAATATGTACCAAGTGCATCGCCCATGCCTGCAATAAGGAACTTTACAGGTGCGTTTGCGATAACTGTTGTGTCTACCATTACTGCGTCTGGATTGGTAGGATAGAAAAGATATTTGTCAAAGCTGTGGTCATCATTGTATATTACTGACAGACCTGTACATGGCGCATCTGTTGCCGCAACTGTAGGCACGATAACAATGTGCTTGCCTGTGTAGTATGCTGTAGCTTTTGCAGTATCAACTGCGCTTCCGCCGCCAACTGCAACTACTGTGTCGATGTTGTCAGCCTTTACTATCTCTTCCATTTTGGCTATCTCGCCCTTGCTTGATATACCACCAAATATTTCATAGCGTCTGTAATCGTCAAGCTCGCCAAAGCTTTTCTCTATCTTGTCATGACAGGCTTTGTAGCCACTGTTTGAACATACAAACAGCCACCTTTTGCCCATATAGCCCATTTCTTCATGAAACTTAAGTGTAGCATCTCTGCCCTGAACATATTTGAGCGGCTCACGCATTGCTCTGAGTCTTCCCATCATAATGAATTACCTCCGATTTGTTTGACTTATTAACTTTATACGGAATTCTTTCCGTATTTTCAACTAGATTATAGCATATTGCACAAGAGATACAAGAAACATTTTATAAATGATATGTGAATTATTTGTTGTGGCAACATTTGAAAATGTAAAGCTTGGAGGACGATAAAATAGAAAAAGCGGAGGCTCTTTGCGAGCTTTCCGCCTTTTTCATATGTTCAGCATTACGGAAGCGTAAAACATTCCGTCACCGTATTCAAATTTAGCTACGCCATTGTATTTGGCGGCAATGTTCTTGACAGACTCTGTGCCGATCCCTTTGCCTTTGCGTTTTGAGGAAAGGAAACCGCCTTCTGGGTCGGTGAGGATAGTTCCGGTGAAGGTGTTGTCCACCGCCAGGCAGAGGGAATAGCTGTCAGCCTTTGCTCTGATTATTATTTTTTTATTCTTTGCACTGTCAGACACGCAGCCGTGAATGGCGTTTTCGATAAGATTTCCGAAAAGCACAGAGAGGTCGGTTATGTCTATTTTTATATCATCTGGTATGTCAGCGCTCACCTTGTATTCAATGCCGCTGCTTTCCGCTATTTGAGCAAAATATGCAAGAAGTGCGCTTACAGATGTGTTTTTGCAGTAAATGCGTTCTGATATATCGGGCATAGAATCCCTGAAAGAATTGAGATATTCCGAAAGCTTATCATATTCGCCCTTTTTCAGAAGCTCCTGCATAAGAGCGATATGATGTCTGACATCATGCTTATAGCGTCTTGTTTCTTTTATCTTATCCTGCAAATAGTCATATTGCAGGTTCTGCATTTCAAGCAGGTGGTTATTTTCCTGAAGCCGCAGATTTTTCTGCTGTTCGATGACCAGCCGTGCTACGATGTAATACACCAGAAACGCCCCTGCGTTTATAAAGAACAGAGCTATGGTGTTCTTTGGCTCCAGAGCAAGCTCTAAGCTGCTTTTCGTAGAGTTGCCGTAGAGAGTATAGTACCATATTATATAGAATGTAAATGGGATAAGCCAAAGATAGCGCCACTCCAGACCTGACGGCTCTCTTTCCACCGCAGGTGTATAGACCTTTTTCATGTAGATAAAAAGCGGTCCCCATACAACGGCTTCTGTCATAAGCATACAAAGGGAAAACGACCAGCGGTATGATTCATAGGCAAGTGACGGGAACAGAATTCCCTCCAGACACTTTGAGGTAATGACGATAAAGCTTGCGTTATTTGAAAGCAGAAGCAGTGTGAAGCCTGTTTTGCCGACCTTGACCTTCACAGCGAAAAAGTAAAAAGCCGCATAGAGCAGGGTGCTGACTGCGCTTAGCAGACCTGCATTTGTGCTGAAAAATGCCGCCTGCCAGCCTAAGAAGATCTGCACCAGTGAAAGAGCCACAACAAGTCCCACGGTAGCTGTTTTGGAAAAGCGAAGCCTATGCCGGAAGGGATAAAGGGCAAGCACCATAAGTGGCAGAAAATTCAGAAGGGAATATATGCCCACTTCCACAAGGCGGTATAAAGGAGGCATTACTGCTCACCGCCTTTTCGCAGATCACTGAAGCGAAACTGAGCGAAGGCGTCTAGTGTTTCTCTGGATTTTCGGCGACTTATGGGGATATGTGTGCCGTCGCTCATTATGAAAAGGTCGCTTTTTTGCTGGGCTATCTCATAGAAATTCACGATGACGCCTTTGGTGGAGGTGTAAAAGTATGAATGACTGCAAAAAATGCTCTCGATCTCAGCGAAAGAATTTCTTGAAACTATGCTTTCATCGTCTGTGCAATGGATAGTCACGATATGTGACGCACAGTCTATGTAGATAACGTTTCTTAGTATCACGTTCTGACCGTCGGGAAGCTTAACGGAACGCATACGATCAATTTCATCAGAACCGATCCGGTCAAGCATGGCTTTTACTTTGTCAGCCTGAAAGGGCTTGCAAAGATAGTAGCAGGCGTTGAGGTCGTAGCTTTCGCTTGCAAACTCGTTGCTTGAAGTGCCGAATGCGATATGCACATTTTTGTCTGTTTCACGAAGCTTTTCTGCGACCTCTATCCCTGTCATTTTCCCCATGAATATATCAAGCACCACCAGATCGTAAACCCCCATCTGCCAACAGGACAAAAAGCTTTCTCCGCTTGAAAACGTATCTATCTGACAGCTGTGAGCGGTCTGCTCGGAAATATATTTATGAAGAAGTGCAAGGTCGTTTTTATTATCGTCTACCAATGCCACTCTCATACTGTAAAGATCCTTTCTTATACATGATTTCTTAATATATAATAACACACATCAAAGCAAAATTCAAGCATTATTCATTGGTTTTGTTACCACTTGTGCAGATTTTTGACCGCTTGTGCTAAATTTATTGACAAAGTGTGTAGACTGTGTTAAAATAATCGTGTAAAATTATGTTCTGAGTAAAAAAGAAATATCAACCCAGAAAAATATTATGGAGGAATTAGAATGAAAAAGAAAATTTTAAGTCTTTTGGTGACGGGCTGTCTTTTGTTTGTGCCGACAACGGCATTTGCAGACGATAATAAGACGGTAATAAAAACTGTTGACGACCTGTTGGCGTTTTCAAAAGCGGTAAACAACGGAGATTATGACAAGAATAAGGACGCAGTTGTTGTTCTTGAAAATGACCTTGACTTGACAGGTGTTGTATGGACGCCTATCGGAAACGTTTTCGATGAAAACGGCTATATTGAACATTGTTTCAGCGGCAAATTCTACGGAAACGGTCATACTATTTCAAACATTGATTTTACGTCTATTTATGGTAAAGACGTGTTGGTCGGTTTCTTTGGCGATATTGAGGAAGCAGAGGTATCAGGTCTGACTATAGAGGGAAATCTGGATGTGACAAATACTGATAACGACTATACTTTTTATGGCACTATTGCAGGATTTGCAGGTGATTGTACTATTACTGATTGTGTGTCAAACGTATCGTTCAACAATAACGGCAAATATGTTTATGGCTTAATGGGCATGGTAGGTCAGGCAGACGCCACAACTTTTGAATATTGTGAGAACACAGCAGACATAACTATCTCAGGCGACAGCGGAAGTCTTTATGTGGGCGGTATAGTTGGATATGCACAGAATGGAACGGAAGTCCGCTATTGTTCAAGCACAGGCGATATGGTATATGCTGCACCAGACGCCGGCGGTATCGTAGGATGTTTGTATGGCGATTCCAAGGTCATAAACAGCTATGTTACAGGAAAACTCACGCCGGTTGGCAACGGAACCACAGATGTAGGCGGTATCGTTGGTTCAGTAGCTGGCGGTTCTGTAAGTGATTGCTATTTTGCAGGAGAAATTGACCTTTCACAGTATTCAGCCAGAAAGCCATATACACGTTTCGGCGGAATAGTGGGAAAAGATTCCTCGTCTACACCTGACTTTAAAAACAACTATTTCACAGAAACAGAAGATGTTGAAGCTTGCGGTTCAAATAAAGAAGCAGGCAAGGCTAAATCATATGACTATATGACAACAAAAGAATTTTATGACGAGCTGACAGCTGGCGGTGCAAAGTATCAGTATGTTGAGGGAAAAACGCCTGTCCTGCCAACTAAGGAATATGCAGTTGATTTTGAAGTAACACCTGCTGACCTGAAAAATGTTGTAATAAAGGTAGACGGAAAAGAGATAACAAACAATACTGCAATGCTTACAGCAGGCACTTACACATTAGAGGTAACTGCTGACGATTGCGAGCCTCTCAGCAAGGAAATAACTATTTCAGCAGATATCGCAACACATACACAGGCTTTTGAACTTGAATACAAGTCAGCAGACTACACAGAGCTTGACAAGGCAGAGAAAGCCGCAAAGGCTCTCAACAAAGACGATTATGAGGACTTCTCAGAAGTCGAAAAGGCTCTTGCCGCTATCGACAGAACAAAGAACATCACAGAGCAGGCTGATGTGGACGCTATGGCAAAGGCTATAAATGACGCTGTGGCAAACCTTGTAAAGAAAGCACCTGCTTCTTCACAGCCTGACAGCGTAAGCAGTTCCGCTTCTGACAGCTCATCTTCTGACAGCAAGTCAGACAGCAGCTCAAAGGCAGCTTCAAACACAAACCCATCGACCGGCGTTGCTGGAGGAGCTTTCGCTCTTGCACTTCTGAGCGGTGCGGCTGTGGTCATGGCTAAGAAGAATAAGTAATATATCCATTAAATGGATATATAAAGCAATTAAGTGGGACTTTCATACATTATTTGTTTAAACGAATACCGCTTGTGCTGATTTTGACCGCTTGTGTCAAACTTGTTGACAAGTGTGTGGGTTGTGTTAAAATAATCGTGAAAAATTTATGTTCTGAGTAAAAAAATATCAGCACCGAAAAATATTATGGAGGAATTAGAATGAAAAAGAAGATTTTAAGCCTTTTGGTGACGATGGGTCTTGCGGCAAGCTTAGTGCCTGTTTCTGTTTTTGCTGACGGTACAGAGGTCTGGGACGGCTCTGTAGCGGAGTCTTTTGCAGGAGGAAAAGGCACAAAAGATGACCCTTATCAAATAGCTACTGGCTCACAGCTTGCGTATTTTGCGAAAAGAGTGAACGCAGAGGAATATGGTGAAAAATATGCAGACACATACTTTGAGCTTACAGAGGATATCGACCTCGGTGGAAAAGAGTGGACTCCAGTAGGAGAAACTGTGGCGGATCTTATTATGGGTGGTCATGAATATTTTGTTTTCTCTGGCAACTTTGACGGAAATGGTTATATTATCAAAAATCTTACCATTGGAACAGAAACATCGCCATACAGTGGCGATGTATGCGGCTTGTTCGGTGCGACTAGCGGTACTATCGAGGACGTAGTTCTTGAAAATGTTTCTATAAACTATGTTGGCGGAAATCACAGCAGTGGATATGGCTTCCGCATGGGAGGTGCGCTTGTAGGTTATTCTATGGGCGATATAGTAAATTGTACTGTTATCGGTCTTGACATGAAGGCAGGCTCTGACGGCAGCTATGTTGCTCTTAACAGCATAGGCGGATTAGTAGGCATTCAGGACGGAGGTACAACAGTGAGCCACAGCCGTGTTTCCGGAAAGATAGAGGAATCAACAAAAAAGGGCAATGTTGGTGGCTTTGTTGGTACGCTCGCAAAAGGCTCATCTGCTAAATATTGCGGTGCAGACGTTTCTGTTGAGGTAACAGGAAATGGTCGTGGTATCGCAGTAGGTGGCTTCGTTGGAATAGGTAATGGAGTGACAATTGATGAAACTTTGATAGAAAATTGCTATGCCACAGGCAATATAACAGGTGCAGAATATGCAGGCGGCTTTGTTGGAAACATCTCAGGTCTTAACATCAGCAACTGCTATGCAAAGGGCGATGTAAGCAACTGTTTTGTTGGTGCGTCATTCTTGGGTACTGACGCTGCAAGCAATAACTATTATGGCACTGTAAAGAATTGCTATGCAACAGGTCTTGTATCTGATATTTCTTCTTCCGCTTATGCTTTTGCAATGCAAGATACGATGAAGAGAAGTACGATTCAAAATTGCTACTACAACATACAAAATACAGCAAAAAATACGGAATCAGCAGCTTCTCTTACTATTGACGATATGAAAACAGACAGCTTTTTAAATGTGCTCAACGGCTCATCAAACGTATGGACTAAGCGTGATAATGATACTCCTGCCTGCGGTGCTGAGCCTGCTGACTACAGCAATGTTTATGAAGTGCTGGGTAATATTCCTGCCGACCTTTCTATCTACACAGATGAAAGCGTTGCAAACTTGTACAGTGCAGTTGAGGCTTTAAGAGGGTATAGAGATCTTGCACAGCAGTCAGATGTTGACAAAATGACAAATGATATAAACGATGCCGTTGAAGCACTTGTTTACAAGTCAGCAGACTACACAGAGCTTGACAAGGCAGAGGAAGCCGCAAAGGCTCTCAACAAAGACGATTATGAGGACTTCTCAGAAGTCGAAAAGGCTCTTGCCGCTATCGACAGAACAAAGAACATCACAGAGCAGGCTGATGTGGACGCTATGGCAAAGGCTATAAATGACGCTGTGGCAAACCTTGTAAAGAAAGCACCTGCTTCTTCACAGCCTGACAGCGTAAGCAGTTCTGATGCTTCGTCAGATACGAGCAGTTCCGCTTCCGACAGCTCATCTTCTGACAGCAAGGCAACTGACAGCAAGTCAGACAGCAGCTCAAAGGCAGCTTCAAACGCTTCAAACACAAACCCATCGACCGGTGTTGCAGGCGGAGCATTCGCTCTTGCGCTTCTGAGCGGTGCGGCTGTGGTCATGGCTAAGAAGAAAAAGTAATATATCCATTAAATAGATATATAAAGGAAGTAAGTGGGACTTTCATACATTATTTGTTTAAATGAATACCGCTTGTGCAGATTTTTGACCGCTTGTGTCAAAATAGTTGAAAAATTATTACCGCTCTGCTATCATAATTATAAGCAGGGCGGTTTTATATCGCAATGCAAATATGATATGAAGTCTTATATTTCGGGAGGATAAAATATGAAAAAGACAAGAATTTTTAGCACGATGCTCGCAACAGTCATATGTATGGCATCTTTGCCTGCAATAAATGTTTTTGCGGCAAATCAGCAGAGAACTACAACTCTTGACCTTACAGTGGCAGGATTTCAGAACGATCAGAAAAATGAAGACGAGGGCTGGAGCTGGGACGCAGCAACTTCTACTCTTACACTTGACAATGTTGATTTTTCGACGGCGAAAAAGTCTTGTGTCATTGTTGACGGAGAAAAAGTTACTAATATAGTTTTCTCAGGAGATAACAAGATGACCTCAGGCACTACAGTTATTTCGAGAAAAGGAAGCGCAAAAGATACCGGTGTAGTACTAAGTGGAAAGACTAAGGACAGTGTGCTTAATCTTGAAGAAACAGGCAACCTTCCAGTAATGGATCAGCCTAATATTACTTTTGAGTCAGGAACTGTCAACGCAAAGGGCGGTGCTGTCATAACACTTTATTCCATAAAGGTAATGGACGCAACTCTTAATATTGACACAAGTGAAGTTGCCAATGGTGGCTGGAATGACGGTTTGTATGCAAACGGCTCTGTTGAGATATACGGCGGAGATGTGAATATCAATGCAGGAAGAGCAGGAATATTAGTAGTTGGTATAGGTGCCCCTGAGCCTAAGACAGGCTTGATTATAAAGGACGGAAAGGTAGATATCAATGCCAAGCTTGCGGATATTTATCTTGGTACAGACAATATAAAGAACGGTCTTATCTCGGGAGGAGATATCACACTCGGTGGTGACATAGGAATTTTCCTTAACGATTGCGAAAAGTGCGAGATAAAGGGCGGTACATTCCATACTGATGAATGTGAAAAACCATTCGCAGTTCATAGAGACAGTTCGGCTGTATTTGAGTATGCAAAGGCAGATTATACAGAGCTTGACAAGGCAGAAGAAGCTGCAAAGGCTCTTAATAAGGACAACTATGTGGACTTTACAGCCGTAGAAAAGGCACTTGAAGCTATCGACAGAACTAAAAACCTTACACAGCAGTCAGATGTTGACAAAATGGCGAAAGATATAAACGACGCTGTTGAGGCACTTGTTTACAAGTCAGCAGACTACACAGAGCTTGACAAGGCAGAGAAAGCCGCAAAGGCTCTCAACAAAGACGATTATGAGGACTTCTCAGAAGTCGAAAAGGCTCTTGCCGCTATCGACAGAACAAAGAACATCACAGAGCAGGCTGATGTGGACGCTATGGCAAAGGCTATAAATGACGCTGTGGCAAACCTTGTAAAGAAAGCACCTGCTTCTTCACAGCCTGACAGCGTAAGCAGTTCTGATGCTTCGTCAGATACGAGCAGTTCCGCTTCCGACAGCTCATCTTCTGACAGCAAGGCAACTGACAGCAAGTCAGACAGCAGCTCAAAGGCAGCTTCAAACGCTTCAAACACAAACCCATCAACCGGCGTTGCTGGAGGAGCATTCGCTCTTGCACTTCTGAGCGGTGCGGCTGTGGTCATGGCTAAGAAGAAAAAGTAAATAAGATCTCCCCTATTGTTGATATTTCGGAGAAGGGCAGTTCCTTGTGGACTGCCTTTTTTTCTGTTTGCAGGAAAGCGGAATTTGCCTGCATAATTTGGGGCGTTTTTTTTGCAAAGAAGCATAAAAATGCAATTATTTTATATTGATACTGCAAAATCGTCCGCGCAAGCTTAGACTAACTATTGACAATAGTCAATATCTTTTATTATCTATTTTATACCATGAAATTACATTTATTCATAAAAAATCGTTATAGATTTAAGCGAAATGTAAAAAATCAGCTCACAAAATCTGCGTTTACCCTTGCAATTCAGAAAAATATGTGGTATAATTATATTGCTGTAATAGGAGCACAGTATGAAACGCTGACGTTGTGTTTTCAACGGGCAGATGAAAGTCTGCAAAGCTTATGCTTTATAATAAGGAAAGAAAATGAATGTGCCGGCGTGTGCTGTTTCATTATAGCGCCTATTAACGATATTTTTTTTGAAAAGGAGTTATTGCAACATGTCAAAGATCGATTTGAGCAAGTACGGTATCACCGGAACTACAGAAGTTGTTTACAACCCTTCTTACGAGCAGCTGTTCGAGGAAGAAACAAAGCCAACACTCGAAGGCTATGAAAAGGGTCAGGAGAGTGAGCTTGGCGCAGTAAACGTTATGACAGGCGTTTATACAGGCCGTTCACCTAAAGATAAGTTCATCGTTATGGACGAAAATTCTAAGGACACTGTTTGGTGGACTTCTGACGAGTACAAGAACGACAACCACCCAGCTTCACAGGAGGCTTGGAAGTCTGTTAAGGAACTCGCTATCAAGGAACTTTCAAATAAGAGACTTTTCGTAGTTGACGCATTCTGCGGCGCTAACAAGGATACAAGAATGGCTATCCGTTTCATCGTTGAGGTTGCTTGGCAGGCTCACTTTGTAACAAATATGTTCATCAAGCCAACTGCTGAGGAGCTTGAGAACTTTGAGCCTGACTTCGTTGTATACAACGCTTCAAAGGCTAAGGTAGAGAACTATAAGGAGCTTGGTCTTAACTCTGAGACAGCTGTTATGTTCAACATCACAAGCCGTGAGCAGGTAATCATCAACACTTGGTACGGCGGAGAGATGAAGAAGGGTATGTTCTCAATGATGAACTACTTCCTTCCACTCAAGGGCATGGCTTCAATGCACTGCTCAGCTAACACAGACAAGAACGGTGAGAACACAGCTATCTTCTTTGGTCTGTCCGGTACAGGTAAGACAACACTTTCTACAGACCCTAAGAGACTTCTTATCGGTGACGACGAGCACGGCTGGGACGACAATGGAGTATTCAACTTCGAGGGCGGCTGCTATGCTAAGGTCATCAACCTCGATAAGGATTCTGAGCCTGATATCTACAACGCTATCAGAAGAGATGCTCTTCTTGAGAACGTAACTCTTGACGAGAACGGCAAGATCGACTTTGCTGATAAGAGCGTTACAGAGAACACTCGTGTATCTTATCCTATCGACCATATCCAGAACATTGTAAGACCTATTTCTTCTGCACCTGCTGCAAAGAACGTTATCTTCCTTTCAGCAGACGCATTTGGTGTACTGCCTCCAGTATCTATCCTCACACCAGAGCAGACACAGTATTACTTCCTCTCTGGCTTTACTGCAAAGCTTGCAGGTACAGAGCGTGGAATCACTGAGCCTACACCAACATTCTCAGCTTGCTTCGGTCAGGCTTTCCTTGAGCTTCACCCAACAAAGTATGCTGAAGAGCTTGTTAAGAAGATGCAGAAGAGCGGTGCTAAGGCATACCTGGTAAACACAGGTTGGAACGGCACAGGCAAGAGAATCTCTATCAAGGATACTCGTGGAATTATCGATGCTATTCTTAACGGCGACATTCTCAACGCACCTACAAAGAAGATACCACACTTTGACTTTGAAGTTCCAACAGAGCTTCCAGGCGTTGATCCTGCAATTCTCGATCCTCGTGACACATATGCTGACGCTTCCGAGTGGGAGACAAAGGCTAAGGATCTTGCAAGCAGATTTGTTAAGAACTTTGCTAAGTATGAGGGCAACCCAGCAGGTAAGGCTCTTGTATCAGCAGGTCCAAAGGAATAATCAATAACTCTGATACTATTATATAGTATAAAAGCTGCTGTGCCTTTTGGTACGGCAGCTTTTTTGTGCTCTTGAAAAAGTGTGATTAAGGTGGTATAATTGGTATGGAGGCGAATTTAGTTTGGAAAAGAAGAATTATGCCGCAAGGGTGGCTATATATGCCATGGGGCTTGTGATACTTGCCGCAGGGATAACGATGAACATCAAAACAGGGCTAGGTGTATCCACTATTATATCAGTGCCATTTGCCATATCGAGTATATGGGATGTGAATTTTTCTCTTGTGACTTTTGCTACATATGCACTGTTCGTTGTGATAGAAATGATAATAAAAGGCAGCGACAGAACTGTTATAGACTGGCTGCAAATACCATTCAGCATTGTGTTCAGCCTGCTGCTGAATATGTTTTCAAAGCTGCTTGATTTCAATTTCGGACATTTGTGGGAAAACACGCTGTATCTGGCAGCAGCGATAATCTGCACGGGTGCGGGAATGTCAATGATGATAGCCATGAAGTTCGTGCCGAACCCAGCCGACGGTCTTGCTCAGGCTATAGGAAAAGCCTTTGGAAAGAACATGGGCTTTGGCAAGAATATACTTGACGCATCGTGTGTTGCCATTGCCTGCGTGATAGGTCTGCTGTTTGACAAGCGGATAATAGGTATCGGTATCGGAACGGTGGCGGCAATGCTCCTTGTGGGAAGGTGTGTGGCAGTATTCGACCATTTCTTCAAAGACAGAATGAAAAGTGCCGCAGGGCTTGCAGAATAAAAAACGCCGCAGAGGACAAAAACTTCTCTGCGGTATTTTAGTATTTATGCAATAAAAAAATCCGCTCTACATAACGTAAAGCGGATACAAGCAAAAGCTTAAACTTTTGCTGGCGCGGATTGAGAGATTTGAACTCTCGCGCCCGTTTCCAGACCTACTCCCTTAGCAGGGGAGCCCCTT
>ERZ780139.1092-NODE-1092-length-25222-cov-4.579568_pt1 | contig 25222 bp, 16 predicted proteins | sample MGYA00511476_ERZ780139 | MGnify/ENA primary metagenome ERZ780139 (study PRJEB29588, sample SAMEA2158190) | human gut metagenome | biome: human gut; feature: human-associated habitat; material: faeces | place: Denmark | collected 2008/2010 ... | reverse complement strand
AAGAATTATTATAAGAAGAAAGTTATTTCGATAAAATCAGTTTGTCGCTCGCCATCTCCTCGCCGGTTATCGTTTCAAACTTTTCGAGAAGGTCGCCTATGGTGAGTTTTTTCTTTTCTTCGCCTTCCACGTCGAAAATGATTTTACCCGCGTTCATCATGACGAGCCTGTTGCCGTGAGTTATCGCGTCGTTCATGTTGTGGGTTATCATTATCGCGGTGAGTTTATCCCTTTTGATAATCTCATCCGTGAGCGTAAGGACTTTTTTCGCCGTTTTCGGATCGAGCGCGGCGGTATGCTCGTCCAGAAGAAGCAACCTCGGATTCGACAAGGACGCCATAAGAAGAGTTAACGCCTGCCTCTGTCCGCCCGAAAGCGTGCCGACTTTCTGCCCCGTTCTGGTTTCAAGCCCGAGTTCGAGTCCTTTCAGAAGTTCTCTGTATTCTTCCGCTTCGCCCTTTTTCATTCCCCACTTCAAGCCGCGTCTTTGCCCTCTTCTCGCGGCGAGAGCAAGATTTTCTTCTATGTTCATATTCGCAGCCGTGCCGAGAAGCGGATCCTGAAACACTCTGCTGACGTAAGCGGAGCGTTTGTATTCCCTGAGGCGGGTTATATCCTGCCCGTCGAGAACAATCGCGCCCTCATCCGCAGGAAAAACGCCCGAAATCACGTTAAGCATCGTCGATTTGCCGGCGCCGTTACCGCCGATTACGGTAACGAAATCGCCGTCCTTAAGCGTTAAATCGACGCCCTGCAAAGCCTTTTTTTCGTTTACCGTGCCTTTATTGAAAGTGAGATGAATATTTTTAAGTTCGAGCATTTTTCTTTCTCCCGGCAATTTTTGCTTTTATAGTCGGAACGCAAAGCGTTATCACGATTATTATCGAAGCGATGAGTTTGAGGTCGTTCGTATTCATTCCCAGCCCCACCGCGATGGTGAAAATAAGCCTGTAAATCACGCTCCCCAGCACCACTCCGAGAAGTTTAACCCAGAAAGAAAATCTGTTGCCGACGATAAGTTCGCCGATAACCACCGAAGCAAGCCCGATGACGATTGTTCCCGTAGCCATGTTCACGTCGGCGGAAAAATTGTATTGCGCTATGAGCGCGCCCGAAAGCGCGGCCAGGCCGTTACTCATCATAAGCGCGATATATTTCGTCATATCGGTGTTGATACCCTGCGCCTTTGCCATTTTTTCGTTGCATCCCGTCGCTCTGACAGCCGAGCCGATCTCCGTTCCGAAAAACCAGTACATAATCGCGATAACCGCCGCTATCGCGATGACGCACGAAATAATCGTGAGAACGTTTTTATCGTCGATAACGCTGAGCGAAAACAGTTTTGCGAACATTCCGTTATACGTCGAAGCAGACGATGGGACGGAAACGTTCGGTTTTTCGCGCAGAATGTGCATGTTTATCGAATAGAGCGCCGACATCGTGAGAATCCCGGATAAAATCGGCGGTATTTTTAACTTTGTGTTGAGCGTTGCGGTAAGCGCGCCCGCCAAAGCCCCCGCGAGAAACGCGAAGAGCATGGCAAGAAGCGCAGGCACGCCCGCTTCGATCGAAATTATGGCGACGGCGCCGCCCGTTGCGAGAGATCCGTCGACCGAAAGGTCGGCAAAATCGAGTATTTTATACGACACGTAAACGCCTAATGCAAGCACCGCCCACATAAGCCCTTGCGCCAGTCCTCCCGGCAACGCGCGCACGATATCCATTATATTCATTAACTTTTCCCCGATAAATTATTTTGTGTATTCCGCTTTGAGCGCCGCTATATCTTCTTCCGTGATTCTGAGCGCGGAATTTTTGGCAAGAAGCGCTTTCGCGTTGTTTTCGTTTATAACGAACGTTACCGACTGTTTGTAGTATTCGAAAGGAAGATCGGCGGGTTTCTTTTCTCCGGTAAGAATTTCTATAGCCATTTCCGCAGTCTGAACGCCGAGTTTTTTGTAATCGATGCTGAGCGTGACAAGCGCTTCGTTATCCTCGCACATTCCTTCTTCGCCGGCAACGACCGGAATACCCTTAGGCGTGAGAATGTTGCAGGCGAGCGTCATATTAGCCGCAAGAAGGTTATCGGTCGGTATATAAACGACGTCTATATCCGAGCCGATCGTTTCGACGACCGTCTGAATGTCGCTGGTGGCAGTAACTGTGAAATCCCTGGTTTCCAAGCCGATTTTTTCACATTGCGCCTTTGCGAGTTCGATTTGTTTCTGAGAATTTTCTTCGCCGCCGCAGTATAAGAATCCCACTTTTTTGCAATCGGGAACGATTTTTTTAACGAGCGCGATCTGCTGATCGATCGGAGCCATATCGCTCGTTCCGGTTACGTTAACGCCCGAAATATTTCCCACCACGGGGTCGGTGACGGCGGTGAAAAGCGTGGGGATTTTAGTGGTCGCGGTTGCGAGCGCTCTGGCAGAGGACGTCGCTATACCGAGAAGTAAATCGCAGTTTTTCGCGACGAGGTTGGCGGCGATGGTCTTTTCGTTGTTCTGATCTCCCTGCGCGTTCTGCAGATCGAACTCGATCGTTTTGCCGTTTTCTTCAGCCCATCTGTTGAGAGTTTCGGTGAAACCGTCTCTCGCGGCGTCCAGAGCCGTATGCTTTGCGGCCTGCAACACCCCGATTCTGTAATCGGCTTTGGCGGTGTTTCCGCAACCGGTCATGCAAGCCATTCCCACAGCCAGCGTCGCGGCGAGCGCAACGCTTAAAAGTCTTTTTAACGTTTTCATAATAACACTCCTTTGAAAAGCGATTTTTAACGCACAGGAACAATAAGCCGTAACGAATAATGCGCCGTCAGGCTACGTTTTTCTATTGTTCTGCGCGATTCGCGTCGCAAAAAAAAATCGCAGCCCGTTGGCTACGATTCACGACAAGTCATTTCTGACCGCAAAGCAAAAATATCGTAGCCGATTAACAACTAAGACCGCGATAAAAATAAAAGTAAAAGCTTGCTTTTGCGATGAATAACATTTTTATTCTTCCCTGCGGCGACGCCGCTCTCCTCAATTCGATGATACAATCATACACCCCGAAATTTTGTTTGTCAAGAATTTTAAGGCGCATAATGAAATTTCGGTATATCGATTTTTTATCGCGAGTTATAAGAAAGATTTATATTTCTTAGCCGAGAGAGATTGTGTTCGAACTCGGTCTTGCCGACAAACAAAACGCAATCGCCTGTGGCTATCCGCAGGCGATTGTGTTTGAAACGTTGTATAATTATATTTTTGTTTATTAAAATTCATTTTCCGCAAATCGGCAACGGGTTGCCGCGCGCTCTGTTTTCTGCGGCAACGCTTTTACCAAATTTATATAATTAACTATTTTTTGCTTTTTTCCGGACAAAGTACGCTCCGCCGAGGACAACCGCCGCTATGCAGAACGCGAAAATTATTATAAACACAGCGTTCCAACTAAGGTCGTCGGCAATTTTGCCGAGTCCGTAAGAACTTATCGTGCTGCCAAGATAACAACACCCGTTGAGCGCGCCTGCGAGCGTTCCCGAGAAGAAAAAGTTTCGCATATACATAGGCGCCATAGTCGTCACCACACTGTTCACCGCCGTCATAAGTAAGGCTATAAGCGCGAAAACGCAAAGCGGCAAGACAAATCCGCCGAGGTAGCCCCATATGATTATCGGCATCAGTAAAGCCGAAACGGCGAAAAATATCACCGACGTGAAAACGAAATTTTTAGTTTTGTCGTTAACCCTCGTCGCGACAAACGCCCCGAAAACCGACAAGAACGGCAGCGCGAGAGAAAGGGCTATCGATCCGCTTTCGCTCAGTTCGTATTTTTCCTTTAAAACCGACGGCATCCAGGTGGAAAGCCCGTCCTTGACGAGGTTGTTTATAACCGCAAAAACTCCGAGAAACACAAGCGTTATCATCGCGTTTCGCTTTTCCGCGGAATAATTTTCGTCGGTATGTAAAACTTCGGCGGTCGCGGTTTCTCCGTTTTTATCGGCAATCTCGCCGCTTTTGCCGTAAGTTTTGCCGCTCGTGAGTTTTCCGTAAGAGAAAAACCACAAGGCGCCTATCGCAAAAAGCGCAATCGAACCCGTGAGAAAGGATAAATTGAAGAAATTGACCTTTGTGAAAAGCGCGCCGAGCAAATACGCCAAAAACGTTCCCGCAGGCGTGCTTACGCTCATAATAACCACCGCTTTTTTAAGGTTTTCGTCGCTTAAACACCTGCTCAGAACGGTGGAAAGCACCGCCCACAAAAAGGACAGCGAAAAGCCGTTTAACAGCCACAAATATTTAAGAGTGAAAAAAGACGGCAGAAAAAACACGGCAAGGTTTATCGCCGCGGACACCAGAAGCGAGAACGTTATTATAAATCTCGCGTTATACTTTCTGCATAGTATTCCGTTTATTATCTGTCCCGCGCCGTAGGCAAAAAAGAACATAGTGGAAACAAGCCCCGCGTCCGCGTGGCTTACTTTATAATATTCCATTATTCCGTTTAAGTTACAACTGTAACAATATTTGCCCAAATAACTTGCGGTATACACGAGCCAGCACGCTATGATAAGCAATATTTGCCTCGTATTATCCCGTTTGAGCAAACTTTTTTCTTCCATTTTTCTCCTCCGAAAAAATTATCTTCTTCCGAAAAACGCCTTTCTGTAATCTTCCGTGACGCTCTCTGTCGCGGACATAATTTCCGCGCTTTCTTTCTCGATCGCCTCGGCGATTTTCGCCGCCGTGCCTTTTCTTATTTCTTTAACCTCCGGATAGAAATTATCCGTCAGAAATCTCGCGTAACGGACAAGCCTGAAGTCGCCGTAAATTCTGTACTCGTTCCCTATCCTTTCCACGGCGACCGTTTTAAGATTTTTCACCGCTTCCTTTACGTCCCGCACGCTTTTGCAAAACGCGTAAGTATAAAACTTGCCGAAAAGTTCGGAAACGACGTTGTGACAATCGGAAGCCCCGACTATCGGGATTTTTAAGTCTTTCGCGCGCATATCGTTATACATTGCGACCTGCAAATTAACGCCGTTGCCCGTTTTATCGTCGTCGTCAACGACCTCGAACGCGTCGAAAATTCCGTTTTTAAGCAGAAATTCAAGCATCGGAGTTTGCATATTGTATTCGCCGTAAGCGTCCCAATAAGGATGACAAAGTACGCTCACACCGCCGTTTTTGCGGATGTTTTCCGAAACCCAATGGCGGAAAGCAAACTCTTTTTCGTCGATTTCGTCGGGAAGTCTGAACTGCTTTTTGAGTTCCGCTGCGGTTTCGGTAACTTTTTTGAAAACTCCGTCCGGGTCGGCGTTTATTATCTCGTTCACGCTCGAACCCGCTCCGAAATTTATTATATGAAAATAACCCATTCCGCGGTTATGCACTTCTTCGCCCGGATAAACCTTGAAATAAGCGGCGATTTTATCCATCGTTTCCGCCATTTTCGCCGAACCCGCATACTTGTGGTGGTCGGTTATAGCCATATAATCGAAACCCTCTTCATAGTATGCCGAAACGGTTTCGGCGGGCGTGAAAAGCCCGTCGGATTCGGTGGTGTGCAAATGCGTGTCGCCCTTGAACGGCTGAAGTTCGTAAAGATCTTTTTTAAGTGAAAAAATCTCGAAAACGACTTTCCTCGTTCCCGTGTCAATATAAACTCTGTGCCGCTGTTCGCCGCAAGGCGTGAAGTAAAACGTGACTTTTCCGCCCTTAACTTCCACGCTTTCGCCCGCGTATCTTTTATCTTCGTCGATAAAATATTTATCCGAATGGGGCAAATTGTATTTTTCCATAGACTGAACGGCGACGTTGACAAACCGACCGTTTTTTAATTCGTCGCCGCTAAGAATGAACTTTGTCTTTTTATCCGCAAGAGTTACCCTCGGAAACAATTTCAGCATTTCTATTTCCTCTTTATATTTCTCTTTTAAAATAGCCGTCGAAATTCACGGGGTTTTTACCCGTCGCTTTTATCTCTCCCGATAAAACTTTCGCAAGCGCTTTCTGCGATTCCGCCGTATCCGAATACACGTTGATATATTCTTCGAGATAAGGGAAATCAAACAACTTATACGGATCGCCTAAGGACGCGAAAATCATTCTCGGGTGACGGATAATGTACGCGCGCCAGAAAGTCATTACGTTATACCAACCGATACGCATCGTTCCGCCGTGATAGTTTTTGGAACTCATATTGCAAAGCGCGACGACCATATCGTAATTACCCATAATCTCCTGTATCTTTTTATGCTTCGGATTTATGAGATAATCGACATATACGCCGACTTTCGCGAGTTGTTCTCTGAACGGCTCGTAAGACTTTTCGTTCACTTCCGCATGCCAATAAGGCTCGGCGACTATTACGCCCAGAACCTTATCGCCCTTTTTCAAGCCTTTCGGTATGATGTTTTTATAATCTCTTACGACGGTTATGCTTTTGTCCGCTATCTGTTGGGATATTTTTGCAAGTTCTCCGTCCGAAACGACGGGAAGCGTAAGTTTTTCATCGAACAACTTTGCCTTTCTCTTCAACTCAATAACACGCGAAAATGCGTCTATAAGTCGATTATTCGATATTTCTCCGCTTTTTACGGCATCTATGATATTGTTGACGTCGGTGGGTTCGGGAAATAAAACCATATCCCCGCCCGCTTTTAAAAATTCGACGGCAAGTCTTTCGGGAATGGTCGAAGCGCACGCGCCTATCATACTCATAGCGTCCGACACGATGCAGCCTTTAAAACCGAATTCGCCTTTTAAAATATCCGTCATAAGCGTTTTGCTGAGTATGCACGGACAGTTGTTTTCTTCTTTCGGTTGAAGCGATGGCACCGTGTAATGCCCGACCATAATCGACTCCGCGCCCCTTTCTATCATCGCGCGGTAAACTTTTCCGTACGTATCGAACCACTCCTCTTTCGACAAGGGATTTACCGTGGTGCAAAAATGACTGTTTCTTTCGTCTGTTCCGGCTCCCGGGAAATGCTTGGTACCGGTCGTCATAAACCCTTCGGAACGTATGCCGTCCGCATAAGCCCCCGCAATTCTTATTACGGCGTCGGAATCGTCGGAAACCGCTCTTATATTGGTTTCGGGCGAGCGAAAATTAAGATTTAAGTCGACAACGGGAGCAAACGTCCAGTGTATGCCGTTTTTTCGACATATTCTCGCGGTTATCCTGCCTGCTTCCCTTATGAGTTCTTCATCGTTACACGCGCCCCACGCCATGGGATACGGTAAAAATCCGCCGCCTTTGACGCCGTTTTCGGGACCGTTTTCCACGTCCACGGAAACAATCACGGGGACTTTGGTATACTTGTTAACCATATCGGTGTAAAGTTTTATCTTCTCCGCAGACATGTTCGACACGAAAATCCCGCCCGGTTTTATGCGTTTAATAATCTCTTCAACTTCTTCGGGGTCATCCTTTTCGTATATATCATAGCACAAAAGTTGCCCGCAGATATCTTTTAAAGTCAACTTATTTAAAAGTTTTTCCAAAAATTCATTCATCTGATTCTAATCACCGTCAGTAAATTTATTAAAAAGTCAATCCGCAATCAAAACCCCGTACAAAAGATACGGGGAAAATCTTGTTTCTGTTCTCTGTATTGTACGTTCTCACTATTCGGTCAGCCTATGTTCCACGTTCCTACGGTGGTAACTCCGTCCGATTCGAGGTCGTTTATCGTGTCGTAACGATATATTCCGCCGTCGGCAATATCTATGCCGCCGTAATAAACGGTGATACATTTTTCTCCGACAAAATCGGTTACATAGTTAACGCAAATCCATTTAAACCAATCTTTATGATTCGTCGAGTCGGTTGCCGTAATACGCGTATAAGGAACTGAGCCTTCCGCTCCCGAATGATTGACAAAGCCGAACAAATCAACGTCGTTTTTTGCAAAATTAACATACCACGAATAACCGCCGTAATCTTCCCAGCCGTCGTAATCTTTTACCGCAGAAAACGGACCGCTGCCCTCCCAGGCGTAACCGTTGCCGATTGGCATAACTTTGCCGCTTACAACCCGGACGTTTTCCATTTCTGCCAAATCGACTCTGTCGTTTACCATAATATTATTCCAGGTATAGTCGACGTTAAAGAGCGCGGCAACGTTGTTTCTTCCGTCGAAATCCGGAACGGCTGAAGTGTTTCCGAGATCAACAAACACGTCTTTCAGTTTCATACCCATTCTTCTGATCGTGGAGATTGCAAACGTGTTATCCGAAAAATTCGTCGTTTCGATATAAAGGTTTTCGAGTTGACTGTCCGCGCGGAACAATCTGCTTTCGTAAACGTCGCCGTTACCCGCCAAGCCGCAGGCTTTGCCCGATGATTTATCGAAAGTTATAACAAACCTGGTGTTTTTTACTACCGCGCCGAGACCTAAGCCTCCGAAAATACCGTGTTTACCCGTTTTTGCATATAACGCGTATCCTCTGCCGTCGAAAGTTCCCGCAAAATTTACCGTTGCCGACGCCTGCGTCTGTCTGACGAACGATATGGGCGACGACGCGCTGCCGACGTCGGAATTAAAAACGTAGTATTTATCGTTTTTGCCGCCAAGCATCAACTCGGAAACGATATTATCAGCCGTCAAAGCCGTGTCGTAACCGAAAATGTTTTTGAATAAAAATCCGCCCTTAGTCGTTTGCACCTCGATAGGTTCGGTGTTTTTACCTGCAAATTTCAATTCCCCGGTGATTTTGTCGGGTTCGAATTCTATTTCTTCTCCGCCTTGTTTAACCGAAAGTATTTGCGCGTTTTCGCCGAATACGTCCGTTACGGAAAATTTATCGCCTTCCCAGACAAATTCGCCATCGTATTCAACCGTAGGACACGAAACCGTTACGGGAATCTTTTTCGTGTAAACGTTGCCGTCCGAATCGATATACTTTGCGTTGATATAGGACGAACTGACGAATTTTTTCCTTGCGGTGATTTTGCCGCTCGCTTCATCGAACACAAACAACCTTTCTTTCGGTTTACATTCGAGCGTACCGGATTTCAACTCTCCGTCCTCGTAAACTTTAAGTTTTATAGTCGCCGAATCGGCGTAGCGGACGCCCTGCCATTCGTTGACGACATAGAGGTCCACCGAATCGATTCTGCGTTCTTCGCCGTTTACTTCCGTAACCGCATATATTTCCACGTCTTTGATTACGTTCAGTGTAAAACTCACGCGCATCAGCGACGTGTCGAAATTTTTCCATTCGCCTTTTACGATAACGTTAGTAGAACCCGTCTTTTTCGGCACTAATTCTCCGCCTTCGTAAGCGGCGATTTCTTCGTTTGCTATTTCGACCGACAAACCCTCGCAAGGATAGTTTTTTCCGTTGAATTTTACCGCGCCTTCGAGAACGTAGGAATTTGTTTTTGTCAGATTCAATTCTTCGCCGATATGTCTGAGGCTGAACGTCGGCTGTAAATTGCCGAACCCTGCCGTAACTTTACAAACGGCGTTTTTACTGCCTGCCGTAGCCATAATATCGGCATCGCCCGCGCCGACAGCGCTTATAACTCCGCCGTCGACAGTCGCTACGCTTACATCGGAACTTTTCCAGATAACGGTAACGTTTTTCTCGTCGTAATTCGAGGCAACAAGAACCGCCGTATCTCCGACCGTCATAGAACAAGACGATTTATCGAGAGAGAACACGATTTCGTTCGTGTTCGAAGAAGAGGAATCAGGCGAAATCGATTCGTCATCGTTCTTTTTTGAGCAACCGACCGTAAGCGCAAGAATCGCCAACGAAAAAACAATAGTCAATATCGTAAATATTTTACGTCTTTTCATATCGTTCCTCCTTAAAGCGTCGAAAGAAACGAATCTATACGATCCGTACTTGCTTCGCCGTATCTCGTTATTCCGAGCGAGCCGCAAAGACTTTTGAATTTACTCTTCATTTCATCCAATCTTACATCTTCATATGAATTTTTATAAAGAGTAAGGGCAACCTTTGCAGGGAACAACCATTCTATATCGATATGAGTTTTCAATTTATTATAAATAGCGGTATCCGCTTTATATTTCGATATGTCTGCATATGCGTCGTCAAGTTTTGCGAACAACCCGCTTACCGTGCCGAAATCGAAACTCGAACCGGACGACGTAGGCCTTTCGCTTATCGCACTCTCCGACCAACCGTGTTTACCATATTCTCTTGCAAACCAAAGTCTACATTCAAGGAAATACTTTTTCATCGATTCCGCCGCGTCGAGATACATTGCGGCGAAATAGTCGTCGATAAGATCGTTCATCGTAAGCGACGAATCCCACGCCATTTTACTCGTCAGATAATTTGCGAGAGTAAAGAAACCCGAATCCGCGCCGCGCTGTTCGCTGTGGAATTGCGCGTAAGTGAACTGATACCCGTTCTTGTAGAGAATTTTATAGAAATCCTCGTAGAAAGAATACATATCGAAGAAACAGAAGTAATCGTTAAAGAAACAACCGTATGTCCACGCCCAACCGTCTGACGTAAATTTTGCCCAATCGGAAACGAGCGCAAGAGGCGCCGCGTTTGCGGGGTAATCGGTTGTATGAGCGTAATCGAGCGAACTGAACGCCGTAAACGCTTTGACTTTAACGCCGTCGGGAGATTTCAGATCGCCGCTCGCATTCACCGTGCCGTCCGGACCGACGGAAAACGGAGGATTAAGCGTAGACTGATACGCGAAGAACGTGAAAGTGAAATCATCGCGTTTATAAGCCGCGTTTTCGGGCTTGTTCATCCATTCCATAACTTTTTTGCCTACGCGATTGACGAACATAAGCACCGCCGCCGAATCTGCGTTGTTATGGGCTCTTTTTACCGCAAGACACGAATCGCAGCCGCAGGTAGGAATATTATCCTCTATACCGAGATGCGCCGTATTCATATACGGATAATTTTCCTTTGTATACCAGACAAGAATAAGTATATTATTGTAGACGGTACGCTCAAACCATCTGCAAGCGTAGCATAAAGTAAAAGACGAGATAGTTTTCTCGCCTTTTATCTTATGATTATTCTATTTTAACACTTAAACCAAAATAATCTCTTGTAAAAAACAAAACGAACTTTGAATTTTCATCAAGGTTCGTTTTATTCTTGTCTGGTGCACCTTCGGGAGACTTTGCCGTTTCCCGCAAGCGGGAGACCTACGGCAAATATTTACTTCGCAAATAGACGAACGACGGCGCATTAAGACATTTTATATACTTCAAGTTTTGGTTGCGCCGCGTACTCGTCCCGCTTAAGGCGTACCAAAGAAAAAGACAGGTCCATGACCCGTCTTTTTCTTTGGTGCACCTTGGCATTTCAAATCCGAATTGCTTTTGCCGTCCGAGAGTTCGGATAGCATAACCGTTCTCGTTCCGTCTTTATAGTTGAACGTGAACGTAATTTTATCGTCGTAAACGTAAATAGCGTTTATAAAACCGTCTATCAAGCGTTGTTTTCCTTCTTTCGTCGAAATATCGAGTTTGCCGAACTTTTCTATGCCGAAACGTATTTGTTCTTTCGTTAAGAACGGCTTTTTAATTTTCTCTTGCAAAATCGTTATTTCAAGTTCTTTCTTTTCCTTTTCGAGCGCGGCGAACCTCTCTTTCGTCGTATCGAAAATAATTCCTTGTTCTATGGCTTGCATTATATTCGCAAGCCGTTTTTCTACGTCCGAAAGTTGCGCTTTCAATTTCGGTATTCTCGGATTTTCTTCTCCTTGCAACGCATAAATTCTATCGGTAAGATAATCCTTGATTTCATCGTTTTTCAGAATATCGAGCGCGACTTTTACCGCCAAATCTTCAATCCATTCTTTCCGAACCGGCTTTTTATCGCAAATGTGTACCTTTTTCGTGTTGGCGCATTTATAATAACGATACACTCTCGAAGTCCCCGTCCCGCTTTCGCCGACCATATGCGCGCCGCATTTGCCGCAAAAAAGTTTCAACGTTAAAAGGTATTCGTCTTCGGCTTTCTTGCGAGCCGGAGAGCGCTTATTCTTTGCGAGTATTTCCTGTACACGATTGAATAATTCTTCCGAAATAATAGCGGGGATTCCGTTCGGCACTACGGTTTTCTGAAATTTGTATTCGCCTATGTATCTGCGGTTGGAAAGCATTCTCTGCACGATATTTATCGTCATTTTGCCGTTGCGATACGTTCTGATATTGTGTTCGTTGAGATAATCGACGATTTCTTTAATTTTGTAACCGTCGGAATACATCTCGAAAATTTGTTCTACGATAGGGAAAGTAAGTTCATCTTTCTCATAGCAATGCTCGGCATTTACCTTATAACCGAAAGTAACTTGCCCGCCGTTGCATATGCCTTTCAGAACGTTTTCGGTCATGCCGCGGGAAACTTTTTCAGCAAGTTCTGCCGAATAAAACTCCGCCATGCCCTCAAGAACTGATTCGAGGAGAATGCCCTCCGAACCTTCGCCGATAGTTTCTTTCGCCGAAATAACTTTTACGCCGTTTTTCTTCAAAAGGCTTTTGTAATGAGCAGAATCATAACGGTTTCTGGCAAAGCGGTCGAGTTTCCACACGATAATACAATCGAAGGCATGTTTATAACTGTCCTTGATCATCTTTTGAAATTCGGGACGGTTATCCGTTTTTGCAGACAGAGCGCGGTCGATATACTGCCCGACAATGTCGATTTCGGCATGTTCGGCAAACTCCATACATTCGCGAAGTTGACCTTCGATACTTGCTTCCGTCTGATTATCCGAACTATATCTCGCGTATATAACTGCTTTCATTTGTTGTCTCCTTTATTCGTCTAACATTTTATGCTTTTGTGATTTTAATTTTTTTAATTGTTCCTTCGTTATTTCGTCGATACTTTTTTCGGGTGTCGGTTGATTTTCAGGAAGTGTTCCTCCGACTCGTTTAATGGTCGCTCGGACTTCTTGTCCGACTTGATTATGTAATACCGTTGCTGTTTTAGCGTCAGAAACATGTTCTTTTTTTAATTTTTCATCGGCAAGCGAAATGCGGAATAAATTTGCAATTAGTTCCTGACTATTCATATAGTCAAGAATTTTTTGTCCGGCGGATAAACCTTTGCGTTCGTGAATATCTTTTACCGTTTCTCCGCCGTAAAGCCCCATATAACCCGCATTCTGAAAAACCGCAAATTCATCTTCGGTGATAACGCCGGCATTATGTGCGGATTCTGCAAGCATTTGATTCCACTGCTTAATATCACCGCGGATTACAAGCCTTTTGTTGTCCTCATCAAGATTATTGAAATATTCCTGAACTTCTTGGCGGCGCGTTTGAATTGCAAAGTAAGTTTGTCCGAGAGCAATAACTTCCTTGCGAGGATCTCCGTTTTGCACGATAAGATAACATGCATATCGGGTGAGTTTGTAATCGGGAATAGTCTTTGTTTTGGTTTTGCCGACTTCGGCAAAACCTATTTCTGTTTGATTCTTCCGCGGTTTTGTAGGCATTTCCACAGATTTCCCGACTTCTACAAAATGGTCGTTGATAGAAAATCCACTATTTTGGCATGCCAACATAGCGCGATCGATAACTTTAGCAAAATTACGCCATTGAGCGTATTCAAGGCACAAAGACAGCTCACGCGCATACCAAAATTCTGTGCCATCGTTATCTATATGTTTTATTTCTTCAAATTTTTTATACTCTTTTGCTTGTAATTCAGCCATTTTTTTATTCCTCTTTTTTATGTGTCGTTTGGAATTCTTTTATAGCATTTATAAATATCTGACCGTAAGCGTTATATGAATTTTCTCCTAAGCCATATAGATTCATAAATTCTTCTTTTGAAGAGGGGCAATATGTAGCAAGGCTAACCAATCCTTTATTACTTATAATTGTGTATGCCGGACGGTTCTCTTGTTTCATTATATTTGTTCTGACATTGCGTAAATATTGCAATAAATCCATATTTGTTATCAATTCTCCGTCATTATCTACAACAACAGAGAAACCATCTTTTTCTATAAATCTTTCCGAATGTTCGACGGTGTGGACTTCTGTCTTTTTACGTTCAGTTATCGGCTTTGTATCTTTTTGTTGTAGAACAATCGGCATGGCAGGCTCAACAGGTTTATAATATGACGGTTTGTTTACCGAAATATCGTCCTCGAAATCATCTTTTAACCACCGCTTATAATAATCGTGAGACATAAGCCTACGGCAACCTGTCCCATCGGTTTTGTAATTCGTACACCCCAAAACAGGTCCGTTTGTTCCCTTTTTTACGATTAAATATCCATCCTTACACTCGTCGCATTTTTCAATAGACATGTCTCCGCCGCTCAAATCATTTGTAATAAAATTACAAATTTCAGGCTCGTTTGTACACATCCACAAGCGCAGTCCGTAATTCTTTTTCCATCGCAGTTGTAACGGGTATCCGCAAACGGGGCATTTCTTTATCGTTCCGATATTCGATTCGCTACTCTTATTGATTTCTCCGACCACAGTAATCTTTGGATAATCTTTGATTAATTCTAAAATGAATTCCGAAGGATGTTGTTCGGGCGTTACGATATATACGCGATTTTTTGTCCTCGTCATAGCGACATAAAACAATCTTCGTTCTTCTGCGTATTCTATCGACTTATCGTCTTTTACTACATATTGCATTACCGGATCGTTATCCACTTTAGACGGGAAACCGTATATTTCGTTTCTGGCGTTGACAATGATAACATTATCATATCCCAAGCCCTTAGAACTGTGAGCCGTTAAAAATTCTAACTTGGCATAGCGATACTTTTTACTTATAATTTTATTGTTTTGTTCATCGTAAATAAAGTCGTTAGAAAAGCATAGATTTTTTGCATCGAATCCGTATCTGCCAATCAACAAAATCGATGAAGTATTTTCTTTCCTTTCTTCTTTATTTTTTTCTATAATTTGACCTATTACGTCTTCAACCTTTTTCCCTAAATGAAAATATTTACCGCCTTTACCCTTAAATTGATTTTTATCGAATTCTTCGCTATAGGTTTCGATAATAACCGGTTTTTGTATCCGTTTAGGAGAAATAAGCGATTTCTTAATCTGGCTTTCATTTTTTTGGATAAAATTACCGGCAATATCTATAACTTCCTGAGCGTTACGGTATGTTTTAGTAATTTTCAATTCTTTCCCATAGCCCATTATGGAGCAAAAATGCGTAAACAGTGTAATGTCGGAACCGCTAAACGCATAAATCGATTGCCAATCATCGCCAACGGCTATGATTTTTGCCGCACACAAATTTGACAACTCTTTGGTTAAATCGAATCTTTGCCGGGATATGTCCTGATATTCGTCAACAATGATATATTTAAAATCTAACGTTTCTTTTGCGATTTCCTTTTCTCGAAGTATTCTTGCCGAATCGTTTATCATATCCTGAAAATCAATCGAATTGCTTTCCGCCAATTTTTTCTGATATTCAAGATAGCATTCCTTACAAATATCTAAAAAGAGTTTTGTTCTCACATTTGTATTGCCGCGTTCAAACCGATAAAAATCATCGATATTATACCCATCGGTTTTGAAATTGTTTATAAAAACGCAAATCAACTTAACAAGCCGTGCAATATACTTATTTTCTTCCGTATTTACTAATTTCTCAAAGACCTCTTCTGAAGGGCGTTTCTCTAAAACAAAACCGTTGTTAGTTAATTCTTCCTGAAGGTGATCTAACAAATCTCTTCCGTCTTTGTATTTTGAAAAAGTATATATAAGTGTTGTTCCGTGCTTTTTGTGAAGGGCAATTTTATCTACAATTTCTTTCTTATATTTTTCGAGTTGTTCTGTTGTATAACGACTATTTTTTCCGTCTTCCGTTATTCCGAAATGTTCTATGTATGCAATTTTATTGCCTTGTTTTATTCGGAAATCCGGTGTATAAGGCTTTTTTGCTTTCAAAATATGATAAGGATACGGATCTTCATAAACATAATCTATTTTATGTAAATACAAGTAATTGGCTATTTGGACTTCCTGTGCAGAACGAAGTGTTTCGTTGGTTATAGTTGTTATTTTACTTGTCCTTCTATCGATAATTTGTTCGTTGTATTCGTTGATATTACTTTTTAATGTTGAAAAATCTGTTTTCGATATGTAGTTAAAGAAAAGGTTAATATCGTTTCCGTCATACGGAGCGTCAAAATACGATCCGAAAAACATAATCAGTTTATCGACAAGTTCGGGTTGTTCCAAAATGTTGCCTTTAAGATAATTATTTACCGTATTGTAAAGGAATCCGTCACCGACTATTTGCCTTTTAAGATCGTCTTGCTTGCGTAAAATAGCGTATCCCGCACTATGAAAAGTGGTAATTGGACATGGAAGCAATAAGCCTTCATTTATACGTTCCTTTAATTCTCCGACTGCTTTATTCGTAAAGGATATTACAAGTATTTGCTTTGGATCTATTTTCTTCTTTTCAACTAAATACCTGACTTTCGCCGCGACTGTAGTTGTTTTTCCGGCGCCGGCTCCTGCGATAACAAGAGAATAGTCTTCGTCGGATAAAATAACTCGTCTTTGCTCTTCATCCAGCAGAATTTTAGGATCAATCTCTTTAAGAACATTGTCTAAATATGATTTTTCGGACAACAGATGCTTTTGTATATATTCCTCGTTATGAATATCTACGATAGAAGAACCTTTCGATAAATCGATAATATCCTCGTAAGAAGCCAGAAATTTATTTATTTCCTCTTGACTTACTTTATTCTGTCTACAATAATAAGTTAGAGTTTGTGCTCGTTTGCCGTTTTCAAAAAATGTTGCAGTAGATTGATATTCTTGTGTCAAATGTTTATAATCGCTACGAGCAATAAATGTATCTGCTTTTAACAAATCGAAAAATTTAGTATTAAAATCGACCGCTTGCTTAAATTCAAGAGGTTGTTCAGCCGATTCATCCTTGCCTTTTTTCCAGAATAATTTAGAAAAAATCCCCATATCGCAATTCCTTTTTAATTAACTTCGTAAAATCACAACAATTCTGTCGAATCATTAAATGAAATTCCGTTCTTCTCACAAAAAGCATTGAATTTTCCAAGTTGAGCTAATTGTGGCAATTTCCCTTGATTTTCCCACCTGTTAACAGTTGCACACGAAACGCCCAACTCTTTCGACAGTTCCATTTGACTTAAATATAGTTTCATCCTAACAAATTTTACTTTTTCAGAAAACTCCATATTGTACCTCACGGTCATTATATAACATATTGTAACATATTTTTATGAATAATGCAAGTGATAACATATTATCTCACATTGAATTAAAAAACATCAAAACCGCTTGACGAACAAATGTTCGTATGCTATAATAAAATTGGTTTGATATAAAGTCAAGCTTTGCGCCGTAGAGATAGGCGCTGTCGGGCGTGAAGATGTTGCCCGAATATTCGTTCTCTTTGCCGTGGGAACGAATACGGATAAGCGTTTTGCTCGCGTTTGTCCGAGAGAAGAATTACCGTCGTTTACCATAGGGTTGCTAAAAAACATAGTAACTACCGCGACGGGCGCTGAAATCGTTAAAAAAGAGAGATTTCGGCGTGGGTTTTATTGTTGTACGAATTTTCATACAAAATCGACTAAAAATTAAATAATCAGGATTGAAATCCGTGCGAAGAACGAGCCTATTTAGGCAACCGAAATCGCACGGATTTTTTTATCTACGGATACTAATCGGAGGTGCATTATGTAACGAAAATAAAAACTTAATACTTGTGTTTTAAGTCGGTGATAGAAAAAAATATCAGCGGCTTTTTTGTCGTCTTTCGGGAGGTTAAACAATGGCAAATTACAATCAATATCGTCCGCCGTGAGCGATATAAAATTCTCACGACAAAAATATTTTCAAAGGAGAGAACAGTTATAAAAACTACATTAAAAACATTTCAATTCTCGTTCGTTTTGCAACGGCGAAGCCGTTATTTTTTCAACGGACACAAGCTCCCTGCAAGGGCGAACGGCACCAAACGCGAAGCGGTTTGGTATAGTGAGTTATACCTATCGCTTGCCGATAGAAATTTTAATACCCACGGAGGTGATGAATTACGTCCTATTTAGTATGTCACATGGAAAAATATAAGCGCGGCGATATCGTCGGGATCGAACGTGAAAACGAACGCGACGAGAATTATAAGTCCACGAGGAACCCGCAAATAGATAAGTCGAAAACGCACCTAAATTATCATACTTTGCCTTATGAAAAAAAGTATCTTTCGTTCATTGACGAGCGAATTAAAGAACTCGCCCCGAAACGTAAAATCAAAGACGACGCGGTGCTTATTACGTCGTTTATTTTAGGTTCGGATAAAGAATTTTTCGACGGGATTTCGCCCGAAGTACAAAAACAATTCTTTGACGATTGCACGGAGTTTTTCGCGGAACGCCACGGAAAAGAAAATGTTGTATCCGCAGTCGTGCATTTAGACGAAAGCACGCCGCATTTGCATTTTAATCTGATGCCCGTAATGGGCGGAAGATTATGCGCAAAAGAACTTTTCGACCGCAGTGCTTTAAGAGAATTGCAAACGGATTTTTACGAAGTCGTCGGCAAGAAATACGGCTTAAAGCGAGGCAAGGAAGGCAGCACGGCGAAGCATTTGGATACGGTCGCTTTCAAGGCGAAAAAGATGACGGAAGCCGCCGAAGAAAAAATCCGCGAAGCCGAAGAAGCACAAACCGCGGCAAAACCCGTGAAAGAATTGCTTGAAAGTTACGAATCCGCGAAATCGGAAAAAATCCCCTTTTCGGGAAAGAAAAAAGAAACGGAAATCATCGCGTTACGGATGAAAAACAGCGAACTCGAAAAGCGAAACAACGTTCTTGCCAAGAATAACGGCGATTTGTATGACGAACTGAAAAAGAAAGAAAAAACGGCGACGCTCAACGAAGGCGCGGTAAAACTTTTGGAGAAATTACTCGAATACGCGCCCGAAGAACTCTCCGCCGCAAAACAAGCCGCGAACGCAAGACAGGAACAAGAACGGAATCGTAAAAGAGTCCACACAAACAACAATTTTAACGGTAAGTAATCGATAAAATTTACCAAACGAAACGTAAGAGTCGGCATTTTATAAGAGAGGAAATAAACGCCAAGGGAAATGAAATAAAAAAGTAAGCCCGACCGGTTTCGCAATTCGCATTCATGCGAGGCTGAGAAAAAATTTAGAAAAGGAGCCATTAAAAATGAAAAACACAAGATTAAACGAATAACTGCTCGGAGGGGAAAATCACGAGAAAGAAAAAGAACACTACGGGAATACCCGACTATGCGCTCGACGGATTGGCGCGAGCGTTATTGCCGGCAATCAGTCGGTATTTTGAAACGGAGGAAGCGCAACGCGAATTTGAACTTTGGAAAGCCGAAAGGCAAAAATTACAACTTAATAAAAAATCTGGAAATATGAATAATCCCGTTATTTCTAACGGGTTGCCGTTTGACGAGTCTACGTAAACGGCAGAGTTTTGTCGAAACTATAAACACGGCAAAGGGCTTGCGATTTTTAGTCGCAAGCCCCTTTCTTTTTATGGCAGATTGCCGAGAAATTACATTGCTGCACCGTAATTTATAAAAACAGTTGACAACAAAGAAAATTTATTATACAATAAAAACACATAGAAGGCATTGTAAAGTAAATAATCGGACATAAAACGAAATATTTTTAACACACGTTATGAAAGTTTCTTGTGATAAAAATAGGCGGTTTATGTAAAGTCATTTATGAAGCGGATGCCTAACGGGACTGCAATAAGATGTAGTCTATTTCTGTTAGGCTTTTATTATGCCCTCTGTGAATTCACGGAGGTTTTTTTATGCAAAATGACGACTATTCTTTAATCGAAAAACAGATAGGCTATGAATTCCACAATCGAATGTTGTTACAACAGGCTTTTACCCGTAAAAGCTACACCAATGAAACGCATGACGGCGATAATAATGAAGTATTGGAATTTATCGGCGACAAAGTGCTCGATTTGGTAATTGTAAAAGCTTTAAGCGAATATTACGGAGACGTTAACGCCCGTGACGAGTATGAATGCGAATATTCCGAAGGAAAACTTACCGAGATAAAGAAGAGTTTGGTCGGAAGCAAGATGCTTTCTGCTCGTATCGATGAACTTGGTTTTACCGACTTCCTTATAATGGGTAAAGGCGACAGAAAAATCAATGCTCAAAACGATATTCATGTAAAAGAGGATTTATTTGAAGCAATCCTTGGCGCTGTTGCAATTGATAGCGATTGGGATATGCAGTCTATGCAGGATGCGGTAGAAATGATGCTTCACTTAGATTATTACATTCAAAATGGTTTTTCTGACGAATTAGACTATGTATCTTTAATTCAACAGTGGCAACAGAAAAGAACCGGCGAATTACCCGATTATTGCTTCGAAACCAAGGATAACTATAGTAGATATCGCATTATACATTGTTGGTATTCAAATCAAAGAAAACGGATTGAATCCGGCGACGGGGATATTGTGTGCGAGCTGAGAATTGATAATGGAGAGCCTTTTGTCGGCTTCGGCTACTCAAAAAGTCAAGCAAGGATGATCGCGGCAGAACTTGCCTATGATTATCTCAATCGTAATGGTTTGCTGTATACAATGTCTGATGAAATAGACGAACCTTCACCTGAAAAAGCAATCAATCAACTTCAAGAACTCGCTCAAAAGGGATATTTCTCAATGCCTGTTTACGAGTTTAAGGAAACGCATGATGATAACGGAAATCCGATATGGACTTGCAAATGCAGCATAAAAGATCTTGATGAATTCTATTATCAAACTTCCTATTCAAAAAAAGAAGCAAAAAAACAGGCAGCTTATCAAACATTACTTGCCGTGCTTGAAAGTGAAAACGGAGGCGATCAATGAGAGTTTTATCTACAAAATTAGATATGCAGAATTCTTTTCAACCTGAGGATTTTTATTCCGTCATAGAAAAATGGTTAAAAAATGCCGAACCGTGTAAAACTATCGGAGAGAAACTTGAATTATCTTCTCAAAAGGAAAATTTTCATACACAAACCGACTACTGTAAGGCAGATAACTATATATTTGCGAGAAATGACGCAAAATACACTGTATTCAGGCTTGAACAAATTTTTCATGAACAGACTTGGTACACAGAAGTTATTTTGCAAGATACGCACAATTTGAAAACCGTTTATTTCCACATCAATTGTTCTCGCGATTTAACCCGGTTTGATGAAGTTCCTGAGATGAGAACGGTCGTAATAAATTATTTCGTAGAGAGCGGTTTTGTAAAACATTCCGAAATCCCCATAAAAACCACGCCTGTTGAAATGAGCGATGGCCTCATTGACTGGATAGCAAACGCATATCAAGAAAAATATACAGACGATATTCCGTTAGTTTTAGCAACGAATTATTTTGGCTCTATGGCATGCGAAATAGACGAAATCGCTGTTGCAAAAAAACTGGCGGGCATCGCACACGTAATCGTATGCAATAACGAATATACAAGACTAATAAAAGATCGCGCACAATGTAAAGGTCCGTTTAACGGTGCCGTTGCGATTTATTGTAAAGGAGGCAAACCAAAGCAGTTCAGAAAAGATAGCGTTTACCATGGCACTTCCCTTGAAACAATGATCATCCAGGAAGTTCAGAAATATATTACTGCAAAGGTGGATGAAACCGCTCCGACTTATGAATCGTTGCATACCGAAGAGGTTAAAGAACACGCAAAGCAAAATGAAGCAATGCTAAATGAATTTTTCGATGAAAACGAAACTCTTGAAGACCAACTTAAAAAAGCTAAAGCACGGATATCCGAATTAACGTCGGAAAACATGCAATTTAAGTCTAAATGCGAAACTCTTCAAAAAATACTTGAAACGGATAACGCTTCGAATAATATTTTAAAAAAAGCAAATGTGTCGGAATTTTATGACTGCGAACAACATGATCTAGTTGTTACAATATTACAAAAAGCTCTTTGCACGAGCGGAACGGAAGAAACTAGACGTCATGAATTGCTTTCAGCCCTGTTGAAAGAAAACGCAATAAGCGGAAACGGCGTAGAAACTTTTGAGGTTGTAAAAAGAATTTTTTCAAACGGCGAGGAAATATCTCCGCAAAATATTGCAGACTTAAAACGGATCGGTTTTGAAATCGTTAGTGAAAGTCCGCATTATAAACTTGTGTATAAAAACAGCAAATATTGGTTTACGGTTTCAAAAACGCCGAGCGATAGAAGGGGTGGAAAAAATTTAGCGTCTGATATAACAAGGCGACTTTCCGTATACAAATAAATGGCAAGGGGCTTGCGATTTTTAGTCGCAAGCCCTTATTTCTTGAAAATGTCAGCCTTTATCATCTAAATAAAAAGTAAATCCGAACCATTCGCTCGTTACGAGCCAACAATTCGGATTATAACTTCTTGGTGCGCCATAAGGAATTCGAATCCCTAACCTTTGGTTCCGTAGACCAACGCTCTATCCAATTGAGCTAATGGCGCGTTATATGTATCGAACCGATTAACCCTTTGTCCGCGATCGCCGCCACGCGATTTTCGTCGCAACAAAAAAATTAACCGTTCAAGCGTAGTTTATTATATATCCTTTTTTTTGGTTTGTCAAACGTTTTTAAGCCATTCGGAAAACACGACGATTAATTTTTATGACCGCCGAGCAAAAGACAACCGCTTAGCCGAGAGAGATTCGAACCACATAAGTTTTAACGGCGCAAAATTTGTAAAATCGGCGTTAAACTCACTTATAATACGGCAAAGTATTATCGCGTTCGTTTGTCTTGATTTTCCAGAATTTATCGCCGTTAAAATGCGAAGCACCTTTAAGCCGTATTTTTTAGGCGGTTGTGACGAAGATTTGCGCAGACGTTACTTACCGTACTTCAAGCAAAGATTTGCCGCAACAGGCAAAAAAGACGGCTTAAAGGCTTAATTGGGTTCGAATCTCTCTCGGCTAACCGCAGGCGATTGCGTTAGAACTCGGTCCTGCCTTGTGTTTTTGACTAATACGTCGTTGCGTTCGCGCTCGGTTATGACTTGCGGTTTTGATGATGAATTATACTATTAAGCGCAAAAGTCAGGAAATAAAAAGTGAATATATTATTAAGGAATAATCTATACAACAGTCGGGATTAAAGAATCCATACAACAGTCGGGCTTTTTTATAAAATTAAGGACGGATAATTTGACATATTATCCGTCCTGTTCTAAAAACCCGCCTATAAGTCGATTATCGACGGTTTTATGATGATATTATAATTGAGTTGCGGGTTGCGGAAGCGCGCAGACCGCGCCGTTCAGCGTTTGCGGTATACTCTTATTTCGTAAGGCGCAAAGTCGGGCGCGAAATCGTCTTTTTCGTCGTAGTTGCAAAGCAGAAGTTCAAAGTTTTCCCCGGTTAAGCAGGACGGCAATTTCAAAGAATTTTCCTTTTCAAAATTTACCGCAACGATGATTTTTTCGCCGTTTTTCTCCCTTTCGAAAACAAAACAATCGTCGCCTTGCGTAAGGTCTTTAAAGTTGCCGTATTTTATAACGTCGCTTGATTTTCTTAGCGCGAGGATTTTCTTGTAGAAGCCGATAATCGACTTATAGGCAGACTTATCTGCTTCAAGATTGATTTCTTCCGCTCTTGACGGCATTTTGAGCCATGGCGTTCCGGAGGTAAATCCGCGCGTCGGTTTTTCTTTCGTCCAGGCAATCGGGCGGCGCGTATTGTCGCGGCTGCCGTAATTGATTTCGTCGATCAGCGCGTCATGCGGTTTTTTGTCGCAGTTTTCGCGGTAGTAGTTTACCGTTTCAACGTCGTTGAACGAATCGATATCCTCGTAGCGTGAGTTTGCCGAGCCGAATTCCTGCCCCTGATAAATGAAGGGGATTCCTTTAAGAAGATAAAACATTCCGGCATAAGCGGTTGCGCATTCGTAGCGAAGTTCTTTATCGTTGCCGAGGCGCGATATAAAATACGGCTGATCATGGTTATCCGTGAACAAAATATATAAAAGGTCGTGTTCGGCGGTGAAATTCTGCCATTTTACCAGCACGTCCTTTATCTGACTTGCGGAATACGGAGCGGGCGTGTATTTATCGCTTCTTCCGAGACCTATATGTTCAAACTGAAAAACCGATTTGAGTTCGTCACGGTCTTTTCCGCAAATACTGCATATGCTTTCGGTGTCCGACTGACATTCGCCCACGGTGAAAAGGTGTTTTACTTTTTCGCGCCCGAAAAGTTGTTTTACGTATTCGTGCAGGCGCGGTCCGTCGTTCATTTTGTTGTTTGCAAAATCTTTGGAAATGAAATCGAGCACGTCGCATCTGAATCCGTCAACGCCGAGATCAGCCCCAAAATCCACTATATCGCAACATTCCTGCCTTACTTTCGGATTCTCCCAGTTCAGGTCGGGCTGCTGCACGGCAAACGAATGCAGATAGTATTCGTCGGTCGCTTCGTTATATTTCCACGCGCTGCCGCCGAAGCACGCCCTCCAGTCGGTCAGCGGTTTGTCCGCCCATATATAATAATCATGATAGGGATTATCTTTTGCCGTCCGCGCCTGTCTGAACCAGTAATGCTCGGACGACGTATGATTGACGACCAGATCCATTATTATCTTAATGCCGTTTTCGCGCAGTTCTTTCGCTAATTCCTTCCAGTCGTTCATCGTTCCGAACTCGGCCATTATGTCGCGGTAGTCCGAAATATCGTAACCGTTATCGTAATTGGGACTTTTATAGCATGGGCATATCCACATCGCGTTCACGCCGAGGTCTTTGAGATAGGGTATTTTTTGTTTTATTCCGTTAAGATCGCCGATTCCGTCTCCGTTCGAGTCGTAAAAACTGCGCGGATAAATCTGATAAACGATTAAATCGAGGTATTGCTCGTGTTTGTTCATTATAATATTTCCTTCGGGATAACGAATGGAATCCCTATCGTATTATTGCGGACGGGTATTATTGTAAATTTAAATAATCAGTGACGGCGATGGAATCCATAAGGTCTTTTGCCGTCCGCGACTGATCTTTTTATATTAATTTTTTATTATAACGTAAATCTTCCAAGAATAAAAGTAAGATTTTGAAAAAGTCGGCGATGACGAACGGAATCCGTAGAAACAAGCGTGAGTTTATCCGGAAGCCGGCTGAAAAGCGGACTTGTAAGGAGCAAGGCAATAATGATAGTCGAAAAATCAGGCGTTTGAATTGCCTTGCGACGGAAAAGCGTTTTGCTCG
>ERZ780139.1086-NODE-1086-length-25351-cov-3.254467_pt1 | contig 25351 bp, 26 predicted proteins | sample MGYA00511476_ERZ780139 | MGnify/ENA primary metagenome ERZ780139 (study PRJEB29588, sample SAMEA2158190) | human gut metagenome | biome: human gut; feature: human-associated habitat; material: faeces | place: Denmark | collected 2008/2010 ... | reverse complement strand
GGGCGGCCGCGACGCTTCGCCTTCCCTCCCCTGTCTGGGTTGAAGCGGGAGGCGCGTCTGACGGAAATGAGCTCGCGTCTTTCGGTGTCGCCGTGATCGACGCCCTGGCGCCATCCGGCGGTCTGCTCCATAACCCGAATAAAGAGTATCTCGATCTCGCGACGGTCGAACCGCGTCTCCGGCTGATCGAAAAGGCGCTCGAACTTCTCGCGGCCGCGAAAACCGGGGCCTCTTCCGCCCGATAAAAAACGGGAAGGCGCTTCACGAGCCTCCCCGTTCTGTGACTGGATACCGAACGCGGGTCAGACGCCTTCAGGCGTTTTCCGGCTTTCGATCTTGATATCCTCGCCCCGCATGACGCCAAGCACCCAGCAAAGACCGCGCGCGAGCCGCGCGGCCGGTTCATTGAAGTGTCCGCCCCGCTCCCAGATCAGCGCCGTGGGAATTCCGGCCTCACGGCTGAGTCCGGCAATCGCAGATGTGACTGAGGCGTTTTCTTTGAGGTAAGGGTTCCGGGAGTGGCTCTCGGTGTCACCAAGCGACAGATACACCGCCTTCGGCGACCCCTTGATTCCCTGCTCTTTCGCGAACGGCAGAAACCCCGGGAACCAGAGCGAGCCGGAAGCCGAGACGAGATACGGGAAGTCGTCCGTCATGAAGAGCGAATAGGCGGAGAGAAGCCCGGACATCGAGTAGCCCGCGAGAATCAGCGTGGAGGGATCCAGGGCGAGGTGCTGCCCCGCAAACGGGATCACTTCCTTCTCAAGAAACTCGAGATACTGTGGCGCGCCGCCCGTGAAGTGGTCGGTTGATGCCATCACGGGGCCGTGAGCCCAGGGGGACAGATCCTCTTCCCAGTGAAGATCGGAAATCGTGACCAGATTCACTTCCGGCGCGCCGAGATTCCCGAGCAGCTCGAGCACCGTTTTCCCCTGTTCCTGATACTGGGTCGAGAAAATGACAGGCACCGGATATTCGCTCTCCCGGTAGACCTTCACCGTGCGGCCTGAAAGCGTTTTGCTCACAACGTAAGCCATCTTCTAACCATCCTCCTTCATTTGGTTCTTTCATCGTAACGCAAAGAGCGCAGATGCCTGACACTGAGCCCTCTTTCCCCTCCCTCTTTCGGGAAAAAGGCAATATCCGCGAGAACACCCCGGAGCCGTCCTAAAATAGTCGGACATCATCGGGACGGGGGCGAGCTTCCCCATCCCTTATCAACTGGAGAACCCGACATGATTTCCGGCACGCTGTCCGAGTGGGAAACCCTGAAGTCCTACCTTCCTGAAGTCTTTTCGCGCGCTTTCGCTTACCTTGCGGCGCATGGCGGCGACCTCGAAACCGGACGTCACGAAATTGAAGGTTCGGCATTTTACGTGAATGTTGAGGAAGGGATGACGCGTGACGCTGCTGACCGTAAGTTTGAGGCCCACGCGCGCTACATCGATATTCAGCTGCTGCTTGAAGGCGATGAGCGTCAGGACTTCATCACCCACGCGAATCACCTGACGCCCACAGATGATCGGCTTGAACGGGACGACATCGCCTTTTACCCGGATCTCGATCCGGCGGAAACCGTGACGATGAAGCCCGGTGACTTCGCGATCTATTTCCCGGGAGAGCGCCACGCGCCGAACCTCGCGGTCAAAAGCCCCGCCATGCATAAGAAGGCGGTGTTCAAGATCCGGGCAGATCTCGCGGAACTCTGACCCCCGGCAATCTCGTCCGGATACACGAAGGGCGGCTTTTCAGCCGCCCTTTCCTATGCCTTTGCCGCGCGATGCCGGAATTACGTCTCCGTCACCACGAGCACAGCCTTCACGCGCCCAAGCACCTCCGTTTCAGGCGGCATGGCGCTTGCCGGGTCATCCTCGAGCCCCCGCATGAGACGCGGTTTCCCATCCGGCTTAAACGTGTAGCGTCCGATCCGCTTCACGCCGTTATCCTGGACGAGATAAAAGCCTTCCGCCTGAGCGGTCTTCACGCTCCGGTCAACAATGAGAACGGAGCCGATCGGGATCAGCTGCCCCAGCGCCGGATTATCCATCCGGTAAGCGCTGATCGAGCCCGGTTTCAGACCGAACGACTCGATCGCGGATTTCGACAGCCGGACCGACTGCAGCACCCCTTCGCCGCGCGACGGGATGAGCGGCTCAACCGTCAGCTCCTCTTCAGACTTGGAAGGCGCGCCTGTGGTTCCGTTCACGAGTGACCGTGCCGGAAGCCCCAGCAGCTTCTCAAGCGCAACAATCTTATCTCTGGTCGGGCAGCTTGCCCCTGTCATCCAGCGCGATACCGCCGCCTTCGACACATCCATCGCCCGTGCGATTTCTGTCTGGTTATAGCCGCTGCCCTGAATAGCATCATTTACACGCGCAAGGCGTTCAGCGCGAAGCCCTTCTGTTGTGGCCATAATTCACTCCCCACTTCTATCAGGACAGCCTCCCGCATCTCCTCCGCGGCCGTGTGTTTGCCGCGGTCCGGTGAGCGAACCGACGCGGAGAAACTCTCCCGCGTTTCTGCTCATCCGGCCGATGACGGATGACTGCATAGTTCTTTCATTCTTTCTTATATGGGGCTCATTCTCTGGAGCCGAAGCTGAACAAAAATCCGGGCAATGAAGCTCGCGCCACAACCTGCGCGAATTAACCGGAGACTCTCTTTTTGTCTACTTATATTTTACAACAAGTTTACGATTTAAGTGGGTTTTAATTATTTTTACTTACTGTTTAACTTAATTTTTTTATTTTTTCGTATCACATGTAAATTTGACGAAGTTTTGACTACGGACATCTTTTTTCAACATTTAAGCCAAATTTATTTGTGAAAAAGAGGTCCCTGAAAAACGCCCTCCGGTCACTTTGGGAAGAAGGTAAGAATTCCGGATCCCACGAACTGAATACCGATCGAAATAAGAAGAAAACCCATGATTTTGGTGAGGACCCGGGTGCCGGACGGACCCAGCGCCTTTGAGCAGGAATCGGCGCCCCGCATGACAGCCCAGGTCAGGAAGGAGGAAAGCGCCGCTGCCGCGGTCACCGCGGCAAACATCGCGGCTTTCGTCTGGAGGCCGTCCGCCTCCGCGATCTGAGTGGAGAACCCAATCACTACGGCAATCGTCCCGGGCCCAGCGATTCCCGGCATCGCGAGCGGGAAGAATGCGCATCCGTCGTTCCCTTTTTCGCCGTGATCGGTATCATTCGGCGTCTTCGCGCCGAACAGCATCTGGTTCCCGATCACCGCCACCACAAAACCGCCCGCGATCCGCATGGCACCGTAGGAAATGCCGAAGAATGAAAGCAGGAGATTTCCGGCGACGAGACTCGCCACCATGATGAAAAACGCGTCGAGCGCAGCGTGAGCCGCCTCACTCCGGCGCCGCCCTGAGCTCCAGCCTTCAGTGAGACTGAGAAAAAGCGGGATCTTGGTGAGCGGATTCGTGATGACGACAAGGGACACGAGCGCGCCGAGAAAAAAGGATGAGGTAATAGCGGATTCCATGAGTACGGCTCTTGAGTTTCAACCGACAGAATCATCGTCTTTTCTTATCTATTACGCAAAATGAATGTTGAATATTGATGTTTTCAACAGTATTTTTATTGTTTTAATAACCTCACTCAGATTTGTTGCTATCCGGGATCCCTTAAGTGATCAGACCAAGCCTTTATGTTGCTCGCTGGTTCGTTAGGATCGGAGATAAGGTTTCCTATCACTCAAGGAATCAGAAGCATGTCAGGATTTCTCAACCGGATTGCAGAAGGACTCTTTTTTGAGACGGATCGCCGTCAATACTGGGACTACCGGCAATTCGGGCTCCAGGGCGAAGAGTTTGCGACCAAAGGTCCGGAAGGCACATCCATTTCCGGTCTTTGGCTCAAAGCTTTGCCTCAGGACGGGAAAACGCTTCAGGGCACCGTGCTTTATGCCCATAACTGCACAAGGAACTATGGCTATCATCTGCCGCAGGTCTCGTGGCTCGTTCCTGCCGGCTGGAATGTGGTTCTCTACGATCCGGAAGAAACCGGCCGTTCCACCGGAAAACTCACTCTGAACGGCATGGTGGATGACGCGGAAGCCGTTTACCAGTATGTCCGCGGTCAGCGAGGCGTTTCAGCCAAAAAACTTGTCCTCTTCGGGCAGGGACCGGGAGGCGAATCTCTGCTTCGTCTTCTCCACCGCCACCCGGATGGCGCGGCAGCCATCGTTCTTGAAGCTGTGACAGCCACGCACCGCGGGTGGATGATTCGCCGTTACGGACCAGGTGTCGGACATTTGGGCGCAGCGCTGCTACCCTCAACCATCACAGAAAACCCCATTGACGCGCTTCGGGAACTGAAAATCCCTGTCGCTTATCTGTATCCGGGGCGGGATGATTCGGTTCCTGAAGTTGACGGCGTCGTTACTGACGCCCACGAAAAGGTCCACCGCGGCAAGAATCGCGAGGAACACAAGGAGAACAAGAAAGAATGTATCCATAATGGTGAGTGATGGAAGTAGGAATCTGTTGTCGGAAGCTGGAGATCAGGCCCGTCAGATGCCAGTTTTTTACTTGCCCATAAAAAACCGGTAAGGCCCACTCCGCCTCCATTAGCGGTGCTGAGTATGCCGGGCGAATATGTCAGAAAGGCTTCAGCAAGATGACAGTTCCGTGACAGATTTATGACGGAACCATGACAACGAATAAAATCAGTGGGTTGCGTAAACAGAATTCGTCAAAAAATGTCTCGGAAATCGGGTTTGAACCGTGAAAAAGGATCGGCCCCGGCGAGGATCCAGGCTCATCCTCAGCCGGCAGCCCTTCATAATTCAGTTTCAGGTATCAGGAGGAAACCACATCATGACAAACGACCGCTGCTGCGCCTGGGGCGCCTCGGGGTCCAGAGCGATGCGCGAGTATCACGACACCGAGTGGGGTGTGCCGACGATTGACGAAAAGCGTCTGTTTGAATTTCTGATTCTGGAATCCGCTCAGGCCGGTCTCTCCTGGGCCACGATCCTCGGGAGACGTGAGGGATACCGGAAAGCCTTCGCGGGGTTTGATCCGGAGGCTGTCGCTTCTTTCCGTGAGGCAGATGTCAATCGCCTGCTTCTCGACCCGGGCATCATCCGGAACCGGATGAAAATCGAGGCCGCGATTACGAACGCCCGGGCTCTCATTGATATCCGGGAAAGGACAGGATCCTTTGTCCGCTGGTACTGGAGCTTCACGGATGGATGGCCGATTGAGAACGCGTGGACGGATGAGTCGCAGGTGCCTCCCTCCACGCCGTTCTCCGACCGGGTCGCGAAGGAATTCAAAGCGAAGGGCTTTCGCTTTCTCGGCACCACGATCCTCTACTCCTTCATGCAGGCGACCGGCATGGTGAATGATCACGTAACGCGCTGCAGCCGGTACGAATCTATACGCACGCTCGGGCTCTCATTCGGAAAAAATATTTCCTCCTCTATAGGCTAGAGGCAATACCTAGAGAGTGTCTTTGCGCTAGTCTTTCCTACGTACTGTTTTTCTGTAAGGAGAAAGTCATGGAATTCCGTGAAACGCTGGCCCGCCGTCGTTCTTCCAGAGCCTATGAGACGACGCCCGTGTCAGATGAAGCTTTGGACACGATTCTTGCCGCGGGCCGCGCGGCTCCGGTCGGCATGGGGGAATACGGCACCGTGCACCTCACGGTGGTCACCGGACGCGAAAAAATGGCGGAACTCCGGAATTTCTTCATGGCATCAGAAAGCCACGATCCGCTGTACGGCGCCCCCGCCTTCATCGTGGTTTCCGCGAAGCCCGGCACGGTAGGTACGCTTGACGCCGGAGCGATCATTGAAAATATGCTGCTCGCCGCGGCGGACCTCGGCCTTGGAACCTGCTTCATCGCGGGCTGCCTTCTCGGAACGAAAGACCCCGCGAAACTCCGTTCGATTCTTCAGATCCCTGAGGGGTTTGAAGTGAAGTCCGGCATCACGCTGGGACACATCACGGACTCCGTTCCCGCAAAGACGCTCACGGAACGCTTCAGCTGCACCCGTCTCTGATCAGAGACGCCTTAGAAAAAATAAACAGAGAATCCGATGACGAATGCCCTGAAGATTGAAACCTTCCCCTACTACTTCGCGATCGCAAAAATCCGGAATCCCGCTTCTATCAACTGGAAGTCACCGTTTGTCTTTGTCGGGAAGACGGATGATGAGCTTTCGCTTGTGGCGCTTGAGTCAGAGGTGCCTTCTGACGCCTATCCCGTCGACCGGGGCTACCGCATGATGCGGGTCGCAGGGACGCTCGACATGTCACTCACCGGCATTCTGGCCCGGATCTCCAAGGTACTCGCTGATGAGGAGATCCCGATTTTCGCAGTCTCCACCTACAACACGGACTACATCCTGGTGAAGAGTCATACCTTCAGAAACGCGATCCAGGCGCTCAGCCGCGCGGGGTACCTCGTGTCGAACGAAATTTCCTGAATCCTGAGGTACGCGGGACTAAAATTTCCGGTATCCGGTGAAACCGGCGCGGCATCCGCCGCCCCGGTTTTTTTCCGCCCTTTGAAAGCCTCCCGCGGAGCTTTTCCTCCGCGATGCATCTTTTTATCGGGACCTTTCCGTCATGGAATTTTCTAGCGCCATTGCATTCCGTCATTCGATCCGGTATTTCTCAGCCCGCCCTGTTCCGGATCCGGTTCTTCAGGCGATCGCGGAAGACGCGACAAGGGCCCCCTCACAGCTGAATGGCCAGGACTGGAAGATCTGGATTTCAACGGGAGAGAGTCTCGACGCAATCCGATCGGAATTCGATGAACGAAACCGGGCGGGTATTCCGCCTTCAACCGACTTCGCGAACCTTCCGCTCTCGGAGCGCTCCCCCGAAGTCCGGGCCCGGATGGAAGCGATCGCGGCAGAGCGTGAGGCTCTGGGGCTTGAGGCTGATAAACGGGCAAGCCAGGCTGTGCTTTTCCACGCGCCCGCGGTCGCTTTTATCACGATCCCCAAAGTGCATTCCGAGTGGATGGTGCTTGACGCCGGAGCGCTTGAAGCGTTTCTGCTCCTTGCAGCGGCCTCACGCGGTGTCGGCAGCATTCCGGCCTTTAATCTGGTGCGTTACCCCGATATCGTGAAGCGCGTTCTCGGTATCCCCGATAACCTGATTCTGGCGATCGGGATAGGACTGGGATACCCAGCTGACTCCCCGCTTAACCGTCTCCGGACGGGCCGCGCGCCACTGAGCGAGATTCTCACTTTAAAACACTGAAATTCCCATTTGGAAAAATACAAAAAGACACTGAAGACCCTGTAATTAGTATCACTGACACTTAAATTACCGTAGATCCGAAAATCTTTATTCCGTGATCAGAGTTCCTGATTTCAGGCCATAAAAAACGGGAGGGGCAACCCTCCCGTTTCTGTATCCGGCGATGCATTTCTGCCCCGTCCGGTTTCTGCCTAATCCTCTTCGCTGGACGATGAATTCACATCCCGGTCGAACCCGGCCTAGAGCGTATCAAGGAATGACCGGAACCAGACGGACCCGCCCATCCTCGCGAACGTATCCCGCTGCTCAGTGGTACAGCGGATGTGAAGCACCATTTCCTTCGTGTGGAGAGATGCGGGCCGGCCCCGTCTTCGGGACCGAGGGGCGGCTTCTGCCGCCTCTTCCGCATTTTTTTCTTTTTCTTCTTCCTGCTGCATTTCAGACCTCTTATCAGCTTTCCGGGGGGACCGGTCAGCGGTTGACTGCCGGTTCATGGTTTTTCTCTAATTTTAATGGCTCAGAAAGAAAAAAGTCCAGTAAAAAAATAACTCGATCAATAAAAAATCATTTATTCTCAATAAGATCGAGCATAGCTAATAACATAAAAGAGATACAGAAAATTTATTTTCCGTGATACTTAAATATAACCGTTCTCATCTTTTTTTGTTACTTCAAACGGTTGAATTTAACGAGTTTCGGAAACACGGGGCATTTGGCCCAGAGCCGCACAAAGATTCCGGTCGTGAGAGCGGAAATCACGGTGCCTTCGCGCACCCCTTCGATGCGTCCGAGGAAGATGAGACCGAGAACGCAGGCGATCGCGACAAGCGACCAGTCAAAGATCGCTTTCATGCGTCCGAGTGATATTCCGAAGCGTTTCGAAGCCTCAATCACGAAGCCGTCGCCCGGAAGCGTCACCGCGCAGCTCGCGCCCTGGAAGACAACGCCCAGCGCGAGGAAGGCGTTCCCGAGAAGATTCTGGGCGATCTTCGCGGCATAAGGCCCTGGGGGGACCGCGGCGAGGGCCCACATGAAGAAATCAATGAGAAAACCGAAAAGGAGAACAATCGGAACCTGGAGCAGATTCCGGGTGAACTGAAAGCGCTTTCCCATCACCGCCCAGAGGAGCGCGAAGAAAAACACATTGAGACCGATCGACGCGGCACCGAGTGTCAGCGGAGTGAAGAACGTGACCGTATAGGGTGAGGATGAGAGCGGTGTTGTGCCGAGCCCCGCCCGGGTCGTCATCGCGATCCCGAACGCCACCGAACTCATACCAATAAAAAGACATCCCCAGCGGCTCACAAACTGCTTCACGCGCAGCCCTCCTTCTTAAAACCTGTTGAAAAAGAAAAAACTGCCCGCCTCGGGTTTCCGGGAGGCGGGCAGCCAGACCGACCGGTAAGGATACCGGACAGAAAGAAAAAAATCTGTTATCCGGGCAACGCGCAGAGCGCTTCGAAGTCCTCATCCAGCGTTTTTTCGGCTGCGGCAAGCGCGGTTTTCTTTCCGCGGACCCAATCAGAATCCGCTCGGATCCCGTCCTCGGCCTCGCGGAAAAGGCGCGTGAGCTCAGTCGGCTGCGGACCGCCCCGGGTCGCGCGGCCGTTCACGATCGAGCGGGGATCCAGCGCCGAACGGAAATCGTATTCCGTGAGCGGGAAGGTCTTAGGAATCCCCTCTTCTGTTCCGGAGGCAAGTTTCTCATAGAGCGCCTTCGCGTCCTCATACGGAAGTGTGAGCGGGGTGTAGTCCCGGCTTCTGGCAAATGTCACAAGGTCGCTTGCGAAGTGATGCCCCTCTCGGAACGGCACCCCGTAGTCCTTCATCAGGACATCCGCGATGTTCTGGCTCGCGGTCCAGTCAAGATTCAGTTCCTCCAGAGCCCGCTCGGGGTTCACTTTGAGAAGGGTGAGAACGTGAGCGAAAGCCCGGAGCACCGCCGCGCCCTCCCCCATCACCGTGCAATTGATTGCCTCATCCTTCGGGTCATACATCCCTGGCATCAGATCGTGCGCCCGGAAGATCGTTCCCGTGAGTTCCCCAAGCACCTGATTCGCGTCCCGCCGCACATCGATCAGCGACCCGGGGTTCCGCTTCTGCGGCATGGCGGTCGACGCGTACGTGCTGGACACGAGGATCCAGGGGCGCGGCTGCGCGTACTGCGTCATGATGTCCTCAATAAACTGCGTGATGTGCAGCATCGGCTCAACGAGCTTGAGACTGGCCTCCACCGCGGTGTCGGTCGACGAAATCTGCGCCGCGTCGTACGCGTTTTCAACGAGCCCCTCAAATCCGAGGAGCGACGCCATCGACTCACGATCAAGCGGCCAGGGGGTCCCATTCAGCACCGTGGTCCCCATGGGACTGAGATTCAGACGGGCCCAGAATTCCTTAAGCGACTCGAAGTCGCGCCTGAAACCTTCAAGGTGTCCGAGCCAGGTGTGCCCGAGCGAATTCGGCTGCGCCGCCACCCCATTCGTATAGCAGGGAGCGATCGTGTCCCGGTTTTCCTTCGCTAGGCGAAAGAGTGTCTCACGCACCGAGTTCAGCGCGGTCATCACTTCAAGCGTCTGATCCCGAAGCATCGCCCGCTGATACACCGCATGCATATCCTGGGAAGACCGCCCCGCGTGGATCAGCGTGACATCGATCCCGGCCTCCGCGATGAGAAGGGGCTCATAGCGCACATACATCTTGGGACGGGGGTTCCCGGGGGTATTGCCTTTCTCGATCACACGTCTCTGAGCTCTCGCCCATCCCGGGGCCCGCCTGGGGTCGAGAAGCCCGCTTCGGGTATTCACGACAAACGTCGCTTTGTTGATCTGGGAAAGCCAGAAAAACTCATCCCGCGGCGGTCTATCGCCAGTCCAGGGAGCAGCGTCCGCGAGGCGGCCGGCCTCGCCGGTTGAAGGAACACCGAGCGTCATTTCTCATCTCCTTAATCCGCGCGGCCGAATAGAAATGAAGCGCGGTGAGACCGGCGCTTCTCCGACCGTCATGCCCCTTATGTTAAGACGAAACGCCTGCATTCAGGGCCGCGGGACGAAGCGTCAGACAGCTTATCTTCTCTGGATTTCTTTTGATGTAATAAAAGTATTGACATCTAAATTTTTCTTCGCTATATTTCTTCTTAACAGATAAAACAACACTTATTACATCAATAAGGCAGAATTCAAAATGGCAAAAATCGCAGTTGTCGCCGCGAACGGCAAAGCTTCCCGCAAAATTATCTCTGAAGCCCTTTCCCGCGGTTTCGACGTAACCGCTTTCGGGCGTCACGAAGAGAACAATACGGAGGCGAAGACTTACGTCCGTAAGGACATTCTCGATCTGACGCGAGAGGACCTCGCCGGGTTTGATGCCGTAGTGAGCGGGTTCGGAGCTTTCACGCCTGAAACCTTCCCGCTCTACCAGACCACGACTGAGCACCTCGCGGATATCCTCTCCGGCTCTGACACCCGTCTGCTCTTCGTCGGCGGTGCCGGTTCCCTCTACACGAACCCGGAACGCACGGAAACTCTCGCGGATGGGAAAGACTTCCCGGAGGCGATCCGTCCGCTCGCCCAGGCGATGAAAAAGGCGCTTGGCTACCTTCGTACGAGAAACGATGTCCGCTGGACCTATATCAGCCCGGCTGCGGTTTTCCTCGCGGACGGTCCCCGCACGGGATCCTATGAACTCACGGGCGAGGATTTCACGGTGAATAAGGACGGAAAGTCTGAAATCTCCTACGCCGACTACGCGATCGCGATGGTGGATGAGATTGAGCGCGGAAATCACATCCGCGAGCGGATTTCGGTCCGCTGGGCTTAAAATCCCCACCTTCCCCAAGAGCGGTTACCGCGTCAGGCGTCATGCGAGATGCCTGACGCTTTGACGCATTTACACTTCAGGAGAATCAGGGCTCTATGCAGATTTCCACCAAATTCACGACTGCTGTGCACGTGCTGATCGCGATTGAGTACTTCAGGGATGATGAAAAGATCACGAGCGATATGCTCGCGGGAACGGTGGGCAGCAACCCCGTGATCATCCGGAACATCATGTCGCAGCTGAAGGAAGCCGGCCTGATTGAGGTCCGCCGGGGACCTGGCGGCATCACGCTTCTGAAGCCGCTTGAAGCCATCACGTTTCTTGACCTCTACCGGGCCGTGGAAACCGGGAGCAGCGCGCCTCTTTTCCACTTTCATGAGCACCCGAATCCCGCGTGTCCTGTCGGACGCGCGATCCATGGAAGTCTGGACGCGACGCTGGATGCCATTCAGGCGTCCTTTGAAGCTGAGCTGAAGCGTCACACCGTGGCGGAGATTTACGAAAAGGCGGTGGAGACTATCGCGAAAGAGGGCGACGCATCCGAACCCTCCCCTGTCTGACCTCCCTTGTAAGACATCCAAATCCACGGAAAGTCTCTCCGCACTTTGAATGCGGAGAGTCTTTTTTATTATCCGTTTCAACCGATTATGACGATTCAGAACACGGCCGATACCGCCGGTGTTAAAGTGAATTCCGAAGCACCCTGTTCTACAAAAAATCAAAGGAGAGCAGCGCATGGCACCATCAGTTCACCAATACATCCGGATTTCAGGACAGGCTCATGAGCGAGGCGTCGCTTATGGGTCTTTCGCGAAGGAACGGATTCTGAAGGTTATCGACGAATACAAAGTCCTCTTCGACAAAGAAGCGCATCTGCCGTGGAAAGATGCGGTCCGGATGGCAAAACGCTACGAACCGGCAATCCGGGCTTACCGGCCGGACCTGATCGATGAGATGAAAGGTATCGCCGAGGGGGCCGGCGTGCCGTTCGATGTGATTCTGACGCTGAACTGTCGCTCGGAAGTGATGTTCGCGAAGAGCGAAGCGCCGGCAGACGACTGCAGCGTGATCGGTGTGCCGCCGGAAGCGTCCGGCAACGGAAAAACCTATCTCGCGCAGAACTGGGACTGGTGGTCGATCGGAGCCGGAACCACGGTGATTCTTGAGGTGGACGAGCGGCCCTATCCGAAAGCCCTCATCGTGACTGAAGCGGGTCTGGTCGGAGGAAAGGGACTCAATGCGGCCGGGGTCGGCGTATCGCTCAACGCCATGTCAGTGAAGAAAGGACAGATCGGCGTGCCCCTTCATGTGATTCTCCGGAACGCTGTGCAGCAGCCGACCGTCCCGAAGGCGATTGATACGATCGCGAAAGCGAAGCGCGCGGGCTCCGCCTGCGTGGGGCTCGCGAGCGCGGACGGTCTTGTGGTCGCGGTCGAATACGCGCCTTCTGACCTCGATATCCTTCTCTCAGACGGTCACCCGCTCTGCCACACCAATCACTGGCTCTCCCCCTACATGCTCTCGCAGGGAGAGGCGACCCGCTATTCATTCACATCGACTTTTACGCGTCTTGACCGCGTCCGGCGTCTCACCCGCGCGGAAGAAGGTCATCTGAAGCGGAAGACACTGTTCCGGATTCTTTCGGATCACGCCGGGAATCCGGACGGCGTCTGCCGTCATGACGACATGTCGCTGCCCGAATACCACCGTCACACTTCTCTTTGGTCCATGGTGCTCGATCTCGACGATCGCACGCTCTGGCTGACTGAGGGGTCGCCCTGCTGCACGAAAGCGAGATCCTACACGCTGAAGTAATCTTCTCAATACAAAACGCGCCCCTGCCTGACACTTTCAGACAGGGGCGCGCTGTTTCCCTGGCGGGATGACAGTCTTCTGTTCCCGGTTACTTCACAAAGAACGGGAAGATGTAGAGAACCACCGCGATCACGCAGGACGCTGACACAATCACTTTCCAGACCAGGTACTCACGATCCATCGCGCGTTTTTCTTCAGGCGGCGGCACATCATCCGCTCCGGACGCCGCGAGATCCAGTGTGAATTCCCCGGCCTTGCCGTATTTCCACCGGCAGACGAGATAAATCGCGATACCGAGCACGCACCAGAGCACACCCGTGATGAAGGCGTCCGCGTCGAGCTGCGTCATCATCAGCACATAGATCACCGCGCTCACCGGAGCTCCGATCTTGATCCACGGAGCCTTGTAGCTCCGCTTCAGTTCCGGGTGCTTCTTACGGAGAGCGAGCGCGGCAATGATGCCAAGCACGTAGTAGAAGAGATCCGCGAAAAGCGAGAGCGACGCGATATATTCAAGCGAATTTGTCGCGATCAGCGCGACAGACAGCACACCGAGCACAATCACGGCGACATACGGCGTCTGATATTTCTTACTAGTGATCGCAAAGACCTTCGGCATGGAGCCGTCACGCGCCATCGTGAAGAGATAGCGGGGAGGCGTCGAGATCGAGGCGTTCAGCGTGGAGAAGTCGCCGCCAAAGGCAATACCCGCGGCAAGGAGCGCGAGCGGGAAGCCGAGAATTCCGGCCGCCTTCATCGCCTGGGCGAACGGCGCTTCCGCGTCCGTGAGCGACGCGATCTGATCCGGAGGCGTGATGCCGACGAGGTACCACTGGAAAAGTGCGTTTACCGCAAAGACCACAAACGGGGCGAGGAACATCGCGCGCGGCACATTGATGTGCGGGTATTTGATTTCTTCCCCCATTGCCACGCAGGCCTCAAACCCGGCAAAGCACCACCAGATCATGCAGGTCGCGGAAAAGAATCCAAGAGGCGTTGTCGCGTGAAGGAACTCCGGAGCCCGCACAAAGGACGGCAGATGGACATTCGGAATCATCGTGAGGAACCAGATGAAGGCGACGCCCCAGAAGAAGAACATGAAGCCGTTCTGCAGCTTTCCGGTGAGCTTCACGCCGAAAACATTAGCCACAATGAAGCCCGCGGTCACAATGGAGGCGAGCACCACGTCGGATATCGGCAGGTCATAGCCAAACGCGAGGAAAAGCGTTCGGAAGTAGTAACTGAAAGCGAGCGCTTCGCCCCCCGTCACTGCGACAAGCGAAATGATGAAGTTCCAGCCCGCGAGCATTCCGGCCGCGCGTCCAAGACCAAGAGACGCGAACTGGTAGGTGCCGCCTGCGTAAGGAAGCGCGGCTCCCATTTCCGCGTATAGGAGCGCCGGATAAATACTCACCGCGAGCGCGAGGAGCGTTGCAAGAATGACCGCTGGCCCGAGCGTGCCGACAACATTGGAACCCGTTGTAAAGAGACCGACACCGATCACAGAGCCCGCCGTGATCGTCACCGCCTCCCGCATGCCGAATGTGCGTTTCAGACCCCCGGCCTGGGGGCTTGACGCCTCAATTCTGGTTTCTGTCATAGGATTTATGTTTTTATATTGATTGAAGTTGGATGGACTGCCTGATCCGCGGGGCAGGAAGCCGGACGGGGCAGGCACCTTCCATGTTAGTGCGGCACTGTGACTCGAAGGAGCGCTCCAAAGCCGTTCTCTGACCACGGTCGACTGAGATAAGGAAAACGTCTGAGACTTTCCCCCGCTTTCTCTCTTTTCGGGTTTTCATCAGACATTTTCCGGATATCACCATCAAGTAACGTTTTTAAATTTCAACTACGCTATTTTTCGTTCACGTTTTTTGCTGAATAAAACCGTGAACCGTTCCCCCCTGACCGCCATACGAAACGCTCTGTGCCACCCCCTGCCGCAACATTGATACCTATAAATAAATAGAGCTTTTACAGAAACCCGTAAATCCAAGACAGAAGCCTCCATCATGATGAATAAATTACGGAATTTCTTCCTGGAATCCCTATTTTGTGATACATAAATATTTTTAAAAAGGCGTAATGTATGAATTGCGGAGAAAAGAAAAAGAAGAAACCCCGAGAGCATTTCTTCCTTCTTCTCTTCTCCGCGAAGCGGGTTTAGGAGCAGCCGGAAGCCGGTTCCGCTATTTTCCCGAAGTCCTTGCAGCGGAAGCATCACGGCGAATCCGGAGACACTGCTCCGGCATCTGTAGAAGCATGAGTGCGTACAGCCTCATCCCGTGACTCTCTCCTCGGAGATGAGGTCTTTTTCCCTCCTTCCCTGCAAGTTCTCCTCATGGAAGGAGGGATATTTCTTTTCCCCTCATTTGTCTCCCCGTTCACATTTCCCCCTCAGAAGCCTGGTCTTCAAAAAGACCCTCGGCCGGTTTTGAATCTGGCTCTGTCCTCTCTTATTCTTCACACTGTTTTGACGCGCTTTGAACGGGGGTTTCACACGGCAGGGAACACACTTTAACTGTCTCCCTTTATCTGCTGCCAGACTTCCGTCCGTCGGCACTCCGAATCCCGTGAAAAGACGTTTTCTTTCCGCTGCAGCCGAAGCGATTATTCCGGCTCTGCTGCTCGCGGCGCTCATCATCCTTCACCCGGTCTCCATTGACCTCGCGGTGGAGCGTTTCTTTGCGCCGGATGGAACGTTTCCGCTTCAGAACAGCGCAGCGCTGCTTTTCTTCCATAAATGGGCAAAACTGCTCACGGTGTTCGTGGCTTTGGGAGTTATCGCGATCGCGGTAAAAGACCGGGCCAAGATCTCCCCCCGGATTTCTGTCACTGAAGCGGGCTATCTTATTACCGCAATACTCGTCTGCGTCGGGACAGTCTCAGTGCTGAAAGATATGACCGGGGTCTACTGCCCGGTTTCCACGACGTTCTTCGGCAGCACGCATCCGATTCTTGCCCCTCACTTCGGATTCAGCCTTTCAGCCTCTGGCAACTGCTGGCCCGGAGGCTTCGCCGGAACCGGTTTCAGTCTGATCCCCTTCTGGTTTGCTTTCAGACGCCGCCGTCCGACCCTTGCCCGCGCCGGTCTCTTTTTCGCTATCCTCTTCGGAACGGTCTGCGGTGTCATTCAGATGATGCGGGGATACCACTTCCCGAGCCACAATGTGGCGACGTTCCTTCTTGACTGGAGTCTCTCCGCTCTGGTCTACCTCGCGTTTCTCGCGGCTTCGTTAAAGCGTTGCCATGCGGCTCGCTTCATTCGGATTCCTCAGAAAGCCTGAACGCTGATCCGGTTTGAAAATCAATAAGAGGGACGGTTCCCCAGAAACCGCCCCCGGAAGAGGTTTGCTTCAAAATGTCTGAAATGTCTTTTCTCCTCTCACTCCAGGCGCTTCATGGTACATTTTTTGATTCCATCATGATGGCGGCGACCCGGGTCGGGAACGCGGGAGAAATCTGGATAGCACTCGCCGCGGTGCTTTTATTTTCAAAAAAGACCCGCCCGGTAAGCATCGCGATCATCGTCAGTCTGTTCGCTGATCTCTTTATTTCAAATGGCCTTCTGAAGTTTCTTTTTGCCCGTCCGAGACCCTGCGCCATTGAGACAGGGGTCTCTATGCTGCAGGCGTGCCCGCCTTCTTTCTCATTTCCTTCCGGTCACACGGCTGTGTCATTCACGGTGCTCGGTGTTCTGCTCGCAAGCAGGGAATTCAAAATTGCTCTCGCGGCGCTTCCCGTCGCGCTTCTGATCGCCTTTTCGCGGCTCTGGCTTTTTGCCCATTTCCCGACAGACGTTCTGGGGGGTGTTGCCGTGGGACTCGTGCTTGGATATGGCACCTGGCATCTCCTTCTCCTGATCCCCGCATTCAGGCGGTTCTGGAACTGGTCAAATGAAGAAGCACTGACGCAGGCCTGAATAAAACAGCGCCCCGAAAAATCACTAACGGGACGCTGTTTTTATCGGAAGCTCGGGATAACCAATTATTCTTCAAAGGTACCGCGAACAATAATTTCGCAATTCCGCATCATCTGACGCCCCTTGGCAAAAACATCCGTAAGTTCAAGATTGTCATCAAAAAGCAATGCATCTGCCGTTGCTCCATCGGCCACCCGACCTTGAGTAGATAGCCCATGCGAATCCGCAACATTTTTGGTGATAAAGGGAAGAACATCCTCGAGCTTCTGCCCCTTTTCCCTGACAAGCTTCTGAATAGTTTCAAGATTACATTCAATCCCGCAGACAGCCAGCCCTACCATTTCCCCCTTGTCATTGAAACGAGGTTTGGAGCCATGACCGTCTGAGCTCATCGTAATGCGGGCAGGGTCAACCCCTTCGCCAACCGCTTCAATAAAGGCATCAGCCGGGGAGTCGAAGCAGCAGGATCCGCCTGTTGTGATATCGATATAGCCGCCTGCTTTGGCAAACTGCACAGCGGAATCAAACACATACTTTGCCCTTGCGCAATGAGTCGGGCGAATATGGCGAATCGGGAAACCGCGGTCCACTATTTCCTTAAACATTTCAAATTCGCCATGAAGATTTCCGGAATGAACATGCAATACACCGATTTTTCCGGAAATCATGCCGGCAAGACGAATGTCAGCCAGTAGCTGAATAACCTGATCAACTGTCGGGAAGGATGAGCGGTGATCGCCAAGCGCAATCTTGACTCCCAGGCACTCCGGAACCATAAAGATATCTTTTGCGGCCTCACCGCTCATCGTGGTCGGAGGAAAGCGGTAATTGCTCGTATACATCCATGTGGACACCCCTTCTGCGGCCAGCGCACGAATTTTGGCAAGCAGATTTTCAATTGAGCGGGTAATAAAGTCTGTCCCTGATACCCCAACAAGAGAAGTGGTTCCACAGGCAACCAATTCCGAAAGCACCAGTTCCGGTGTTCTGGACACGGGACCGCCTTCTCCGCCGCCTCCTGTAACGTGAATATGCTGATCAAAGAATCCAGGCGTCAGCAGTTTCCCTGCTGCATCAATTGTCTCAAGCCCTGGCATTACTACGTTGAGATCTTTTCCAACCGCAGCAAAACGGCCATTCACCATTAAAACGTCCTGAACCCCCAGACGTTCCGGCGCATATACCTCGGCGTTTCTAATCAGAACTGCATTCATCATTTGACTCCTGTCAGAAAGAGAATGGGATCAGGCTGCCGGCATTTTTTACGGCAGCCCGGGTTCCGTTCGTTCAGAGGAAGGCGGCTGAAGCCGCAATATTGGTAATCAGAGCAAGCACCATTACGGGAATCGTGCGGCGCACGAGCTGGAACGGTGTGATGCCCGCGATTGACGACACGGCAATGGTGACGCCCGCAATCGGGCACATCGTGCGGGCAATACCCGCCGAAAGCTGTACAGGAACGGCAAGCACAGCCGCGCTCATACCGACAGAAGAGGCCGCCTGCGGAAGGAGCGGAGAGAACGCAAAGAACGCCGCATTTCCAGAACCTGTAACCAGGGTCGCAAGAACCATAATGGCGATCATGATGAAGAGCATGACCCAAACGCCGGCCGATTCCATAGACGCGGCGGCGTTGATCATCGTTGTGATACCGCCGACCTTCGTCATACCGAAAGCAAAAAGCTCAGCGCAGCAAATAAGGGCTACAGTTGATGTAAAAACTTTGCCCATACCTTCATACACAGCCTTTGTCCTTCCAATCGAATCTTTCACACCCCGGGTTGTGATGAGGTCAACAACGAAAGAAACAAGAATGGAAATGATGATGGCGGTCTGAAGCGAGAGTTTCACGGGCTGATAGACCATCGGGCTGAAAATAATCAGAAGAACAAGGGGCAGCATCGGAAGAATCGAATACCAGACAGGACCCGCACCTTCAAAGGCCTTTGCTACATCTTCCTGGGTCCCGGCACCGCCTGTTTCAACACCGTCCTTCTTATCAAACCACCGCTGAACAAAGAAATGCCCGATTGCTACTACAGCGATTACGCAAAGTGCAACCGGAATCTGGTTCTGAACAAAATAGGTAACGACGTCTGTATTCAGAAGGTCTGCGGCCCGCATCGCGTTTGAGGATGACGGTCCAAGATCAAGGCAGCAGGTCGACCCAATCACCGCGGCAGCGGAGGTCTTAGAAACTCCCAGAGCGACGAGCAGCGGGAAAATTGAAGCCATCAACAGCAACCCAAGGCCGACCGCGCTGTTAATGAAAAGTGCCATAAACTGACCAACGACGTAGGTCACGGCAAGAAGCAAATAGGGTGAGCGAATCGCTGAGAGCGGCTTCACACAAAGCTTCACAAGAGCCTTGGATGCCCCAATCTTATCCATGTAATACGAGAAGCCCGCAATCCACATGATGTTGAGACCCAGACCTGGGAGGCGTGTTTTCATGCGGTCAGTGAAGGCCTGCGCAAAATCAAATCCAAGGAAATGGGTGGATGCCTTTGCCGGCACCGGATCAACTCCAAAACACGCAGCAACTGCGAGGAATAAAAGACCCGCAATCAAAAGAACGGTAGGCGGGTAATAGTTTTTGAAAATACACCACGCAACCGCCACTATCACTGCGAGCGTTATGACGACACCTAGCATGCTTCATCTCCTTTGTGGTTGATGCATAACCGTTGAGGCACAGACCCTGATGCCCCTTTTCCTCTGCCATCCTGGTGGTTAGGGAGCGGAAGACCAGGCTTATCCGGACGGACAGCCTCGCGGAGGCGTGAGCTGAATAGAACTCCTCAGCATTTTTTTTGAGATGACGTTATATGCACGCCTCAGCGTAATACCGCTTAAAGACTACTCCCAATTATTGATTCGGTGCCAAATCTCCGTTGCCTCTCCGTGATCAACGATGTGATAGCGATCGAAAGCAGCCGCTGTCGGACACGCGTGATTCGGGAGAATGCGAAGCCGGGTATCCAGCGGGAAATCCGCTGCTGAAATCGGCTTCCCGTCGCGCCGGGCAATGATGCCGTGCTCCTGGTTCGCTGACGCCACCCAAAGCTCCGGAATCAGGTTTCCATTGATATCGCAGACCGCTCCGTAACCCCAGTCAACCGCCTGAGATGCCGTACCGCGGTCCCGGCTCATCGCGAGCCACCCACCATCCGTAATCAGCCAGCCCTTCTCCTGCTGCCGGCCAATGACAGAAACAAACACGGACTCAGCGATATCTCCGATCTCGCAGACCCCCACCCCATGCATAAAGAGATCGAAGATGGTTCCGACACCGCTTCGGTATTCTGTGACGCCGGGAGCCTTTTCAGCGGCGCAGAGCGTAGGAGTAGAGCCGACACTCACGATTTCAATCGGGAAGCCGGCGGCGCGAAGATCATCCGCCACACGGTTAATTGAAGTCACTTCATTCTCGGCCGCAACTTTCAGCTCCGCTTCACCGTGCGCCGAATAACTGCCGCCCGTGTGCGTCAGGACTCCGACAAGCGCCGCGCCATCCTTCAGATGCCGGGCCACCTCAAGGATTTCAGGGCTTCCCGGTTTTAAACCGGAACGATGCCCATCGCAGTCGATTTCAATCAGTACCCGAAAACCGGTGCCGGCTGCCCGGGCATAGTGACTGACGGCGTCCGCCGCCTCAACGCTATCGAGAATGATCTTGCAGTCGGCTCCGGACTTATTAAGCCGATCAACCCGGGGCAGCTTATGCGGGGCGATTCCGACAGCGTAAATCAGATCCGTGATTCCGTGAGAGGCAAAAAATTCCGCCTCTTTCAGTGTGGAAACCGTAGCGGGACCGGTCGGTCCCTCAATCTGGAGACGGGCAATTTCCAGACACTTATGCGTTTTCAGATGCGGACGCCAATGCACACCGAGCTTCGCGCAGGATGATTTGGCTCGGGCAATATTCCGGATAAGTTTGTCGCGATCAATCAAAAGCGACGGTGTATCGAGCTCTGTGAGCTTCATAGGCGCGGCCTCGAGGAAGAGAAAGAAAATTTATTTTTTTATTCTCCCCCACCCACGATAGTCTGAATCACGCATAAAATCAAAACAGTTTTGATAAAAAATCAAAGATAAGTAGCAGGAAGACCGATTTTCCAACCCTATTCCTGCCTTCTCTTTCCGGTTTTTTCTGATTTTTTAGGACTGAGAATTTATGAAACGCTTGTTGCTGCTCCTTCCCGCTCTGATTTTTGCCGCCTCGGCCGCGTCTGCCGCTGACGCTCCCCGCGGGAATACCCGGTTTGAAAGCTTTTCCCAGGTGAAGAAGATTCTGCTCAATCAGGTCTTCAATGATCACCGCACGACGATTTACTGCGGCGCGTCTTTCACGCCGGATAAGCAGGTCATCCTGCCGAAAGGATTTATCGCGGCCAAATCCCCGAAACGGGCGAACCGAATCGAATGGGAGCACATTCTGCCGGCGGAAAACTTTGGGCGGGCCTTCACGGAATGGCGTGAAGGAGCGCCGGAATGCGTAAAAGGAAACGGTAAGCCTTATAAGGGCCGTGCCTGCGCAAACCGCGCGAGCGCTGAGTATCGTCTGATGCAGGCTGATATGTATAACCTCTACCCCGCAATCGGCTCCATCAATGCTGCACGGCAGAATTACGACTACACGCAGTTCGCGAAGGGGACCCCGAACACTTTCGGCACCTGCCCGATGAAGATTGAGGACCGGAGGGCTGAACCTCCGGACACCGTGAAGGGACTCGTCGCCCGCACGTATAAGTACATGGAGTGGGCTTACCCGAAGTACCGGATGAGTAACCAGACCCGTCAGCTGATGAACGCCTGGGATAAGACGTTCCCGGCCACAGCCTGGGAGTGCGAGAGGGCGGACCGCATCGCGGCAATTCAGGGGAATGAGAATCCCTTCACGCAGGCTGCGTGCAAAAAGCCCGCAAAATAAACATTACTTGTCACTGCTTTCCGGAGTACCACACCTCCGGAAGGTCTCTTCCAGGAGGGTTTCGGTTTGAGCCGGGCAACTGATCTTGAACTCTTCTCCGCGATCGCGAAAAGCGGAAGTCTTTCTGAGGCAGCGCGCCGTCTCGGACTGACCGCTGGCGCTGTGTCGCGCCGGCTCGCCGCGCTGGAAACCCGGTTAGGCTGCCCCCTGGTGCTCCGCAATACCCGCGGGATGGCGCTTACCGGGGAAGGAAAGCGGTTTCTCGCGGGCGCGGACGACATCCTGGAACGGATTGCCGCTCTTGAAGACGCCGTGACGTCTGCGCGGGGATCTCTGAAGGGAAAGCTTCGCATCAACTGCAGCTGGGGGTTCGGAGAACGGGTTCTCAGCCTCGCGGCAGCAGAATTTGCCGCCGAGAATCCTGAAATCGAACTCACCCTCCTCCTCTCCGATCCCCCTCTCGATCCTGTTCAGTCCGGACTCGATCTTGTCATTCATATCGGAGAGCTCCCCGAGAGCCGTTTTCACGCCAAGCGCCTCTTCCGGAATGACCGTATCCTTTGCGCATCTCCTTCCCTGCTTCAAAAAACCGGAGGCTCCGTCACGTCACCCGCGGATCTCGCGAAACTCCCCGCGATTTCAATCGATGAGGACCGTCTGCCCGGAAACATCTGGGAGCTGAAAGGAAAAAACGGCGCTGTCCGAATCCGCTTTCAGTCAACACTCCGCACGAATTCAAGTGAAACTGCAACCCGATGGGCTGAGGCTGGTCTCGGCGTTATTCTGAGAAGCCGCTGGGCGGTGTCTGACGCCCTTCAGTCCGGGAAACTGACGCAGATCCTTCCGGATCTCACAATGCCGAGCTCAGGTTACGCGTATTACGCCGGTAACCGCCTCGCCTCCCCGGCCCGGTCTTTCCTTCGCTTTCTGGTTCCCTGGCTTAAGCAAAGAGGAATCGCCTCATGACGGAGAACCTCTCAGAACGCTTCCGTATGCCGGAATCGGTTCCTCCGAATCCTGACCTCGCGTCCCGGCTCCAGGAGCTCGCCCAATCGACTAATCGCCCCATGAGGGGTGCCGGGCTTCTGCTTGAAAAGGACGGGAGCACCCGGATTCTCACAGCGCTTTCGGACGAGGGGTTCCCGGAGAATGCCGGAATGCCTCCGGCCGCAATCTCATGGGGCACCTTTTATCGGAATCTTGAAGAATCCGGAGGGCGCCTGAACCCAGAGACTCCGGTGGAGACGGCGGGTGGACGAAGGGTTGATTTATCCCTCTTTTTCGAACACTCCGCTCCCTCCTGGGCCGCTAAGCCGGGAAGGAATCAGAATCTCTGGCACGGCGCTATCCTGCGGGAACTCCAGAGCGCTCCCGTGTCCGTCATCAATACCTGGAGAGAACACTTCCGCGATTGGCGTCCGGTTGAGCTCCTTGAAACGCGGGCAGGAACCCCGTTCTCATTTGAAGCCCGAACGGTTGGCGCGCCCTATCCGGTTCGGACATTCACGCGTCCGCTCATAGCCGCTCTGATGCCAGATGTCGAGCAGACTCCGAGAATCCCATTCAGTCTCGGGAAAAATCCAGACTTCGAAGTGCTGTACGAAGATCAGGATTCGATCGCGATCCTGAAACCCTCAGGTATCCCGTCGGTCCCTGGGGTTCTTGAGCCGATCAGCATGAAATCGGTTCTCGAAGAAGAGACTGGCCCGCTTTACACCGTTCACCGGCTTGATCAGGGAACATCTGGTGTGTTGCTCTTCGCCAAAAACGCCGCGGCAGCAGCAAGCCTCTCGGACGCTTTTGCTTCACGGCTGACCCGAAAAACCTATTCCGCAATTCTCGAAGGCGCAGCAGGAGGTTCGGGAAGTGTGAAGACCCTCCAGCTTCCCCTTGGCGGAGATCCGTTCGATCTTCCGAGGCAAATCGTGCTCTCGGAATCCAACCGTGGAAAGAGCGCGAAATCTGCCGCAGAGATCATCGCGGTGAGTGAACACCGTGGATTCGCCCGTACACTCGTCCGACTGCATCCTGAGACCGGGCGCACACACCAGCTCCGGATCCATATGGCGTTGGGCTTCGGATGCCCGATCCTCGGGGACGCGCTCTATGGAAAGAAGGGTCTCCTAGAACTCCAGGAACCGAGGCTTTATCTGCACCTCGGGGAACTGACCTTCCCCCGGGTATCTGACGGAAAACCCGTCACGGTGAGGAAAAATTCCGGATTCAGTTCTCTTCTCTGAGATCGCATCGCCGGAAATAAAAATCCCGCAGAGCCAAAACCCTGCGGGATGAAATCAGAATTCCTGATACCAGGATCGCTGATTAAGCCTTGAAGGCGAGCTGAAGCGGCGGAACAACCTGCTTCTTACGGCTCATGACACCAGCCATCCAGCCGTTCGCGTCCGGCTTCAGGGCGACGCGGACGATATCAGCGTCGTCAGACTCCATCAGAAGCTCGGAACCTTCCTTCATGATGTCCGTCAGAACGAGCAGAACAGTGTCGCGGCCTTCAGCCTTCACTTCCTTCAGCTCAGCAGCGAGCTGGGCCTTCAGTTCCGGCGTGATAAGGTCAAGCGAAATGAGGGAAAGCTGGCCGATACCGACCTTCTTGCCGTTCATATCGAAGTCCTTGTAGTCGCGGAACACGAGGTCGCGCGGGGTGGCGTCGAGATTGCTGCCGGCCTTGAACGTTTCAATGCCGAGCGCTTCGATATTATCGACACCAGCGATAGCAGCGAGTTCCTTCGCGGCGCGGATATCCGTCGGCGTGCAGGTCGGGCTGCGGAACAGCACCGTGTCAGAAAGAATCGCGCAGAGCATGGCACCGGCGATATCCTTCGGCACTTCAACCTTGTAGTAGTCGTACATCAGCTTCACAATCGTGTTGCTGCAGCCAACCGGCTGAATCCAGCATTCGAGCGGGTAGTCGCTCGTCACGTCGCCGAGCTTATGGTGATCGATGATGCCGAGCAGACGGCACTTCGGGAAGTCATCCGGAGCCTGGGCAAGATCGGAGTAATCGACGAGATAAACCTCGCGGCCTTCGACCGAATGCACCACTTCCGGAGCCTTGAGACCGAAGCGCTTCAGCACAAAAGCGGTTTCGGGAGAAGGATCACCCTGAGCGCCGGAAACAGCATCAATGCCGCGGGCGCGGTAGAGATACGTGGCGGACAGTGCAGAAACGATGGAATCGGTATCCGGATTCTTGTGGCCTAGAACCAAAGCGGTCATGACTAACTAACCTCGAAAAAAGATGGGGACTGGGGACAGTCGGACGCGTCCCCTGTTTGCAGTGTGTAATTGAAGAATAGTACAACACCGCCCGGCTTGTGTCATGAAGGATAGCCCCGTATTGAAGTCGGCGTGAGCTCTGAATTGTCTCAGAAAACTGATGGATACCTCCTATCCGCCCGTTCCCTGCCGCTCTCATAAGGCGTGACGCATGAATGGGTTATCTCACCCCGCCCTCATTCATTCTTCAGGCGAAACAGCGGCGTCCTTCTAAAGCGCACTTTCTAATTAAATCAACAATGAAGACGTTAAATCAAAAAACAGCCTCAAAAAAATTTGCCTTTTTTAATTTTCATGTGTAATATTTCAATTCTGAGTTGCGCCCGTAGCTCAG
>ERZ780139.1053-NODE-1053-length-25847-cov-3.106079_pt1 | contig 25847 bp, 20 predicted proteins | sample MGYA00511476_ERZ780139 | MGnify/ENA primary metagenome ERZ780139 (study PRJEB29588, sample SAMEA2158190) | human gut metagenome | biome: human gut; feature: human-associated habitat; material: faeces | place: Denmark | collected 2008/2010 ... | reverse complement strand
AAATCAAGCAGATTATCATTCAGCGTAGAAGGTTTTGACATTCTCAAGAATAAATTAGACGATGCTTTCATTTTACCAAATGGAGAAAAAGTTTCAGAAATATTTTTTGATACTGATTTTTCTATTTTCAAAGTAGGTATTTGGTATTTTGCAAGAGGTATAATACATGCATATTCTACTATGAACAATGATAATGTACTTACTAATTTAGGAATTGGTAACAATTTGCATTTCAACAATCCTTTTGTCAAATACATATTTCCGAAGATTAAATTGTCTTCTAATAATTTTATTTCTGTGAATATATGGGATTATAAGATAAGACCTTTAGTCAGAGGAACTAACATTCTGCCTTTGAAAGACGGTACGACCAATTCTCACAGCTTGGGCTTTATTCAGAGTTCAAGGATATTCTATGCTTATGTTAGAAATAATAACAATAGCCAATCTCAAGATGAAATTACAGATATTATAGAGAAGTATTTGTTGCCTTTCAATGTAACGGATATATTTGTCTTCATGAGTAATTATTAAAAACTAAGATAATATGTCAAGATTAAAATTCAGCGAAAACTTGTTTTTGGAGGTTAATGAACTCCAAAGATTGGTTAAGTTTTTAGCCGATGACGGATATAAGCTGGCAATCAAGTCTATGTCGAAGTCTTTTGGAATAGTGGAGAATACAGGCAACACTTATTTCAAAGTAACCGCCAAGGCTGGAACTGCTAATACCGTCATCATCAACCCAGGTGTTGCCTTTACTACGGACGTAGATGCTATTGTAATGGAGAACGCTTTGGAAATGCAAATTCTTAACACTGGCGTAAATCGTTGGTTGGTGCTTTCTCGTGCCGTTAAGAATACCGAAACAGGAACTGTTACGATTAACACTGACGGTTCATTATCGGGCATTGGAACGGAGTTTACAAAAGTTCTACGAGGACAACCCAACTTCCCTACTAAGGTAAGATTTGAATCAGCTTTGAACTCTGGCGAATACGAAGTTGTGAGTGTAGTCTCCGATACTTCCGCTATTCTTTCAGGCTCCTTCGTAAACGAAAGCGGTTTGAAATACTCCGTTGTAGGAACGTTCACACCAGGGTTCCAACCGCTTGAAGCTAACAAACTAATCTATGAATATGATTCATACGATATTCGTATTGTTGATTCAGCAGACAAACCTTTACTTTCAGCCGATGAATTTATCATTGCTGGAATAACCTTCGATGACGCAGGAGGTATGAACGTATCAGATGAACGTATCTATTCTATGTTCAACAATCCTTACGTTCAACAAGGCAGTAGTTCGGATGCGGCTTACAGAAACCCATTAGCAAGTCTTTTGAGCGTTGCTGCTATCGGAGGTATAAATGCCGTCAATACCATATCGGTTGATTTGGAACTAATCGTTGAACACGGGTATTCGATAACTAAGTTTGAGTTGGTGACGACTTCTACTTCCAATTCATTCAATATCCTTTCGGGTTCAAGTAACTATCTTGGAACAGGCAATATTCCTGACGGACTATTCAACGGTTGGCTTTTGGTAAACCGAGCTAATATGAAATATGCTAAAATTGATAGCAATTCAAATAAATCTTTGTTCATTTCCAATTTTGATACTTCGATGATTTTGGATAACAATAACGATTTTATTGTAGTTCCTAATTTCTTGGAAATGGAATATGAGGTTAAGCTATCTTCCAATGTGAACTTGCCTGCTAAACCATTCTACTTCCGAGCTTCTATTTGGAACGTATCGGAAAGAATGAGAGTGTATGCTTTCTTCCCATCTGTATCGGAAACGTTCACTGATGAGATAACGGTTTCAATCGGTTATCGTATGTTGGATAATAGCGGTAAGCAATTCCCATTCGCTAATCTTGCTATTGCTCAATTCACGAATATAGATGGTCAACCAGAAACGTTATCTGGAAGCTCATTCGTTGTCAATCTTGCTAATATTGAACCAGAAGCTAAACAACGCAATTACTCTTAAAGTTATGATGATATATTTAACAGGGGCATCAACCTCATTAGCAAAAACGCAAGACAATCCTCAATCGGATGCGTCACGGAGCTTGGGTGGATATATTTCTTCCACCCCAGTTCCCAATGCGGCATTGAATACATTGTTTGACCTTATTTCTTCTTACACTTTGGAGAAGAAACCGAAGGAGACAATAGCAATAGGACTTATCAATCAATTTGATAAACCAGTAAAAGACGTTGAGTTGAAAATAGTAACTGACGAAAATCATGAAGCCGTTTTCAAAATAGCAGCCGTAGCAGTAAGCTCCGAAGATTATGCTATGGAGCAGATAGCTAACCGATACCAAGAGCCTATGTTGGCAGATTTCTATGACGCTTCTTTTTACCGAGCTGCCGTTGATTTAAAAATCAAGCAATACGCTTCAGCAGGAGAGGAAATTGCTCTGTTCCCTTTTAATGTATCTTTCGAGGTAAAGGAAACAGGAATTGAAGGCACTTGGTTAGCCTTTGAGGAGGCATTTAGCAATGACGAAATTTATACTGTGAAGAGAATATCCGAAACGATATTCAGGATTGAGAGACGTGACGAAACGGTGCTGGAAACTCCATTAGAATGCTCTTACATTACCACCGAAGGTTTTTCAGCTGAATTTTTAGGTAAATTAAGCAATAAAGCGGACAACGGAGTAATTATCAAAGAAGAGTTGAAACCGAAGGAAGCTGTGGGAATTTGGATTCAAAGAATCATTAAGAAAAATCATTACCCGACTAACGAAGAACTGCTCAAAGAATATAAAGACAAATATATTCGTGAGACTGTAGAGGAGGTTGAGATGATTCTCAGTTATAATTTAGTTGAAAATTGAAAGCTATGGCAGGATATGACGATACAAGACAAATGATTATTTCTACGCTGATGGGGAGACCCAATGGCGAGGAAATTCAACCTGAAAATCAGCAAGCATATGAACTCAATATGCTTGATTATATCAGAAGTTTAGAGCTTCTTGCTAATGGCCCATTGATAGGTGTAGCAACACCCGCTACTCAGCCTGTTCAACCAGACGATTCAAGAGTATGTTATTTAGCAGGAGTTGCACAAGACCGAACAGTAACATTCCAAAACTTCCGAAATTATTTGGGTCAACCGATTCAAATAACAAACGGACAAATGGAAGCGTGTTTGGTTATACTAATTTGGGACACTCAGTATTGGAGTGCCGAAACAGTACCTACTTCGATTATAAGCCAAGCTGACCAAGCGTACTATTACTACAATTTGACGATACGGAAAACGTATCCATCTGTTGCGGCAATGAACGCTGATGTTAACAATCCCATCGGAAACGATGGTAAATATATCAAGGTTGGAGAAATTGTTTCAGTTCATAATGAAGATAATCCTGAAGAGGATGCTATTTATTCATGGGAAACTGGACCAAGATGGCAAAAACAGACTTCTTTGGCAAACCTAAATTCAAGAGTATTTGACGGAGGGAGAGCTGATAGCAAGTATGGAGGAGCAAGAAATATAAATTGCGGACACGCACAAGGATAGAACTTTTAACAAAAGAGAATTATGGCAGACAGAATTCAACAGAGAAGAGATACAGCCGCCAGGTGGTCTCAATTTAATCCAATCTTGCTTGAGGGAGAAGTTGGATATGTAACCGACAATCCCAATCAATACAAAATAGGTGATGGCGTCCGAGCTTGGAACGATTTGCCATTAAGGGGGTATAATGGCACGGTGGTACAAAATTTAGGAACTTCTGAAAATGAAGTCATGAGTCAAAATGGCGTAAGAAAATCTATGTTTGAAAGAACATCTTATGCTATGAGCGGCAATAACGTTCCCAATACCGTATCTTTCAAAGACGACAGAGTAGAAATAACATATGACGGTTTTGGTATATTCGATGAATATAACCAATTAACGGCTTGGATTGGTGGTGATACTACTACTCCGAATGAAATTTATGTTGTAAAACCGTTATCGTCTGTAGGAAGAACATATGTTTATATAGACACTACTAAGTTAATACGCTCGACAACTGTATTAACTCGATTTGAAGACGTTTTAGTGTATTCATCAAATGAATTGAAGAATCAAGAATATATATTATTTGTATTCTTTTACAATAACGTAGTTATGCCCACTACGTTTTCAAACACTTTATTTAGTAAGTCTATTCAAAACTCAATCATTGGGTCAAGCAAGAAGTTAGGTTTTAATTTCACTGGTAGTGGTAGCAAATTCGTATTTTCAATTATAAGGTCAACCGTAATAGGTAGATATTATAGAGTAACTTTCCCCCGAACCACTTGGCCGTTAGACGTAACTGAAACTGGAATTAATCCCTTGGAAATGTATTGTCGAATTGAAGATAATCAATTCACCTTCTTCGCTAAGGTTAATTACAATGATTTCAAAAATAATGGTATTGCTCCGTCATACACGTTTAGAATGCCTGAAACAAGTGTAGATAACTATCTTTACGTGGGCGGATATGCTAATGAAGATGAAGAAGTTTATTTCCAACTGGAAGACGTTACGGACGAGATAACATCAGTTGTTAAATTAACTGGTACTGGCAATACTGGAAATAAAGGAGGTATAACCGAACAAGGGCAAACGTATCTTAATCCAAATCAAGGATTAAGATATTGCACTCAATACGAGCCGAGTCAAAAGTATGATCCCATACCGTTTAGTATGTGTTCTGTATATTTATATCAGAATACCAGATTGTTTTGGGATGGCGAAAATCTTGTAGAAAGAGGAGGAGACACTTTCAGTTACGATGATTTTAATTCAATGGTAAAGATACGCAATTGCGGTAAAATGGCCAGAGTATATGAGGGTCAATATATTAAGTCGTTAGCATATCGAGCGATTTGGATTAAAGTAAAGGCTGGCGATACCATAAACATGCTTTCATTCGGTTACACAGATAATGTGAATATAGCATTCAGTTTGACTAAAACATTAGATAACCTTATTGAATCTGAGTCATCTAAATACAATGGGTATTTATTCAGAAGTTGTTATGCCAATGAAGACGGATGGGTATTGTGCAATTGGGTAGAAAGAGGAGGAGAAGAACCGAATTGTTACATATGGAACGACAGTGCTTCTTTGAAACTTGAAGACAATATACAACAAATACCTGGTTATGTTTTATCTGCCTCTAAATTGTTTGTTTATTCAACTTCACAAACTCAATCTGTATTCAAAGTAAGCAAGGGGGATTTTGTTGCTCTGCGCACAAAACAATATATCGATACAAATGTAATTGCTTTTTCTAAAAAATATCCAGTATTAGGAGCAACCGTTGATGAGGTGGTGAGTGGTTACAAACAAAATAATCAGACTGCAATTTATTCATTTGTATATACAGTTAAGGAGGATGGATATTTGTTAATCAACCCATTAATGGCTGGCGATGATTACTTTTTATTTAATTTGCTCAGAGCAAATGCAGCAGAACCAGAGTATGTAAAGGATTATGAAGACTCAATTGATATGTGTAGATTCATTTCCGTTGATGCCGAAGACCAGAGAACTACTGGAGCAGTTTGGACTGGAAATGAAATAATCGAGAACATATATGAGCCTTTGAGATTAGCTCATCCAGAGTATATAACCAGAAAGTCTTTAGGCAAGGACGCCAGTGGACAATATGATATATGGTTGTATGAATTCAATAATTCCGTTGATGAATGGTTTTCTCTCAGTAACAAAGAAGGATATTACAATTCAGCATCAGCTACCGATAATGTTCTTTTGCCCAATACAAATGGAATGAGTTCAAAGCAGTTTTGCGTACAAAAAGATTTCTTTGATAGAAACTTCAAAGACGATTATTTCAATCTTTATGCTACGTCAAAAGTGAACACAAGTGATGCTCCTACTAAAGTTATATCAATAGAAGAAGGTGTGCTCATAAATAATAAGACGTATTATAGATTCACTTGTGAAGAAGATGTTTACATACTTAATCCAGGAGCTACAAATTCAGGTATTCAATTTTGGTGGACGAAAAAGGTAGAAACGTGCGACCAAACTGCTCTTATAGTATCGGGTACTCATGCTGATGAGAATGGAGGATATTTAGGCACAGCGTTAGCTTTGAAATATATGATTGAGCATCATGAAGAAAATGCTGGGCTTGATTACATTTTCAGACATGTTAAACTTTTGGTAGTTCCTATTCTTAACATTTGGGGTTCAAACCAAACTCCTAAAGTTAGAGCTAATTATCTTGGAGTTAATCTCAATCGTTGGGATTTGAATAACTTAACTCCAGAGCAGGAGATTCTTTTTAATTTAATGAAAGAATATAAAGACGAATTGTCATTCTTTGCTGATTATCATACAGCGGAATGGTGGTTGAACTATGGAGTTGTTTATTCAATAACTAAATCACCTTTATTGAGAATGGGAGCAGTCAGGGCTCAGAACTTCTTTTTGAAGTCTTGGTTCAAAGATAAGTACCAATACAATTGGAACTCTGGAGCCTTCAGCGGAGACGGACGAACGCCAGGCAATACTAATACTAATGTCATTATGCAAGAATTGGGCGTTGACGGTATAACGGCTGAATTTGCTGGATATGACCTAATCAATTTTTCAGGTTGTCAACGATATGATGCTACTTACATGAAATATGCAATTGAGACTTACATCAATTATATGATTTCATTTTGTTCTCTCAGAATAAGAAACAATACTGATAAACTTTTCAGGAATAAATTTTTTGTTCATACAACTATGACTTAATCTTATACATAAGTCTGAAATAAGAGCGTAGAACGTCAAAAATTCTACGCTCTTTTTGTTGCTACTATCTTCTAAGATAGAATGAAGAGAAAGTTATTCACCGATACGATACCAGTCACGAGCAATCATATAAATTACCATTCGTACTTTTCGAGACACCAAAGTTATACCGAGAGTGTGAACGTATTGACCAGTAACACCAAAGAGGCAGCTCTGTCCTTGTAACTGAGGGGTAACTTCTGACAACTGCCGACTATCATACCCAAGTAATTTGTAACAGATGTTTAACAAAGGGGGGAGCGAGGGGGTAACATTCTCTGTATCCTAACACCCCAAGTAATATTGAATTTATGGAAACGAAGAAAACAGTTTGGAGTATCTTTCGAGATTATGTCAATAGCAAGCCTATTGGAACGGAGATAACGAGGCAAGAAATTTTGAAAGAAATTGAAAAGTATTTTATCAGTAGAGACGTTCAATGTGTCGGTAAACCATTATCCGCATTACCAAGATTTTCTCCAGTTACTTTGGACTGCGCACGCAATATGGCGACAGGCAGATATTATCTTGAAAAGACCGAGCGAGTTGGTCACTATAAGATTATTTGTCACTTTCCGTCAGATTATACTATTTCGCAATTGAGAAAAGACTATGATTGTGAGAAGCGGATGGAAGCAGAAAGAAACGAACATGGCAGTAGAAATAACAGTAACGAGGATTAACAATTTTGAATATTCCTTTAAGCTATCGAGCAAGAATGGGATAAGGCACGTTGCAAAGGCATTGACTTTTCGCAACCCTGACCCTTTTGCCTATTCGTCAAAAATAGAGAAGTTTGACAAAAAGAAGTTCACTTTCAAAATAGGCATGTTGCCTACGTTGGAAAAGTATATCCGAGTTCACAACCTTTCATATCAGATTTCAGACTATGATTTTGCTCTTCCCGAAGGCATGGAGATAGACAACCGAATGGCGGGAAAGTATATTCACCAAAGAAAGGCAGTTGAGGCTTTTTATCGAAGGAGGTTTGGAATCATAGTTGTACCGACCAGAGGTGGAAAGACTTTCATTGCTTCCGAGATATTGCGTATTTTCTTGAATACCGATGACGGCAACTTCTTATTCCTTACCGATAACACAACGCTGTTTAATCAAGCCGTAAATGATATCAAGGAGTATTTTCAGCCGTATGGCGGTATAGAGGTAGGAGAAATCAAAGCTGGCAAGATTGACACTGGCAAGCGTGTAACTGTAGGAATGATACAAACCATACAATCTACATTCTCTGCCCGATGTAAAGACCGAGTTAAGAAAAGAGAGCTTGATAAGTATTTCAAAACATTGAAGTTTCTTTGTATTGACGAGATACATGATAATTGTTCCGATGCGAAGCTCAAGACCTATAAGAAAGCTAAGCAATTGGAATATCAACTTTGTCTTTCAGCCACTCCGTATCGAACAGGTACGCTGGTTCAGAACTTGAAGCTCAAAGAATGGAGTGGCGATGTTGTTTATACGATAACCGAGAAGCGGTTGAGAGAAAGGAAGGTATTGTCAGACTATCGGGTGTTCATGCTACTAATTGACCATAATGATATTGAGTATGACATTGACGTGGACGATTACAACGGCTATCGAAGGGAGCTGATATTTGAATCAAAACTTCGTAACAAGCTGCTGATGCAGGTTATCGGAATACTCCGAGAGCTGAACCTCAAAACGCTTGTGTTGTTCCAAAGCGTAGAGCATGGACGCAGGGTGGAACGTCTTTCGGGAATACCTTTTATCAGCGGTGAAACGGAAAGCGAAGAGCGTGAGCGAGCAAAAGAGGAGTTTTTGGAGGGTGAAGGCGGTTTTCTTTTGGCGTCAAATATCTTCAAGAAGGGCGTTACACTTCCTCAAGTTGAAGTCATGATAAACGTGGACGGAGGTTTGGAAGATGCTAACACTATTCAGAAGAAAGGACGTGTATTGGGAGCTACTAAAACCAAGAGCCGAAGCCTGATAATTGACTTCTTTGATTTGTATGATGCCTATTTCTCCGAACACTCTGAAACAAGGTTAAACACTTATATCGGAGCTATCGGTGAGAAGCGAGTAGGCATATTGGATACTTCGATTGACGATTGGAAAGAAACGATTAAAAGATGGACAATAAAGTGGTTCGCCGCAGACAAAGGCTATTCAGATATGCAGTAGATACGTTCGTGGAGTTATTGGAACAAGTTACCAAAAGGAAAGTTAATTACAAATGTAACAACTCCGATACGGCTTGTTGGGATAACTTCATGGACACTTTCTCAGACCTTATCGGAGAAGAGTTTGTAAGGAAGTTTTGCGAATATGGTATTCAATCTTGGTTTAATTCAGGAGCAAAGAAGGACTATTCACGAGAAATAAGGTTCAATTGGGTGTTCGGAAAAACCGCCATAGCAAGGTGGAAAAAGTACGATATAGACACCAATGTATACATTACAAGGATTGGACTGAAGAAAGACCATAAAATCAATGTAATAAAGAAGAAAACTGAAATACCAGCGTTAATATCTACTATCAGACCTGCGGAGGAGAAATTCAAAGCAGCCCACCATAATACCAACAGAGGGTTTTTATGGTGCATAGCAAATACAACTCTGTATTTTCATAAGAGTTCTAAATGTGCAACTTGTAAATTCAAAAACGAATGTAAGGAGCTTCTGAAAAAGGAGTATCCAAAAATATATGTAAAAAGAGGTTATGGCGAAAAATGATGGATTAGCAAGTAACTTCGTTGTTGAGCTTCTTGCGGCTGCGTTAGAGAAAAGAACAGTATTTGAAATTGTTAGACAATACTTGAAATTCTCTTATTTGCAAATTGAAAGTGAGAAGAAGCTGTGGCAATGGGTTACAAAAAGATACGACCGAACAGGAAAAGTTCCGACTATTGGTCAGATTCAGCAACAATTCCAAGATGATGAAAATGTATTAGAGAAACTTGAAGAAATATCCGATGTAGAGATTGACGAGCAGGGCGGTCATGAGATGATTGTTGATACTTTCGAGAAGTTCATCAAGAAGATGAAATTTTTGGAAGCTAACGACAAGATTGCTGATTTATACAACCAAGGAAAGAAAGAGCAATCTTGGGATATGTTCGTCAAATACGCTGAGGACTTCTCCAAGTTCTCCATTCAGTCTGCTAAGTTTGAAACCGTATTTGGAGACTTTGCCGAACGTCAAGCAAAAAGGAGGAGCGATGATTGGCAGTTCCGTTATAAGATACCGACTGGTATTGATGAAATAGATTATCGGTTGGGCGGTGAGAACGGTGGCCCAGAGACTGGTGAGTGCGTTCTTTGGTTGGGAGACTCAGGAGCTGGTAAAAGTCAGGTGCTGGTTTCCGTAGGTATATCTGCTGCCCGACAAGGCTTCAGAGTTGCTCACTTTCAGTTAGAAGGTACGAAGGAACAATGTTTGAACCGATACGATGCCGCTTGGACAGGTACGCTTTACCAAGATGTGAAACTTGGTAACATTACCGCCAAGAAGATGGAGGTGACCAAGCGCATTATTAAGAAGCTCCGAAAGAGTGATATCATTGTAAGCTCCGAAGAAACATTCAACGCTAAGACCTTGCCCGATATTCGGAGAGAGGTCAAGGAAATGGAAAAAACTTATGGTAAGATTGACGTTATCATAATAGACTATTTGGAGTTGTTAGAAGTAGGCGATGGTCATAACTATACACCTCACGAGGAGCGTTTCAGACAAGCAAAACTTGCGAAGGGTATGAAGATGCTTGCCATGGAATTCAATGCAGTGGTTCATACAGCTACCCAGTCAAGTAGTATCGGAGAGGAGCAGAAGAACGACCCAGAGTTTGTTATCACCCGTGCTCAACTTTCGGAGGATAAAGGAAAAATCAGACCGTTTGATATATTCATTACTATCAACCAAACGAGGGATGAGTCCAAGGAAGAGATTATGAGACTTCATACAGATAAGCTCCGAGACTATAAGAATGGCGACCCAATTCATATTTGTAATAACTTCGCATACGCAAGGTTTTATGATAGAAAGCGTACATTGAATACAGATTGGGATGAATATGAAACGAGCAACAAGGAAGATTGATGATGCCGACCTTCGTGATTTGTTAATCAATCCGAAGTTAAACCGAAGAGGACAATACATTTGCGATTGTCCTTTTTGCGGTAAAGAGAAACATTTTTATATTTCACGCCAAACTCAACTTTGGGATTGCAAGAAGTGCGGTGAATATGGAAGTATTTACAAACTTCTTAAACAGCTGGATAAAACTTATCTGCTGGGAGGTGCAACGGTTGAAATTCGGGAGACTATTCAGAGCCTTCGGAGTATCGTTGCGGAAAGCATAGAGGAGGATGAGGTAACGTTAAAGGAGCTACCTGTTATAAAGATGCCTGTGGGGTGGAAAGTGTCCGTAGCAAGCACGAAATACCTATTGGGGCGTGGAATAACTCCTGCTGATTGTAAGCGTTATAATATAGGAGCTACTGATTTGTATCGTAAATACCAAAACTATGTCTTGATACCAATTTATGATGGCGGAAAGATACGAGGTTTTTTGGGACGTTACGGAGCCAAGAAAGTTCCGTCAGACCGATTAAGATACAACAACAGCGTTGGTACGGAGTTCTCCGAGCTTTTGTTTGGATATGATGAAATAACCGAGAACACTACAACCGTTATATTAGTAGAAGGAATTTTTGACAAGATAGCAGTTGACAAAGTTCTTCATCTATGGGATAGCGAGGATATAAAATGCGTTTGTACATTCGGAAAGAAAATCAGTCCAGAGCAATCGAAAAAGTTAATGTTGAAGGGAGTCACAAATGTCATATTGTTATATGATTTTGACGCTATCAAAGACATCAAAAAGTATGGTTTGGAACTTGAAAACAACTTCGTGACAAGTATTACATATACAAGTTCTAAAAAAGATATTGACGAATGTTCTACAGAAGAGGCTTTGAAAGTATTTGAACATTTGTATAAACCCAGAGATTTTAACGAAAGTGTAATTGGCAAGCTCAGAAAATGATAGGAATTATTTACAAAACAACTTGTTTGAAGGATGGTAAAATATATGTAGGACAACATAGAGTTAAAGACAAAGAAACTCTTGACCCTTGGTATGTTGGTAGCGGGAGCGATTTAGAAAAATATATTGATGAAGCTAAACAGGAAGATAGATTGAATTGGTTAAAGTTCTTCCGTAGAGAGGTGTTGAAAATTTGTTACACCCAAAATCAATTAAACGGATATGAAGCCTATTTTATCAAGAAATTTGATGCCAATAATCCGAATATAGGTTTGAATATATTGAAGAGTTGTTGTTTTAAGAAGTCTGGAGCGTCAAGAGATAAAAGAGTTGCTAATAAAATATCTGCTGCTTTGAAAGGTAGAAAATTGCCTGACGAAACGAGAATCAAAATGAGTATATCTCAAAAAGGTAGGTTGAAAGGCAAAATGTCCGAAGAGACAAAGGAAAAGATAAGAATTGCTAAACTTGGAGCGAAAGCATCTGAAGAAACAAGGTTAAAATTAAGCAATATAAGAAGAGGGAAGAAACATTCAAAAACTTGGAGTGAAAAGATAGGAAAATCTCAAAGAGGAAATAATTGTAAATTTACCAACACTATATGGATTTACAATTATAAGGAGGGAGTTAATAAACGTATTCCAATTGACGAAGAAATACCGATTGGTTGGAATAGAGGTAGAATGAGTTATTTTGATTGATATGGAACATAAGACAAGAAACTTATCAGTGGCGGAATACTTTTTGGTAATTCAGAAAGAGTATTTGATTGCTGAGTTTAGAAAGAAGATATATTACAACCCAAAGGATAAGGCATATTATCAAAGGGTAATGACGCACAAGTCTAAGAAGATAAACGACATTGCTAAACGCAATCGTTTAGATAGCATTCTGAATAGCTCCAGCAAATTGGAAGAGGTACGGAGCGAGCTATTTGATAAACTTGGCAAACCAAAGTTTGAATTGACCGAGCTTGATGTTGAGAATTATTACGCTATCGGGAACGAGTTTTCATTCAAGGGAGGTATATGGATTTTGGACCAAGTTAAGTCCGATGGAACATTGACGCTTTATTCCGCAAAGTTACAAGAATACGAAGATGCGAATAAAGATGATGTATGTCGAATATTGTAGAAAATATAATTTGTTGTTTATCTAATAAATCATTGGGTTTGTCTGGGGTTTTGCTTAACAAAAGTTAAATCTTTGGGCAAACCCAAAAATTTTTTCGATTTTATTTTGCCGTTTGAAAAATTGTCCTTACCTTCGTATCAGAATTGTAAATTAAATTGTAAATCGCAATGGGACAAAAGATGAAAATGTCAGAAAAACTCTACCATAGATATGAGTATCTTGCGAAGAAGTACGCATCCAAGATATTCTCCTATGAAGAACTGTCCTTTGAATTTGAGGACTTGGTTCAGGAGTTCCGCTTGAAAATCTTTACTTCCATAAAATCATACGGCAGGCGATGGGCCAAATATCGGAGAAACGAAGCGTCAAAGCCAGTACCAATCCGATTTTATTTGGAAGCTGCTTGTTCTAACAAGTCCAGAGATTTTATGAAGTATATAAGTAGAGAGAACTACAAAACAAGAATTGATGAAATCAATTTTGATTATGGTATCGAAGGAGATACACAAATTTCTCCTGAAGTAAACAAGTTCGTACTTAATGGAGTAGATTTGTTGGAAGGATTGACGGGCAAAGAAAGAGTTATATTTTCACTTTTCTTGCGAGGTTACAATACAAAAATTCTTAACAAAGTTTACTTTAACAACGAGTCAGAGAAACGAGCAAGAAAGGAAATCTTGGACAGTGGCGATGAACCAATTGGAGTAGCAGATATAATAGACTTACAAAAGAGTTACTTGATTCAGAAATATGGTAACGAATTGCTACAACAAAAGAAAGTATTTTCAACTTACAGTTTCGATGAAGAGTAACGAAAACAGTTTTAACAAATAAATAGTAATCATTAAAATCGTAAAAGCAATGGCAACGAAAATGAATGCAGCAACAGCAAAAAGAGTGAAGGCGTTAAAGATTAACGCAAAGAACGAAGAAGAAGCACGTGAGAAACTTCTTGAAATCTTGGTAGAAAACGGAATTGAAGGCATGGAGGAAGAGGAAACTGATACCCTTCTGGACATTGCTGAATCCTTCGTGGAGGACGACAACTCAGGCGATGACGAGGAACAGACCGAAGAGGAAGAAAATGACGAATTGGCTGAGGAAGTTGAAGAAGAGGAGGAAGAAAAACCGAAGAAATCTGCCAAGAAGGCTTCTAAAAAGGTTGAAGAGCCTGAGGAAGAAGAGGAGGATGACGAAGAAACCGAAGAGGAGGAAGAAGATGAGGACGAGGGTGACGAGTTCGCAGAAATGGACAGAACGGCTCTGAAAGCCTACATCAAGGACAACGAGTTGGACATCACCGTTAAGAAGTCTATGACTGACGATGATATTCGTGACCTTATCCGTGCCGAAGTTGGCGAAGAAGAGGAAGAGGACGAGAAGCCTGCACCTGCTAAGTCTGAAAAGAAAGCGGAGAAGAAGGAAACAAAACCTGCTGCCGGCAAACGTGGAACGAAACTTGACCCGAAAAACAACGAAGATGACCGCAAAGCGTTCGCACCGTTGAAGAAGTTGTTCCCTGAAAGTGAATACGCATATGCTTGGGTAGCGAGTGCGGGTGTAACTATCAAACATAAAGGCAAAAACTCTCAGCGTTCTATGGTTCTTATCGAGAACTGTTCAAAACAGGCTGACGGCTCTATCAAGTGTAACTTGTATCTGTTGACCTTCACGAAACAGACCGAAGTACTGGACAAAGCAGGTATTGACTACGAGCCTTGCTGGAGTGGAGCACCGCTTATTAAGGGTATCACTCTTGATGAAGCAATCGAAATCATCACCGACCTCATGGAGCATATTACGGCTACCGTTCAGAAAATCGACAAGAAGCTGGGCGAAAACCGCAAGAAGATGGAAGAGAACTTGGACAAAAAGAAACCTGCCAAGAAATCAACCAAAGTAGAGGAGCCTGAGGAGGAAGAAGATGAGGATGACGAAGAAGAGGAGGAAGCTCCAAAGAAAAAAGCATCCAAAGCTGCTCCTGCTAAGAAAGCTGCGAAAAAGGTAGTTGAGGAAGATGACGAAGAAGAGGAGGAGGAGGACGATGAGGAAGAAGATGAAGCACCAGTTGAGAAAAAGAAAGCTGCTTCAAAATCGGCTCCTGCCAAAAAGACTACCAAGAAGAAATAAACCTGATTGGTAAGCAATAGAGAAGAAGGAGAGCGTGTTGAGCGTTCTCCTTTTCTTTTTCTCCCATAGTTAATAAGGGAGAAAGAACGAAAAAGAAATTTTCAAAATAAAATGATTGATATGAATATTCCGAGTAACAATGTTTGCGTTCCTGAGTTGGGAGTAGCAAAAACAGAGACCTTTGCAGCGTTGTACCCTGCTATCAATTACTACCTGTTCACCCAGAAGGACTACGAGCCGAGCCGTGACGGAGAAGTTAAGGAGGTGCTTGATTTTAAGACGCAGTTGACCAATCCTTATCGTAGATGCGTAGGAGGTTATGAGCGTGATATAAATGTGTTCTTTTTGTTGGCTGAAGCGATGTGGATAGCAATGGGAAGAAAAGATGTTCATTTCTTGACTTTGTTCAATAAGAAGATGGCAGACTTTTCGGATGATGGTGAAACGTTTCACGCTCCTTATGGTTATCGGTTACGTCATTGGGGCATTCGCACCGAAGACAAGTTTGTAAAAGATAACTTGGACGCAAGTAAGGGGTATGACCAAGTAATTGATGCTATCAAAATCTTATCTGAAAATCCAAACAGCCGTCAGGTAGTTATGGAGATTTGGAATCCAAACTTTGACTTGGGATACAAAACCAAAGACATTCCGTGTAACGACATAGTGATGTTGAAGATAAGAGAAGGGAAACTCATCACGACTATCGGAAACCGAAGTAATGACCTTCATTGGGGATTGCCGACAAATATCTTCCAATTCAGTTTCTTGACCGAGCTTATGGCGGGTGCGTTGGGCGTAGAACTTGGAACGCAAACTCATAACTCTCAAAGCCTTCATATCTATGAATGGAACAAGATTGCTAAAACTATGAGCGACTTGTATGCCGAGAAAAGAGGAGGTGGAAACGTTATCGGGAATATGTATGAGGATTGCGAAGCTCAAGAACGTAGAATGGATTTCAACTTCAGTCACGAAGTAGCCGTCAACCGTTTCCGTGAGATTGAATATAACCTTCAAATCATTATTGATAACCTTATCCGAGTATCGGAGGGAGAAGAGCCGATTGAGGCTGAAATCCAGCAGTTAGCAGACTTTTCTACTTATCTGTATAACTCTTACCGACTTCTGAAGATATATTTGGAATACAAGCTGAAAATGACCGTTCTCAAAACTCTTGACGAGAAAGATGTAGCACGTCATACCGCTATTTCTGAAATCGAAGTCTTGGAAGCTAATATGGAGGATGATAGCGGAACAGGTGCTATGGGCTACAATTGGGATATATCTATGCTTGCTAAGAACTTCTTTGCCGCAAGGTTATCTAAGAAAGTAGAACATGAATATCTTGGTAAGCTATGACGGAAACATTATCAAAGTGGTTAGAAGAAAACAAAATGGTAGTATCGGAGTCAGAATTGGATGGCTCCGATATTATTACCATAGAGGAGGTTGGAACATTCCTTTACCTTCAACCGTTTGACGGGAAAATAATTGATGAAGATTTTGCCTTTATCCTATCTGATGAGGAGTTTGATATATTGGATGAAAAGAAGGTAAACTACATCTTGTTTGAATTTGGAAGCAAGTTCTATTATTCAGGCATCAAGAAAGACAAAAACCGTTACAACGAATTGGTATTCAAGCCAGAGTTCAATGACTTCAAGTATCTTGGTAAAACGAGCGAGCCGAAAGTCATGGACTTCGTACACTTGGGGGTACATTCGGAGTATGAAATGATGAACGGCTCAGGCTCCTGCGAGACGTGGGCGAAGAAAGCGAGCTTCATGGAATGCAAGGCAGTTGGTATTTGTGATAAGAATACTATGGCTGGAGTTCTTTCGTTTCAGACTGCTTGCGAAAAGAAGAAAATCAAATCAATAATCGGAGAAACTGTCACCGTGGCAATCAATTACTCCGAAGAAAAACAAAACCAAGAAACCTTTGAATTAAAGTTCTTCATCTTGAACTACGATGGTTGGAAGAACTTATTGCTCATCAATAAGGCTATAAACGTAGATTACAATGGCTTCATTCCTGATACGCTTCTTTATACGCTGGGGAAAGGACTTTGCTGCGTAGTGCCGAAGGAGAGTGAATTGAACTATGTAAAGGACGACAAGAAAGCTGCTATAAAACTTATAGCAAAATATAAGAAAGTATTTGACCAAGTGTTTTATCAGATAGACACGGTTGAGTACGTTTCACAACAACTATTCCGAAAACATCTTGAAAACATAGACACGTATCTTTGTAACTATCGAAAGATGTTGAAGCCTATCTTGATAAATGATTCATATTATCTTGATAAGGAAGAAAGCGAGTTGAAGTCAATTCTCAATAAAGTAAATAACAAGGCTACACCAGAGTCAAATGACCAATACTTCAAGAGCGTAGCCGATACCATAAACGCCTATGAAGAATGGATTGAGAACGTAGAGCCGTTGTTTGAGGCAATTGTAACTGGTATAGAGAATGCTTCAAAGCTATCTGACTCCATAGACTTTCGGATAAATACAGGAGAGCGTAAATTGCCTCATTTTGAGGTTAAGGATGTTGAAGGCGCATTCTTTGAGGAATTGGAGAAAGGTATCAACGAACGTCTTGGCCATCTGAAACCGAAAGAGATGAATAAGTATATGAAGCAAATTGAAACCGAGTGTTCTGTAATAGTTCCGAACGGTTTGTGCGACTACTTCATGATACTTTGGGATATTATCAAATGGTGTCACGATAATGATATCAACGTAGGAACAGGACGTGGTTCAGTTTGCGGTAGTCTTGTTGCTTATTGTTTACATATTACGGATGTTGACCCATTGAAATATGGATTGATGTTCGAGCGTTTCTTGAATGAAACACGTGTATCGGGAGAGCGTGCGAAGTCTGCTGACTCTATGCCTGATATTGACGTTGACTTCCCAACTGAGTTCCGTGATGCAGTTAAGGAGTATATCAAAAACAAATACGGATATGCTTACACTTGTAGTATCGGAACGTACACGAGAATGAAGCTCAAGACTTGTATCAAAGACTTCGGAAAGGTCAAAGGACTTTCGTTTGATATGACTAACAAACTTACGAAGGATATTGACGACCAGATTGAATACACTTGGGGAGACTTGATTGAATATGCTTCAAAATCAAAACTTCTTTTCAAATTCGTTCAGGAAAACCCAGAGCTGGTTCACTTGACGAAATATGCATTGCTCCAGCCGAAAGCAGAGAGCGTTCACCCTTCTGCTGTCGTTATAGTACCGAAGTTTAGAGTTGATGGTAGCAATGCCGAGATTGACTTGTGGGAGTGGATGCCCGTCAAGAAGATTGATGGAGTGTTAGTATCGGAGTGGGAAGGTAAATACATTGACAAATCAGGCTTCTTGAAGGAGGATATTCTTGGACTATCTCAGCTTGATAAGTTTAAGAGTATCTTGACTTTGATAAAGAAAAACACGGGCAAGAGTATAGATGTAAACAAAATACCGCTGGATGATGAAGCGACATTCCGATATTTCAAGCGAGGGTGGAATGAAGATGTGTTTCAGTTCGGTACAACTGGTTTGATGAACTATTGCCGACAAGTTAAACCTGATACGCTTGAAAACCTCATAGCCATGACGGCTCTATTCCGACCTGGCCCAATGGAAATGAACGCCCATGGTGACTTCTCCGATATTAAGAACGGCAAGAAGAAACCTGTGTATGACTTCGGAATGGAAGAGATAACAGGAGAAACATATGGTTTGTACGTTTACCAAGAGCAGATAATGAAAGCCGTTGTAGTAGGAGGATTGACCGAAGTTGAATCAGACGTTCTCCGTACTACTATCAAGAAGAAGGACGTGAAAACGCTATCTTCATACGGTGAGAAGTTCAAGACTGGTTATGCTAAGTTGCTTGAGAAGAACGGAATTGAGAAACCGAAGGAATATGCGGAACATGTTTGGGATAAACTTCTTGCCTTTTCAGGCTATGGTTTCAACAAGTCTCACGCTGCGGCTTATTCGATAATGTCGTATTGGAGTCAGTGGTTCAAAGTGAACTATCCATTAGAGTTTTGGACAACGGCTCTTCAATTCTCCAAAGAGGGTGAGGTGCCATACCGACTTGCCGAGTTGAAGAAAACAGGAGTTGAAGTTGAGATACGTCCACCTGATGTAAACTTCTCCGATATAAATTTCACGTGTGACCCAAAAGAACAACGCATCTTCTTCAGCTTGACGAAAATTAAAGGAGTAGGAGAAGTAGCAGTTCAGAATATCATGAATACAAGGCGTGAAGGTGGGCAATTCTATTCGTTAGAAGAGTTCCTGAGCCGAGTACCTTCAAAGGTTAATAAAACTGTTGTAAAATGCCTTATTATTGCTGGAGCATTTGACCTTCTTGAAGGTATTAAAAATCCAAGAGATAGAAAGAAGCTGTTGGAAAAGTATCTTGATATGAAGGGTGATACTTTATCGGAGGAGTATTCAACGCCAGATAGTAATTCAAATGCCTTTTGGATATTGGAACAAAAACGTCTTACTGGATTTGGCGAAGTCGATTATGAAAACATGATAAAGGATGCTATACCAAATAAGCGACTTGCTAACATATTCGTGAATGATGTAGAGTTCTTGGCTACGAAGGAGAAGAAAGAAGTTGCTATTGCTGGTAAACTTATCTACTATAAAGAAAAAGATATTAAGACTGGTACCATGTGTACTTTGAATATAGATTGCAACAATACGATTATCCCAGTACTAATGTGGCCAGATGCTTATGAGAAGATAGGAGAAAACATTGCCGATATAAAAGGTTGCGTTGTTGCTTTAAGCGGTACTGTTGAGAAAGATACTTGGAAGAACGAGAAGAAACTGTTCAGTAACAACAGAACAAAGTTATATGTATTGTCCGACCATAAAACTAAATCAACAAGGTTTGATGATTGGAAAAACGGTAAATCGTAAATTAAAATTGGTAAATTATGTTAGCAAAAATTTTCAACGGAGCTTACTTGAAACGGCTTGATAACATTAAGCAGTGGCAAGAAATGGACGTTTTCAAAGAAGAAAGCGTGAGTCAACATTCCTACAAAGTATCAATCTTTGGAAGGATATTACTTGAGGACATATTTGGGTTTGATAACGAGGATGCAAAAGTATTGGCGTTCAAACTTGATTGCGTAGATGCGTTTGCTTTTCACGATTGGGATGAAGCGTTGATACTCCGAGATATGTCGCATGAAACTAAGTACAACAATTATAACGGTACGGAAATCAGAACGGCTCTCAATAACTTATCAAGACATAAAGCAATTGAGGAGTTCGGAGAAGATGACGGAAATAATTGCGGTAATTGGAGCGCAACCGCTCATATGGTTGTTGGTAACATTACACGTTCAGGTGATGACGTTAAAATCTTTTGTAAGCTGGCTGATTGGTTAGCTCTTGCCTTCTATATGAAGAGAGAGCGTGAGCTGGGTAACAAGAGCCTAAGTGCCCAATGGGAACGTGGTAAAGAAGGACTGGAACAGGCAGTTACGAATGTAATTGAAATGTTGGAGAGAAAGTTTGAAGGATATTCTTTGAACTTCTCAGAATTAAATAACTTAATCAAAAATGTATATGGTGAACAGTAAAGGAAAGGAGATGACCAAAGAGAGTATAAATGGCATCTTCGATGGCATGAGCGAATTGCTGGTAAAGAAGAACCAAGATTACAAGGGAGCTTCTTTTGACCTTGGAATCAATGGTAACATGGTTCATTTATGGGACAAAGTTAGTAGATACCGTAACATGGTAGAAAACAAGATGAGCGGAGGACAACCGAATTTTGAAAGCATTGAAGATACGTTGAAAGACATTATCGGATATGCAGTGATTGGGCTCCATATCTTGAAAGCCGAAGAAAAAGAAAAGGAGTAAACCGATGAACAAGAAACTCATTACAATTGGTGGTAAAACTTACAAGTTGTTGTTCGACAGCTTTGATGAGGATATGGATATTGATTCTTTATTAAAGATTGATTATTCAAACCTTATCGGAGAACTTATCACCTTCCCAGTAATTGTGAACCGTTTTGGTCAATTACTTGCTGAAGCTGAATCTCAAGTTTCAGAAGCGAAACTCAACTTGGAAGTGTTTGAAGCTAAAACCAAAGAGAGATTGAGAAGTGAATTAGCAGCCGAAAATAACGGCAAAGCTCCTACTGTCGAAGCTCTCAATAATGCGGTTGTAGGCAACAAGGCTTACCAAGCAATGAGAAAGAAGTTCATTGAGGTTCAGAAAACAAGAGACTATATCAACTCAATCTTTTGGTCAGCCAAAGATAAGAGCGAGAAGTTGGACAAACTTTCTCTCACCGTTCAGCAGGGTGATATTGCTGATTCGGTTATCGAAGGAAGAGTGAACAACGTTTTAATAAAAAGAACAAAGAAACTTATTGATTAACAATAAATTGTAGATTAAAAAATGGCAAAGAAAAGTTCAAGTGGAGGTTTGCGTTCACAGTTGAAAGCAACTCCGATTAAGAAGCTGAAAAAGCGTGTCGATGAAGACAATGAAATGGTAGGAGTTGGTAGCAACGAGTATCTGAATTTGGAAGACGGCAAAACGTTGAAAATTCGTATATTCCCAGCTCACCCTGGTGTTGAAGACTTCTATATTCCAAAGAAGTGTTACTGGCTTACCGTTGCTGGTAGGGATGGAGACCCAAGACGTACTACGGTGCTTGACTCTAAGGTACACGGAGGAACGAAGTGGGACTTGGTAGAGGAGTATGTAAAATTCGCCAAAAAGAAGTGGGCGAAAGATGCGGACAAATTGGACGCTCTTACAGGTACTGGTCAGAACCAAAACAGTCTCAATCCTTCTTACACTTGGTTATGCTACGCTGCACAAGTTACAGCTGATGAAGAGTTGCGTGCTAAGTTGTGGGAGTTCAAGAAAATGGTTCGTGATGCGATGAACAAGTTGGCGTTCTCCGAAGATGAGGATGAAGCGATTGAAGTTGACCCATTCACTGACCCAGATGAAGGTCTGCCTATCTTGGTTAAGTACATGAAAAACCCAAACAAGAAAAAAGGCGAAAACTACTATGAAGTATCATTCCCGAAGAAGGTATCAGCCAGACCGCTTACTGATGAGGAAATTGAGTATTTCATGACTCTGAAACCGCTTACCGAAGTGATTCAGAAATACGGAATGAGAGACTTTGAGAAAGCGTTGGAAGGTTTGCAGAACTTCGATGAAGAACATGAAATGGAATTGTTCGAGGACGATGCTTGGCTGGAACACGTTGAGGAAATCAAAGCTCAATACGATGGCGAAGAGGAGGAAGAAGATGACAAACCGTCCAAAAAGAAAACTTCCAAGAAAGTTACCAAAAAGGTAGTTGAGGAAGAAGATGAGGACGAGGGTGATGATGACTCCGATGACGAAGAAGAGGAGGAAGAAAAACCCAAGAAGAAGTCAGCGAAAGCTCCTGCTAAGAAAGCTGCCAAGAAGGTAGAAGAAGAGGAGGAAGAAGATGACGAGGAGCCTGAGGAAGCAGACGATGAAGAAGAGGATGATTCAGATGAAGCTGAAGACGATGGCTTGGACGATATGGACAGAACAGAGTTGAAGAAGTATATCAAAGACAATGATTTGGAAGTATCGGTTAAGAAGTCTATGACGGATGACGACCTGCGTGAAGCTATCCGAGAAGCAATGGGTGGCGATGACTCTGAAGAGGAAGATGACGAAGAAGAAGAGGAGGAAGCACCGAAAAGCAAAGTTTCTCTGAAAGACATCAAGAAGAAACTTGCTGGTAAATAATTTCATCTACTTTCATATTGTTAACAACGAGATAAGCCAGCGGTTGAAATATATCGTTGGCTTATTTCATATAAACAAAAAGATTATGGCAAAACAAAAAAGCATTATTGATAAGATTGTCGACAAATTCAACTCTGAAGATGTCATTAAGTTCTCCGATAAGGACGGATTCAAAGACGTGAAGAGCTGGGCACATACAGGCAGTCCTACGCTTGATTATAACCTTCGGACTTTCGGACTACCGACTGGAATCATAGAGATAGCAGGCAAGAGCCGTAGTGGTAAAACTACGTTGGGACTTATGGCCATGAAATACTTTCTTCAGGAAAATCCAGAGGATGGTATTGCCGTCATACTTTCGAGCGAAAACCGAGACAACAAAGACTACGCATTACAGCTTGGTTTGCCCGTTCACAGAATAATTATCATCAAGGTAAAATATGTTGAGGCGATGTTCATGCAAGTTAAGAAACTTGTTATGGACGCTGATGAGGTATTGAAAGCCGAGAAGACGAAACCCAAGTTCTTTTTTCTGTGGGACAGTTTGGGGGCGACTTTATCAAAGTCCGAGCTTGATACCATGGAAGAAAATACCAAGAGATTGGAGAAGGAGCTTCAGAAAGGTTCAGAGGTTGAGGATATTGAGTTGAAGAACGAGAAGATGATGGCGTTTGCTAAGGAAGCTAAGAAGTTTGCGAAGTCTATCATGTCCGAAATGTACACCCATATAATGCACTTTGTAATGCTGAATCACCAGTACGAACAAAGCACTATGGGTATAACTACCCGAAAGAGTACAGGCGGAGAATGGGTTGAGCTTATGCCTACTATTCGTTTGTCGATGAAGTTAATCAAACATGAAAAGATTGACGATGTAGAAGTTGCTCAGATAACCGAAGTAAAGGTTGTGAAGAACGACTTTGGAAGCCGAAAGAAAACCGACATACGCATACTGCTTGGTTATGGTATTATCTTATCTCAAGAGGACATTGACTATGGTTGCGAGATGGGAATAATCAAGAAAGAGGGAGCAAAGAAAATGAGCTTTTTGAATGGTAAGCTCACGTGGAGTTCTCCGAGAGAATTTTTCAAACATTACTACGACCATAACAAACTGTTGGTAGTTCTTCATAACAAAATCAAGAAGTCTATGCAGAACGATTTGGTTGATTTGAAGAAGTCTCTGGCTAACGGAATTGAGGAAGAGGAGGATGATTAACAGCGTTTATAAGGAAAATGGTAATTTATGAAGAAACAAGCAATTGGAATACTTGTAAATGACGTCCATCTTGATAAGGACAACGGTGAGTTGGTGAAAGACATTTTTCGTCAGCTCATCAGTCTTTGTCGGGAATATAACACAAACCGTATATTCTGCGGTGGGGATGTATTTACCAACCGTTCAGGTCAGCCGTTACAATGTCTGACTGATTGGAAAGAGATACTTGTTATGTTATCCGAAGAGGATATTGAATTACACGTCATTCCAGGCAATCATGATAAAACGGATAGCGATGATGAGAAAAGTTATTTGGATGTTTATAGTGAGCCTTGTGTGCATCTTTATCGTAATGGTGTACGCAGGTTTATTGGCGGGGTTGTTATGGCATTCATTCCGTACTTCAAGGATGATAAGTGGCTTGAAGAATATGAGAAGGTTTGGGGTCAAATGGAAGAAAATTTTCAAGACCGAGATATTGATGCCGATACTCCGTTGATTTTGATAACACATTCAGGGTTTGACGGAGTAGTAAACAATGATGGTTCAAGAGTGTCTTCCATTATTAAACCTTCGATGTTCGAGGATTGGACGAAGGTATTGATTGGTCATTATCATAATGCTTCTAAGTTAGCGAGTAATGTGATATATACTGGTTCTGCTTATCAAAACAATTACGGAGAGAATATCACCGACAAAGGTTTCACGGTCATATTCGATAACGGCTCAACCAAATTCGTTCCTTCCCAGTTCCCGAAATATATCAAAGAAGTTATTGATGCTAATGATAAAGAGACTTTGATGAACTTGTTAGAAAAGTACGAAGGAGAAGAGTTTGACCATATTCGTTTCGTGTTTACTGGTAAGAAGGTAGATTGTCAAAAGATAAACATTGCCGAGATACAAGGAAAATATGGCATCGATTGTAAATTTCAAACTCAAGAACACTCAGAAGCTATTGAATTGTCAGAAGGAGATGCGATATTGGAATATGATAATAAAACAATAACAAAAGATTTTCTGAAATATTGTGCTGAAAATAACATAAAATCTAAAAAGCTAAAATATGGACTTGACTTAATAAAACGATTGAACAAGTCTCAGTAGATACTAATTTACAGTTATAGAGAGTCAAATAATATACAAAAAAAGTTATGAAACCTATTGGATGGATATATTTGACTACTAATATTGTAAACGGTAAAATATATGTAGGAAAGCATGAGATTTCAAAAGATAAGAAATTGAATGCTACCTATATTGGTTCTGGAAGAATATTCAAACGAGCCTTTTACAAATACGGAGAAGAAAACTTCAAAAGGAAGATATTGAGGCTTTGCTATTCATTACACGAGTTAAGAATTTGGGAACATGTATATATCGTTAAGTACAAATCACACATTCGGAGTATTGGTTACAATATAGCGAAAGGAGACGTTAATACCAGTGAATACAATCCTTCTAAGATACCTGAAGTAAGAGAGAAGATAAAAGCTAAGATAAAGGAGCGAGGAGGATTGAGAGGCGTCAACAATCCTAATTTTGGAAATAAATGGAATGAAAAATCAAGAGTTCGATTATCTAAGAGTTTGAAACGTTCTTATAAAGTAAATGGTCATCCAAGAGAAGGGAAGAAACATTCAGAAGAAGCTAAAAGGAAGATGTCTGAAGCAAAAAAAGGCAAATACGTTGGAAGCAAAAATCATAGTTACGGTAAACACTTATCT
>ERZ780139.1052-NODE-1052-length-25858-cov-6.102973_pt1 | contig 25858 bp, 21 predicted proteins | sample MGYA00511476_ERZ780139 | MGnify/ENA primary metagenome ERZ780139 (study PRJEB29588, sample SAMEA2158190) | human gut metagenome | biome: human gut; feature: human-associated habitat; material: faeces | place: Denmark | collected 2008/2010 ... | reverse complement strand
AGCCGGGATGCTCCTGCGCGTGCCGGGGGGCGCTGCGGGCATAGAGCTCGGGCACGAAACCCTCGTCCGTCTCGTGCACGTTGCGCCAGGCGTCCCGGTAGCACTGGAGGTAAAACGCCTCGTCGCGCGGGAAGCGCAGCGGCTCATAGCGCAGATCCTCCACGCCGCTGCCGCTGCCGCGCCACCAGGTCTGGCGGCCGAATGTGCTCAGTGCGGGCGGAAGGTGGCGGTTGTCGTTATAATACTCCACGGTCGTGCGCTCGCCGTCGACGAGCAGCAGGCTCACGGACGTGTTGTCGCCGTAGGGCAGGGTGGCCATCTCGCTGTTCGGGATGCCCAGCACCGTGCACAGATAGGCGCGGATGGCCATGCCGTGGCTCACGAGGACGATCGTCTGCCCGTCGTGCCGCGCGGCGAGATCCTCTATGGCGCGCTTCATGCGCTTTTGCACGTCGCGGATCGGCTCGCAGCCGGGCACGGACCAGCGGTCGGGGTCGGTGTTAAACCAGCGCATCTGCTCCGGGAATTCGTGCTCCACGTCGCCCCAGGCGCGGCCCTCCCACACGCCCATGCAGATCTCCGTCAGGCGCGGCGTGACCACGGCCGGAATGTCATGATAGCGCGTGATCGCCTCGGCCGTTGCGCGTGCGCGCGACAGGTCGCTGCAGTAGAGCGCGTCGATGTGTTCGCGGCGGAACCGCTGCGCGAGCGCGTCGATCTGCTGCAGGCCGAGCGGGGTGATGCTCCCGTCCCAGTGCCCCTGAATGCGGCGGTAGAGGTTGCCCTCCGCTTCCGCGTGCCGGATCAGATAAATTTTCGTCATTGCGGGCCTCCAAAACTTGACCATAGTGGAATCATACAGTATAATAATCTGAATCCGCGCTTTGATTTCGCGCGGGAATGTATCAGCACCTGTACGAGCGCATTATACCGTGTTTTCGCGGCGCGCACAAGTGCTTTGGAGGGCAAAGTGAAAGTAATCCACCTCATCAGCGGGGGCGACACCGGCGGCGCCCGGACGCATGTTTACTCCCTGCTGAAATATCTCGGTCAGATCATCGACGTGCAGCTCGTGTGCTTCCGCGGCGGTGATTTTGCCGACGGCGCGGCCGCGCTCGGCATCCCGACGATGGTGCTTGGCAAGGGCTTTTTGGCAAACCTCGGCGCACTCAAAAGGATCATCCGCGACGGGGAGTATGACCTCGTGCACTGCCACGGTGCGCTCGCAAACGTTACCGGAGCGCTGCTGCGCCGGCATTTGCATGTGCCGGTCATCAGCACTGTGCACAGCGACTACCGGCTCGACTATCTCGGCCGGCCGTTCGCCCGCGCCGTCTACGGTACGCTCAATACCTGGGCTCTGCACCAACTCGACTACCGCGTGTGCGTGTCCGACCCCATCCGCCAGCGGCTCATCGACCGCGGCTTTGAGCCGAACCGGCTCTTTTCCATCTACAACGGGCTCGACTTTTCCCACGTCGTGCCCAAGACCGACCGCGCGGCGTATTTCGCGCAGTTCGGCTATACCGTGCATGAGGGCGACGTCATCGCGGGCATTGCCGCCCGGCTCGACCCCGTGAAGGATATCCCGACGCTCCTGCGCGCGGTGGCGCTGGCCAAAAAGGCCTGCCCGCAGCTGCGCCTCGCCATCGCGGGCGACGGTAAGGAGCGCAAAAAGCTCGAGGCGCTCACAAAGGAGCTGGACCTTGAGGACAGCGTGTTCTTCCTCGGCTGGGTCAACGACCTCGACAGCTTCTACGGCGCGCTCGATATCAACACGCTCTCGTCCGTGTCGGAGGCGTTTCCCTATGCGCTGCCAGAGGGCGCGCGCGCGCATCTGGCCACCGTTGCCTCGAACGTCGGCGGCGTGCCGGCCATCATCGAGCACGGCGTGACCGGTCTGCTCATCGAACCCGGCGACGTGCGCATGCTCGCGGCCTATCTCGCGCGCTACGCGCTCGACGAAAACTACCGCCGCGAGATGGGCGAGGCGCTCTACCGGCGCGGCAAGGCCGACTTTTCCGAGGAGGCCACCGGCCTGCGCCAGCTGGAGATCTACCACGCGGTCTTCCGCATGGAGCGCAACCGGCGCGACGGTGTGCGCGACGGCGTGCTCATCTGCGGCGCCTACGGCTTCGGCAACACCGGCGACGACGCCATTTTGCAGGCTATCATCGGCGAGATGCGCCGCATCGACCCGCATATGCCCGTGACCGTGCTCTCCCGCCGGCCGCAGGACACGCGCAGCACCTGCGGCGTCAACGCCTGCCACCGGTTTCATCTTTTTGCCATCCGGCGCATCCTGCGCCGCAGCCAGCTGTTTATCAGCGGCGGCGGCAGCCTCATGCAGGACGTCACGAGCCGGCTGAGCTTATGGTATTATCTCGGCACGATCCGCATGGCGCACCGCTGCGGCTGCAAGGTGCAGATGTACGGCTGCGGCATCGGCCCGATCGTTTATGAGCGCGACCGGCAGCTCGCCGCGCGCATCATCAACGACTGCGTCGACAAGATCACCCTCCGCGAGCCGGACAGCCGCGAGACGCTCAGCGATTTCGGCGTCACGGACCCGGAGGTCATCCTCGCGTCCGACCCCGCGCTCACGCTGCCGGCCGCAGAGCGCAGCCGCATCGACCGCATCCTGCGTGAGCATGATATGGATCCGGAGGGCAAGTATATCGGCTTCGTGCTGCGCAAGTGGCCCGGTATTGAGGAAAAGGCCACCGTGTTCGCCGCCGGCGCTGTGTACGCCTACCTGAAATACGGCCTGACGCCGGTGTTCCTCAGCATCAATTTCCGCACCGACGGCGAGGCCAGCCGGCTCGTCACGGAGCATTTGAGCATCCCGTATTATATGATCGACGAGCAGATGTCCACCGGCGAGGTCATCGGCGTGCTCTCGCGCATGACGACGGTCGTGTCCATGCGGCTGCACGGACTGATTTTTGCCGCCGGACAGGGCGTGCCGCTCATCGGCGTTGCCTATGACCCGAAGGTCACGGCGTTTCTCGACTATGTCGAGCAGAATAACTATATGCAGTTCGAGGCGCTCAACGAGAAGGACCTGTCCGACCTGATCGATTCGGCCGTCGCGCTCGCCGGCAGAGGCGAGGAGCTGCGCCGCCGCACCGAGCTGCTCAACCGTCAGGAGGACAATAACCGCGCCACGGCCGCACGGCTGCTTGGGAAGGAGTAAACGAGCAAAATGATCCGCAGTGCTGTTCTGGTTTCCGGCAAGGGAACAAAATTGCAAAGTCTGCTGGACTCCGTGTTCTTCGGCGAGATCCCGGAGCTGCAGCTCGTCGCCGTCATCTCGTCCGACGCCAATGCCTACGCGCTCAAGCGCGCGCGCAACGCCGGCATCGAGACCGTCGTCGTCGAGCCGGCCATGTTCCCGAACGACACGTCGTACGACATGGCCATCCGCAACAAGCTCAAGGACATGGACATCGAGCTCGTCATCAACGCGGGGTTTTATCCCGGCGTCGGCCGCGAGACGGCCAGGAGCTTCCACAACAAGGTCATCGCGGTGCAGCCGTTGAGGATGACGCCGCAGATGCGGTCGTCCGGCAGAAAGTCCAGAAAGCCGCGTACCGACGCCAGCACCGAGAGTGCCGCGCCGCGCGCGTTCACAACGAGGACCACGGGCGAGACCGTCTTCTGCGCGAGTTCGTAGGTGCTGGCGCGCGTACTGGTCAGGCCGAGGCCGTCGTAATAGCCCATGACGCCCTCCATGACCGTGACATCACAGCCGGAGGCGTTTTGCGCAAGGAGGAACCGGAGTGTACAATCCTCAAAGAAAAAAGGATCAAGATTCGAACTTTTGGCCCCGATGATGCGGCTATGGAACATCGGGTCAATATAATCCGGTCCGCACTTATATGATGATACGTTTTTTCCACTATCCTTTAAAAGCTGCAGTAAAGCGCAGGTTATCATTGTTTTTCCACTGCCGCTTTTTGGTGCGGCTATCATAAAACGATTTATTTTCATGTATTCATCCTTTATTTCATCATATATCTTAAAATATCAGCCTCCGATGATTTATTACGGGTTGTAGCATAAAAGCCCAGGTTAAAATTCAAATGAACATATCCACACCGGATTTTCTGCCTGCATCAGATGGTAATGTCCTATCTGTTTTGAGCGGCTGACCTGCAGCTGCACGATATCCTCATTTTTCACATCATATGCCGACAATATTTCCTTTATCTCACAAATTGTTTCCATGGAAATTGCATTTATCACTATACGGATATGTGGATTTTTTGCTTTAAGAGCCTCTATTATCTCATTTAGATTGCCACTGCTGCCTCCGATAAATGCGTGCGTCGGCACCGGAAGATTGTCCATTCCGTCAGGAGCCTTTGCATTTATCACATGGATATTTTCAAGTCCATGCTTTTCTTTATTTTGCGTGATAAGCTGCACGGCATTTTCCTTCTGCTCGATGGCATAGACCTCCATATCATCGGAAAGTGATGCGGCCTCTACCGCTATGGAGCCTGTTCCGCTTCCCACATCATAAAGCACTGAATCCGATTTCAAATGAAGCTTGCAGATGCTTACATGCCTTATTTCCTCTTTGGTCATCGGAACCTTTTCACGGATAAATGCTACATCACTTAGCTGCGGTGTAACATTTTTTGCAACCGGATTGGGATTTTTTATCATGCAGATATACAGTCCCTCCCTTTTAAGCTTTGTGCACTCCTGTGGTGAAAACTGCGATATATTTTCATCCGGATATGATAGCTGGTATCCCACAGTTACCGAGCATTTTTGTAAACCATACCTTTCGTCACTGCTTAATAGGTGTCCAAGCATATTCACATCCTTTACACCTGACATCAGCATAAATGTTTTTGCATGATGGCTAATCCGTGATGTGATATTAGAAAGCTTTACTCCGTGGATGCTGCATATATATGCATCGCTGTAGGTTTCACCGACTGCTGCCGCCATATATGACACAGATGAAATTCCAGGAAAGATTGACACATCCGCATTTAATTTTCCTTCAGATATTTCATTTTTTATCGCCAGATACAGCTTTCTGCTTCCACTGTAAAAGCCCGTATCTCCCGAGAATAATATAAGAACATTACTGATTTTTACAGTATCTGCACCAATTTCGTATAGATAAGGAATAATCTGTTCTGCAAGATAATACGGCTTTTTGTCTATCTTCGCACTATACTTTTCTATCATGCGGCTTGCGCCAAGTATAATATCAGCGCTTTCTATTGCATCTGAAACAGCTTTTGTCATACAAGCATCATTTCCCATTCCAATGCCGGCAAGCATGATATGAAGCTTGTTATATTTTCTGTCAATATATTCACAAACAGCTTCAAATGACATTCCATCATCCTGCACGCTTTGCCCCACAATATAGACCGGAATATTTTTATTCTTTGCGGCAGCTATTTTTTCAATAAAGCCCCCTGCCGCACCGCTTTTTTTGGTGACCAGACATCTGATGTCATACTGGTCAATAAGTGCCTCATTAAGCTGTGTGCTAAACGGTCCCTGCAATGCCAGAATGTGCTTTCCTGTAATATCATTGTGCATGCACAAGCTTATGCTCTCAAGCCCCGGAAGCACGCGCACATACAATCTTTCCCTGACGTCTGAGGTTTTACAATACACTGACAGCTCCTTGCTTCCTGTTGTGAGCAGTATATTTCCGTCTGTATTGTTAAGTGCTTTTGCACATGCTTCATTGTCCTCAAAATAGCGGATATTATCATAATCTGCTGATATATCCGTATCTCTTTTAAGACGCACATATTCGATATTTTCTGATATGCTGCTATCCGCCTGATTGTCTGTAACAGCACATGCCTCATTAAAAGCATAAACTGCCTGCTTTATATTTTCGGTAACTATGGCTGCATACGGATGGGTTGCATCCACTATGAGCTTACATTTTTGTTCCGCAAAGAAGCTTCTCATGCCTTCGCTGTCCATACGCCCCATATGAACATGCGCGAACGGATTTTCATGCAGCACGATTTCACCGTATTCTGTTGCCACGCAAACTGTATGCTCTATGCCTCTTTTACACAGATGCTCTGATAGCTTACGTCCCTCTGTTGTTCCTGCAAAAATCAGTATTTTACTCAATCTGATATCCTCTCCTTGTGACAAGCTTTCCGTCAATTATTTGTGTACCCTCATTGCCGATAAATACCGTCGTAAACATGTTGACCTGTGCACTGCGAAGCTCACCGAGGGTACAGACCGTATAGCTTGTTCCCTCACGTCCGATATTTTCGACATAGCCGCAGGCTCTATCCGGCTCTATCGCACGAAGCAGAATATCACAGGCTCTCATCAGATAGTCCTTTCTCTTGTGACTTGACGGATTGTACAGTGCTATGACAAAATCACCCTCTGCAGCAGCCACAAGACGCTTTTCAATCTTATCCCACGGTGTGAGCAGGTCACTTAAGCTGATGGTACAAAAATCATGGTTTAATGGTGCTCCAAGCACTGCCGCACCACTGTTTGCCGCTGTAATGCCGGGTATTACCGAAAGCTCTACGTTATCGTATTCCTGTCCAATCTCATACATAAGAGAGGCCAGTCCGTATATTCCGGCATCGCCACTACATACAAGGGAGACTGTTTTGCCCTCAAGTGCCTTTTTAAAGCACAGATGACATCTTTCTTTTTCCTGACGCATTGGAGTGGTCAAAAGCTCTTTTGTCTGGAATTTTTCTCCAAGCAGCTTTATATATACGGTGTATCCCACTATGACATCACTCGCTTCCAGGGCGTCAATCGCCTGCTTTGTCATCATGCTTTCAAAGCCCGGCCCCATACCTACTATGTAAATTTTATTCATGTTAATCTCCATCTCTACTAATTTTATATAACCATGCAGCTATTTGCAATTTTTAATGATATGAGGGTCAAAAGGTATTTTGCCACTCATTTATGATTAATCAGGATACCTTGCTGCCGCAACCGTTACACTGTCATATTTATGTTTTTTATAAATAAGTTCTCCTGCTTCATTGCATTCCCTGCTGCATGCAAGCACTGCTGCACGCTCGCACACGTTGTCCACTCCAACATGCTCCCTGACAAACTGCGAAGCACTGAATTCTCCCTGCACCGCCATAAGCTCATCCGCGGTATAAGTGACAAAATCTATCCTGTTTCTTTCGCAAAATTCCTTTATTCCCGGTTCATCTTTTTTCACATCTATTGATGCAATCATGTCTATATCCGAAATATCTATTTGCAGCTTTAAAAGACTTTGTCTGATTGCCCTGTCAATATTTTCAAACACTGTATTTCTTCTGCACCCAATACCAAGTACAAATTGTGTGGGTTTTAAGTAAATACTGCCATTTTTAGGGTCCTTTGCTTTTTCGCATGATACTACAATATCAGCTCCGTAAGCAGGTGGGAAGTCCACTGTTTTTATTGCATCAGCACTCATATCAGCTTCATCTAAAAATGCCTTTATAAGGCTTCTGTGCTTAGCCGGGATGTGCTCCCAGTCGACCGACATAGTAACCACTTCCCCCGCCAATACCTTTGATGATACTCCGGCAATGCCATCTTTATTGACTATTGCAAGCCTGCATTTCTTTGCAAAAACATCAACTGCAAATTTATTATTGATATCAGTAGCGGTTGTTATAACAGGTGTGGCATTCATCAGTGCTGCTAATAATACCGCAAGCTCATTGGCACCTCCCACATGCCCTGAAAGAATCGGAATAACAAACTGCCCCAGCTCATCTATCACAATAACAGGACTGTCTTTAAGCTTGTTATTAACAGAAGAAGCTATAGCTCTCACTGCAATACCGCATGCCCCGATAAAAATCAGAGCCTTTTTTTCACTCATCTGTACAGCTGTCCAGTCTGATATATTTTGTGATATGTAGCCGGTATTTCTATAATTTTCATCGGTGGAATTTTTAATATTCACATCCGATAATCTCGAGCACTTGGTAAAAACCTCCACCTCATATGCACTTTTTTTTAGCTTATGAGCTATGTCACATGACAGCTCATAGCCCTTTTTTGTGAAGCTTACAATGCAAATTTTCATATTTTCAGTTCCATTATATTTCCCATATTTATATATTCACGCCTTTTTCAATTGTTATCCTTTGACTCTACGGAAGCCTTGCGATACTCTGTCGAAAAATCCGGTGCGTAAAGTCTTGATTTCTCGTAATGCCGGTGAGCTATGACATCCCCCACAAGCACTATCGCTGTCTTTGTGATATTGTGCTCTCTCGCTGTCTGCTCCAGTGTAGCGACAGTGCACACGTATGCCTCCTCCTGTGGCCAGGTTGCCTTGTATACAATTGCAGCAGGTGTATCTGCCTCATAGCCTCCCTCAATAAGGCTTTCCGTAAGCTTCTCTAAAAGCCCGGTGCTTAAGTAAATCGCCATGGAAGCGTGGTGTGAGGCAAAACTTGCTATGCTCTCCTTAGGCGGCACCTTCGTGCGCCCCTCCATGCGTGTGATGATGAGCGACTGGGAAATACCGGGGAGCGTGTACTCAATGTTGAGCGATGCAGCAGCGCCAAAGCACGCGCTCACGCCCGGACAGCTCTCATATGGTATTAAAAGAGTATCAAGCTCATCCATCTGCTCGCGCACTGCGCCGTATATGCTTGGCTCTCCCGTGTGCAGGCGCACAGTAATTTTTCCGTCAGCCTCAGCAGCTTTCATGACTGCGATGACCTCATCCAGTGTCATTTTTGCACTGTTATATATTTCACAGCTCTCCCTTGCATAGTCCAAAAGCTCTGGATTAACAAGCGAGCCCGCATAAATTATCACATCTGCCTTTTGTAAAAGACGCATTCCGCGTACTGTTATTAAATCTGCTGCGCCTGTTCCTGCGCCAACAAAGTAAACCATTTTTCTGCCTTTCTGCTTTTTGCAAGCTCACCAAATTCGTTTGAATACATGATACAGTCTATCTCAAGTCTGCCCTTTGCCCTCTTATCCAGATAAAAGCATATGCGCTCCATCGCATAATCCATCACCTCATACAGCCTGCCGCTTTCCTTAAGTGCCGCCAGGGCCTCCTCTGTCGTAAGGCTGTCCATAATGCGCTTTATGTATTCGGGCGCTACACCACACTTAAACGCAAATGCCGTCAAAAGCTCTATCCTGCAGTCTGCCTCCCTCGAATGAGTGTTCATGATGCCTCCTGCTACCTTTATAAGCTTTCCTATATGCCCTGTCAAAAGCATCCTCTTAAAGCCCATATCTGCTGCCATATCAATTGTTTCACCGATAAAGTTGGAGCATTTGACACTCCTGTCCAGATCATAGCCATAGCTTTCCTTCATAAAGTCAAGACCGTAATTTCCCGGAGCAACCGCCACATAATCATATCCAAACGAATATCTCTGCCTAAGCTCCACCCTTATCGTATCAATAAGAGCCTGTGAGCTCATGGGCTCAACAATACCGCTCGTGCCGAGAATTGATATACCACCAACTATCCCAAGCCTTGGATTAAAGGTCCTTTCTGCAAGCTCCTTTCCCTTTGGAACCGAGATTGTGATGTCAAGTGTCCCCTTAAAATCCAAAAGCTCACAGACCTCCCTTACCTCTTTTTCAATCATCTCACGCGGCACATGATTGATAGCCGCGTTTCCGACAGGCTGGTCTAATCCGGGTTTGGTGACTCTTCCCACTCCGTCACCACCGTCAATATTTATGATAACCAAATCCTGCTTTTTTTTGCATAAAGCAGATGTATCGGAATACAAAATCCGTACAGAAGCATATATATAGGCTCCGGTGGTCACATCAGGGTCATCCCCTCCGTCCTTTATCACAGCGCAGCTTACTTCATTTTCACTTCTTTTTATGTCGGTGATATCAGCCGTGTAAGCTATTCCCTTAGGTGTCTGAATCGTTATTTTGTTTTTAGCCTTTCCGGTTAAAAGCATATATGCCGCCGCCTTTGATGCCGCCGCCGCACAGCTTCCTGTGGTAAATCCATATCTCATAATCACTAAATTTCCTCATGCATCAGCCTCTATCAACCAGACTGTAAATCAGCGCATTGCATATGGCAGCCGCAATATTGCTGCCGCCCTTTCGTCCGACATTTACTATGTATGGCACGCCGGTCTCCATAATAAGCTCCTTGGCTGCCTCCACATTGACAAAGCCCACCGGCACACCGATTACAAATGCAGGCTTATATATTCCTTTTTCTATCATATCGTACAGCTCTATAAGCGCTGTCGGTGCATTTCCTATCGCAAAAATCACAGGCTTATCTATCCTTGATGCAAACTCCATGCTTACTGCCGCGCGCGTTGTCTTTTTCTCCTTTGCAATAAGAGCGACCTCATCATCAGCCATAAAGCAGTGCGCCTGTCCGCCGAATTTTGCCAGATATTTTTTATTTATGCCTGAAAGAGCCATGTTGGTATCAGTCACTATATCAGCGCCCTCTGATATCAGCTTTTTTGCGATAGCAACGGCGTCCTTAGAGTATTTAAGCGTCTGTATATAATCAAAATCAGCACTCGTGTGTATGACTCTTTTTGTTATCATCTCCTGATCAGCAGGCAGCGTAATCTGCATTTCAGACAGCTCATGTGAAATTATCTCAAAGCTCCTCTTTTCAATCTCCATCGGCTCTAACTGTTTAATTTTTTTCAATACACTCACCTATCACTTTCAATAATCTTACATTTTCATCATAAGTCTTTACTGCCACACGAAAATACCCTTCCGAAAGCCCCACATAGTTGGAGCAGTCCCGTATCAGTATTCCCTTATTAAGCAGTATATCATATAATGGAAGCTTGCTGTAAAACAGTATGAAATCAGCATCACTTTTATATACCTTAAAACCAAGCTTTTTTAGTCCATCTGACAGTAGCCTTCTTTGTCCGCTCACATACGATGCCGTTTCTTTAATATACTCTGATTCCTTTATACATGCATCTCCTGCCATCTGTGCCAGGACAGACACGTTCCACTCCGGCAAATTCCTTTGAACCTTTTGTCTTACTGCCTCATTTTTACTGAGCATATATCCAAGCCTTACTCCCGGAATAGCAAAAAGCTTGGTAAAGGCTCTTACAACAATCAGATTGTCATAGTCACATAAAAGTGACAAAACAGAATAATTTTTTTCACAAAAGCCCATGAAGCATTCATCTGCCACCACATAAATATGCTTTTCTTTGCAATGCCCTATTATTTGCTTCATGAAAGTGCTGTCTGCAAGATACCCTGTCGGATTGTTTGGATTTGCGATAAAAAATATATCTGTATCATCTGTAAGCATATCCATTAAAACATCCAGCCGTGCAGCAGGGGAAAAATCACTCTGCTCATCCAGCAGGAAATATCCGATATCACAGCCGACTGCACGAAGCACATGCTCATAGCCGAAAAAGCCCGGGGATAGAAGCACTGCTTTTTTGGGCTTTATGGCATGAGCTATCGCCATAAAAAGCTCTGAGGCTCCGTTTCCGGGAATTACATCCTCGCTTTGTATGCTGCAACCTTGCTGGGTGAAATACTCTGATATTGCTTTTTTAAGGCCACTGCACGCCATGTCGGGATATCTGTCTGCATACGAAAGTGCATCACTCATAGCCTCTTTAACAGAATGCGGTATGCCAAGAGGATTGATATTTACCGAAAAATCCATATTTACTTTATTGTTGTATATGTCACCGCCATGGATGCTTTTCATTCAAGTCCTCCATCAATTCTTACATCAATTCTTACATATTCAAAGCAATATTAAAACAAGACTCATAACCGCCACAGATAAAAGCTCACACAAAAACGCAGTAATATACATCAGCCTGTTTGCACGCTTTATATCCTCGTACTCTATCTCACGCAGACCGTCTCCTATGTATTTTTTCTTCACAAGCTTCCCAAAATACACTGCATCACCCGCCAGCTGCACCCTTAAAGCTCCCGCACATACGGACTCTGTCTGGGCTGAGTTGGGACTTGCGTGATTGAAACGATCTCTTTTAAAGATGTGGTATGCATTTTTTCCATCAAACTGCCTGCCACCGATAAATGCCGCAGCAATCATCAGATATGCACTGATTCTTGCCGGTATGAAATTGACCACATCATCAAGCCTTGCCGCAAATCTGCCAAAATACATATATTTATCATTTTTGTAGCCAAGCATCGAATCCATCGTATTCACAGCCTTGTATACAAAGCCAAGCACCGGCCCGCCGATTGCAGTGTAAAGCATAGGTGCAATCACTCCGTCAGATGTATTTTCAGCTATCGTCTCAACTGCCGCCCTTGTGACGCCTGCTGCATCAAGCACAGATGTATCTCTGCCAACAATCATGGAAACAGCCCTTCTTCCTGCATCAACTCCATCTGTCCTTAGCGCATCGTACACCCTCATGCTCTCCACACGAAGACACTTTGTGGCAAGAATCTGCCACGTCATGACAGCCTCTGCTATTACCCCGGCATATAAATTTATACTGTATGCTGCCACAATAATAATTACCGATATTGCAAAAGTTGCAAAAATTACAGTAAAAACAAGAAGCATGCCTCTTTTGTATTTTATTAAATTTAATTTTTTTTCAGAGATATTATATCCGGCATCACAATTAAGCCTCTTATCGAGAAAAGAAATGAGTGAGCCGATAAGCCTGACCGGATGCGGTATAAAATGCGGATCTCCTATTAATAAATCAAGCACAAAGCCTGCTATAAATGCAAAAATATGATAACACATATGTTAGTCCTTCTTAAATAAATCATAGCGATATGGGCACTATTTCATTAAACACAATCTCATTGCCCTCAACCGCCACCTCACACGAGTAGCCACAGCCGTTTTTCACCTGGTAATCATAGTAATCCATATCACAGTAATGGCTCATTATCGCCATGATAGTCCCTCCATGCACAAAAAATACTATTTGTATCTCTTTATCAGGCATAGCCCTCTTAAGCTCTAATGCCTGTGTGAGTGCCCTCTCAAAGCCACATATACTTCTTTTGCAAAACTCTTTTTTGCTCTCTCCGTTTGGAAAGGCAAGTGTTCCACCACTGTCAATCCACGCCTGATATGAGTCCCTGAAACGGATATCTGTGCTAAGTTCCTTATAGCTTTTTAGCTCCCATTCACCGAAATCCATCTCTGCAAGCTCTTTTACGGTATGAATTTTATGGTACTGTGAAACCGGCAAAATAATCTCTGCCGTCTGTTTGCAGCGCCTCATTGGACTGGTAATAATTATCTGCTCCTTTAAGCTATTTTCCTCCAAAGCCTTGTATACACCATTATTTAGCGCATTTTCTAGTTCAAAAACTCCGGCTTCATCGAGTGGCTCATCTGTCCTTCCCAGATATCTGTGCTCTCTGTTTGAGACAGTGCAGCCGTGTCTTATAAAAATACAGTTTATTTTATTTTCTGACCGATTCCACATATTACGCGAACTACCTCGTCTGCCTTTTTTGCAAGCAGTATCTCTGCTCTGCCTGTCTGCCCCCTGTACTCTCTCTCAAACGCATCAAGAGGCACTATGCCGTTTCCAATCTCATCAGCAATGACTATTGTATCCTTATTTTCCTCTGCAAATTGCATAAATTTCAAAATATATTCCTGCAGTGGAAGATTTTTCTCAAGCACAGCCCTGATAAAATAATGGAATTTATCAATTATGAATATCCTCTCATCATCAACTGCAAAATCCCATGGCCATTCCATGTTTGATGCCTTATCATTGCAGGCATTATCTTTTAGAAAAAAGCAGTCATACACATCATATTTTTCTGTTTTTTCTATCATATTTTCGAGCACATAATCAAGCTTTCCCTGTGCCACTCCGCCTATCACAAGCTTCATATTTTCTCCAATTCCAAAGTTTAAAATTCATAGTACAACTTTTATCAAAATTCTTATCCGTACCATTCCTATATTCAAAACAAATATACTAAATAATAAAAGAGACACCACCCAGAGCCACTGCCATGGCGCACTCACATATACACACAAAATACCCTGCCGTATCCCCTGTGATGCCGCCAAGCTCCTTTTTTGTTTTCACATAATAATACCAAAAGCTAAGTGCTGCCACAATAATCATGGCCACCGCATAAGGCAGTGACACAATAAATAAAACAGCCATACACAGTGCAAGCTGGATGTATAGTGCTGCCCTCACGATCGTTCTGTGTGCAGTGTCCGCAAACATAAATAACAGTCCATCGCTTTTTGCCGATTTAAATGACACAACAGCTATTCCGCTTAAGCACCTTGCGATGAAAAATCCTGCACAAAAAACAATAAATGCTTTATCATTCATTATCTGAGAAAAAGCTCCCATGAATAATAATCCGTAGGCTGCAAGCATTATAACGGCAAACGCTCCTATATGTGAATCCTTAAGTATTGCAAGCTTTTCCTCCCGCGGTTTGTATGAATGAAATGCATCCATTGTATCCATAAAACCATCTATGTGAAAGCCTCCCGTAACCGCTATCGGAATGAGTGCGCCTATGCATACATAGCAGATATCCGCCACTCCAAAATGAGAGTATATATATCTCCAAAGCATAAGAAGCAGTCCAATCACAGCTCCTATCCACGGAAAGAATACCAGCATGTACTTCATGTCATCATCATTCCATTTAAATTGTGGCATAGGTATCTTTGAATACATGGAAAAAGATACTATGCACGACCTTATTAACTTCATAATACACTTAACCTCCACACTGCTTCACTTAACCGCAACCGGAATGCCTGCAACCACCTCAACAACACGCTCTGCCATCGCAGCAAGCCCCCTGTTTACAATTCCCATTGCCTTTATGTAATTCATCGTTGATTCATCATAGCAGACTCCGTCTTCAAATACATTGTTTGTCACAATTACAAGCTCAGCAACATTTTCACTTAAGATACTTACCTCTTTTAACACCTTTTTACTCACACGGCTGATTTGAGCAATCTCATAATCCTTCATATTTTCAGGGTCATCCAAAGCCTCTTTTTCAGATTTGGCAGCCTGCTGTATACCGGAAGCATCTACAGGTGGAAACATCTCATTTGCCACAAGGTTTGACATACACTCAAGCAGTGCTGACCGCCCGGTATTTAAACAGTTTTCAGCTTGCAGCTTTTCAACTGCCTTTTTAATATCACGAGGCTGCTCGATGGTAATAAAGCCTTTTCCGGCACGAAGTCTTCTGTGCCTGTCTATCTTCCGCTGTCCCTCATCATCAAATACCTGCATGGTGGCAATGTAATATTTTTCTTTGTATCCCTTTTCATTTGACACGTGACAAATATACTTTTCTGCATATGCTGATTTGCCGCTGCCGCTGCCGCCTGTTATAAGTGTAATCATCTATACGTACCTCTCATACTGTGATACCGAGATATCGTCGAAGGTTGTCCGGCCTTTATATACGCTAAGTGCCATATCCAAAAGCGCAAACATCATCACGGCACCAGTTCCCTCTCCAAGCGCAAGAGATGCTCTTATGACCGGCTTTACGGAAAGTGCCTCACACAAAAGCGCCACGGCAGGCTCCCTTCCCTCATGGGATGGAATGATAAAATCAGTAACTCTGGAAAGAAGCCTTCCTGCTGCCAACGCTGAAACCATACTTATCACTCCGTCCAGCACAACAGGAATATGGTATAATGTACCGCCTATACACACTCCGACAAGTCCTGCAATATCGAGTCCTCCGACTGTCATAAGTATCTCAAAGGTGTCCTTATTATATAAATCATACTTTTCTATTGCGCTCTCAATTACACGGATTTTTCTCTCAAGCCCACTGTCGTTTAGGCCTGCTCCTCTTCCTGTCACGGTGGCCACATCGCACCTTAGCATGGCGGCTGCCATTGCCGCGCTTGTGGTGGTGTTTCCTATACCCATCTCACCGGTTGCAATAATTCTGCAGCCGTCTGCCTTACACCCACGCACTATTTCTATACCTGCTGCAATCGCTTCAAGTGTCTCAGCCCTTGTCATGGCAGGCTCTTTTGCAAAGTTTCTCGTGCCCATGCGCACCTTTCTTTGAAGCAGCCCCTTAACACTCTCGTCACTGTTTATTCCTATATCCACAGGAATTGTATCAACCCCTGCAGTCATTGCCATGCGTCCGACAGATGAAGCCTTCCTTGCCATGGATTTTGCAACTGCAAGTGTCACCTCCTGTCCGGACTGGCTGATGCCCTCAGCAACCACACCATTATCCGCACACATAATTATGACCGCCTTTTTTGAGATATCTATATTTTCATCTCCCAAAACAGCGCCGATTTTGGCCGTTAAAAACTCAAAATCACCCATGCCGTCGAGCGGCTTTGCCACCGAATCCCAATTTGAACGGATTTTTTTGTAGATTTTTGCATCAGGTGGAGTTATTTTTAATTTTTTTAATTCTTCAACTGTAAAATGGTCAGAAATAATATTGTTTTCAATCATATTTTGCCTCACGAAGCATGCCGTACACTGCATCCATATCCAGATACTCTCTCAGTGTATCCGCAAGCCTGTCATACTGTTTTTCCTTGAAGCTCTTATAGCTTAAAATAGCGCTGTCATTCACATCAATGCCCTTTTTATCGGCAATATAATCCACTATCACTCTGGCTGCCTCTGCAGTATCAAAAATGCCGTGGATGTACGAGCCATACACATTTCTGCCATCAGATATGACATTATTTAACTCATTTTTCCTGTCAGCACAAGCCCCCTGCGCAACTGAAGCTGCGCTATATGCGCTCTTACCCATATGTATCTCATAGCCCAGAAAGTGACAGCCTGAAAGCCTGCTCAATACACCATCTACATGTGCTATTTCACCGCTTGTCTGAAGCCGTGTCTTGCTGTCTTTTAGAACGGTATCTATAGGAAGAAGCTCCATGCCACGCATATATCCGCCCTCCTCAACACCGTCGGGGTCGGCTATTGAACCCCCAAGCATCTGATAGCCTCCGCATATTCCAAAAACAGGTATCTCACAGGAGAGCTTTTTGACAGCGGCCTCAAGTCCGTTTTGTCTCATCCACAAAAGATCCCCCATCGTATTCTTGCTTCCCGGCAGAAATACTATATCCGGATGACGCAGCTCACTAACTGTTGACACATACCGCACTGTTACCTCGGGCATCTGCTCAAAGACATTGAAATCTGTGAAATTTGATATTCTCGGATATCTGATTACCGCTATATCAATAAGCCCATCTGTCTTTTTGTCAAAGCGCTCTGTCAGGCTGTCCTCATCCTCAAGCTGTACATCCATATATGGCACCACTCCGGTGACAGGCACCCCGCCTCTCTCCTCAAGCATCTGTATCCCCGGGTCAAGGATCGTCTTGTCTCCACGGAATTTATTGATAATAAGCCCGCAGACACGATTCTTTTCCTCATCGGTTAAAAGCATAAGTGTGCCAAGCAGCTGCGCAAAAACGCCACCTCTGTCGATATCACCCACGAGCAGCACCGGTGCATCCACCATATGCGCAAGCCCCATGTTTACAATATCATTTTCCTTCAGATTTATCTCCGCCGGGCTTCCGGCGCCCTCAATCACTATGATATCCGCATACTCCTCAAGTTTTTTAAATGCCTTTTTTATATCCGGTATGAGAGTTTTCTTGTATGCAAAATACTCTCTCGCCGGCATGTTTTTAAGCACCATTCCGTTTACAATCACCTGTGAGCCTGTGTTATTTGTGGGCTTTAAAAGAATAGGATTCATGCACACCATAGGCTTAATGCCTGCTGCCTCAGCCTGCATCACCTGGGCCCGTCCCATCTCAAGTCCTTCGTCTGTTATATAAGAGTTGAGCGCCATGTTCTGTGATTTAAACGGTGCCACCCTGTATCCGTCCTGTCTGAAAATACGGCACAAGCCCGCGACAAGAAAGCTCTTGCCTGAATTGGACATTGTACCCTGTACCATAATTACCTTTGCCATATCTATACCTGCTGTCTGAATTTATGTGGTAGTCTGTTGCTTTATCATGAATATTAAACTGTAATGTGAACAGTAACTTCCTTAAAGCTGTGCCAATTGTTCCTCATGAAAAGGAATTTTTATAATTTTTCCTGTAGAAACTGCATACTCATAAAGTCTGCTGTTAAACTGCTCATACGTGCCAAACTCTGTTCTGTCACATATAACGCCCTCGCATACATCAATAAGCTCCTTTGCCTTTTCAATAAGGGCATCGTCTACAGGCTCAAAGCTTCTTGCGCTGACAATCTCAGCAGAAAGCGCCTTTGCCGCAGGATAATCCAGATCATTTTCATAGATGATTCCTGTCGCAAACGGGATACCCTTTCGCTGTAAGCTCCTAAAGCTTTTTCTGCCCAGGCCCCCTCCTGCTATGACAAATATCCTCGTCCTTCCATCCGGTTTTTCCAGCTCTAAATCCTCTCCTGTTTCATCAAAGCTTCCTGCCGTAATTCCAAAAAGCCCTGAAACATATTGGTCAGTAAATACCTCCTCGGGAGTTCCGTATCTGTCCACATAACTGCCATCTATACACATGATATGGTCTGACACACGCTTTGCCATATCAAGCTCATGGAGCGACATGATAACCGTAAGATTCTTCTGTCTTTTAAGCCTTTGGAGTATTGATAAAAACTCAAGCTTGTACTTTATATCAAGATATGAGGTAGGCTCGTCTAACACTATAATCTCCGGCTGCTGACATATAGCCCGTGACAGCATGACGCGCTGCCTTTGACCATCGCTTATCTTTGTAAAATCCTTATCTTTTATCTGTGATACATTGACCAGCTCCATCGCCTCATCCACAGCCTTTTTGTCCTCATCCGAAAGTACTCCGAACCGGCCTGTGTATGGATATCTGCCGGTCGCAACCACATCATAGCAGGTCATAAGCTCCGTCTTTAGCTTATCGGTGAGCACAACAGCCATTTTCTTTGCAAATTCATTGCCATTCATCGTCACTACATCACTTTTATCAAGATATATCGTACCGCTCACAAGCGAAAGCTGTCTTGCAATACTTTTTAAAATAGTCGATTTACCGGCACCGTTTGGCCCGATTAATGTGAGAATCTCTCCCCTTTTCAGGGAAAAATCAATATTTTCAATAAGCGGCCTGTTATCATATCCAACGGCCAGCTTTTGAGCAGTAAAATAATATTCCATCAGACATTTTTCTCCTTGCTGCGTCTTATCATGATAAACAGCACTACCGGTGCACCAAATACTGCCGTAACCGTGCTGATACTAAGCTCCGTAGGCGCAAACATCATCCTCGCAAGCAAATCACAAAACAGGCAGAACACCGCTCCCCCAAGGAAGCAGGCCGGTATCATATATATAGGCTTTGTGCTCTTTAGCATGCTTTTTACTATGTGTGGCACGGCTATTCCGACAAACGATATCGGTCCCGCAAACGCCACTATACATGCGGAAAGCAGACTTGAAAGCAATACCAGAAGCACCCGGATACGCTTTATGTTTACACCCAGATTTACGGCATATGACTCTCCGAGCTGATATGCCATAAGTGGCTTTGACATGAGAAAAACAAAAACAAATGTGATTCCCACCACAATGCTCATCACCCCGACGCTGTCCCAGGTCATACCCGAAAAGCTTCCCCTTGACCAGTTATGCAGGTTTACTATGTCGGAATCATCTGCAAATGTCACCACAAACTCAGTCACCGCAGAGCATATGTAGCCAATCATGACACCGCTCACCACAAGCATTGACATGCTGCTTACCTTTCTTGAAATGATAAGCACAAAGCCCATTGAAAGCATTGCTCCCAAAAACGCTGCTGCAATCATGGCCAGTGAGCTCACACGTATGGCATTTCCAAGTAAAAATACCATAACAAGTGCCACGACCATTTTGGCTCCCGATGATATGCCAAGTACAAAAGGTCCCGCGATTGGATTATGAAAAAAAGTCTGCAAAAGATAACCTGCAAGCGCTAACGCCCCGCCCAGTATCATCGCTGCGATAGCTCTTGGCATGCGGATATCCCACACAATACGTCCTACCCTGTCTGAGTGGTCATAAAGTGTTGCAAATGCAGCCTTAAATGATATGTGTACAGTTCCTATACACACATTCATGATAAGCAATATGATAATTAAGATTATAAGAATAATAAATGTTGTAAAACACCTTATTTTTCTGGTTTTTTCCATTTTGTAGCTCCGATTTTTATCTTTTTGTGCTATTGATTTTCCTGCATTCTGTCATATCCTGTAACAATTCAGCCCACCACACACATTCCACAAATCACAGTTATCTGAGCTTAAACAGATATTTCATATCGCTGTCGGCAGCACCTGTAATCATCGAATGCATATCATCAATCATATATCCGATGGACATAGACTGCTGATACATATCGTTCGTGGTGCAAAATACATTGCCGTCTTTGACTGCCCTAAAATCAGCAAGCACCGGGCACTTGTCCAAAAGCTCATTCAGATTCTTCACACCGCCGTCTATCGCACTGTTATATATCAGATAGTCAGCATCTATTGCTCCATTGTAGAAATCCTCTAGCTGCATATTCATGGTTGACCTGCCTGTATCGTCGTCATTTGATGCATCAAAAATATATTCTCCACCGGCTAGCGAAATCATCTTTGGCACATAATCTGTGCTTTTGCGCACCTGAACCTGTCCATTGGATGTGATATAGAAAAATGCAACTGTATCACTTTTTGTGGCATCATCCGTATCGGTACCATCTGTCTTTGCGATGCGATTTACAATATCCACCTGCTCATTAAAGAGCTCATCGGCCTTTTCATCCCTGTCTGTGAGTGCTCCAAAAAACTTCACCCACTCTACTCTGCCAAGCGGCTCCTCCTCATAGCTTGAGTATTCGATTATTGAAGGGATATCAAAGCTTTTAAGCTTTTCAGTCACCTGCGGCGAATGGGTAATCATAGTATTTTCTATGGCAAGTGAACAGTTTTCTGATACCAAAAGCTCATAATCGGGCTTTGAATATTTGCCGGCATATAGCATTCTGCCACTTTCAAGAGCCTTTCTTGCACTGTCAATGTACCAGCCGTCACTGTCAAGCCCAGAAAATTTAATAGTGTCCACTGCATCAAGCTTGTCAAACATATCCATAACCCCTGATGCGACCAGATACAAATCACTTACCGGCTCCTTCAATACAATGATATCCTTGTCAATATCCTTTGGAGTCTTTCTGCCCTTTGGCACGGTAAGTATTTGGGTACCGTCCTTTGTAGTAAGTATCTTGTATCCACCCTCATAATAGTCAACAGAAAAATTCTTTGCATATAAAAGCTTCATGCTGCTCTTGTATATAAGACCATTTTGTGCCTCTGCCTCAGCCTTCGATTCGGTATTCCCTGAATCGGAAGAAGGACTGTCGCAGCCTGACAGCCAGAACAGTCCTATAATTGATATCAATATATATATAATTATCTTTTTTCTTCCATGCATAGCTTAATTATTCTCCATCCTCACCAAGCACCTCTGTAGCAGAATCTGAATGGAAGGTGAGTGTGTACTCAACCTCGTGCGGCTTGCTCATAGCAACTGTATCTCCGATAACCTGCATAGGTGTATCAAGCTTAACCGGAATTTCAAATACAGAATTGCCGTCTGTATTTACAGGCATGTATTTCTGTCCGTCAACTATCATATAGTCATAGTTTGGACTGCTCCACTGCACTGTTGCAATAGCAGCGCCACCGCTTATAGTCACCTCAGCCGGTGATGCAATGCTCGCCTTACCGCTTCCGCCCTCGAAATCGAGATTGATATTGTATGTTCCGTCAGGAAGCTCTTTTCCTGCATTCTCAGATACGCTTGCATCTGCGTCCGCAGGTGTGGCATTTGAAACCTTTACCTTGTGGTCATACCATTTGCCCTTTGTACCGATAAGTGCAAGGTCAAATTCCTCATCCAAAACAGGAACCGGTATATCAAACGCATTGACCTCCTCAGTTGTGCCATCTCCATAATCGACAGTCTCAACAGTTGGCTCTAAAAGCTCAGCCTTGTCCTTTGAGGCATCCTTTGCTGTTCCCAAAAAGAGATTTACAATGTGTGTGGATGTAAGAGCAACATGTATTGTTGCCTTGCCATCCTTCACGGTGAGTGTACCTTTGTTGTCGTATGCATCATTCACATGAAACATTGAGCTGTCTGTAGTAAACTCTGCTGTATATGTACCATCTGAAAGTGCTATCTTTTCTGTTTTTTCAGCCTTTTTTGTGCTCTCTGTCGCGTCCTGCACTGCTTTTTTGCTTTCTGTTTCAGCTTTTGCATTCTTATTACCGCAGGCTGCCAGGCTCATGGCACAAACCAGTGTCATTGCAACGATATAAGTAAACTTGTTTCTGAATAATTTTCTCATGTCTGATATACTGCTCCTGTTATTTTATAGCTTCCCCACTATACATTTAAGTAACTGCTACTTGCTCATAGCAGCCGCTGTATGCTCAACATAAAGCTTCTGGATACCCTCAATCTCACCAAGTCCGTTAATCTGTGTATCGATTTTATCAAACTTTCCTGATGCCTTAAACTGTGAAAGCCATGAATCATCATCACTTCCCGCCATATCATTGTTGGCATGGTCTCCTGCAACAACCATAAGCGGACGAAGAATGACATTCTTGTAACCAGCGGCTGACACCTTCTCAATGACAGACTCACATGATGTATCCTCCGGCTCACCCTCTACAGTTCCGATAAATACGTTCTCATAACCCAAATCTGTCATCTGGCTCTGCATCTGGCTGTATGAAATCTTTGCTGTATGGCTTGTTCCATGTCCCATAAATACAAATGCTGTGCCCTCTTCCTTTGCAGCATCAAGGCTGTCATAGCCTGCCTTTTCTACAGCTTCCTCTGTAAGAATTTCTGCAACGGCCTTTTTATCCTCATTTACAACTGTTGCATCACTTCCAACCTCACCGAGGAGTGGCTCTGCAATCTTTACAGACTCAAATTTATCCTTATACTTCTCTACAGCCTCTGAAAGCTCATCATACTCTGCACCATGCATCAGGTGTGTAGGCTGTACCACAAGATTCTTTACACCATTTTTGACTGCACGCTCAAGTGCCTGATCCATATTGTCAATCTTCTCGTCATCTCTTGCCTGTACATGATTGATGATAATCTGTGCTGTGAAGGCTCTTCTGACTGACCAGTCAGGATTTGCAGCTGCTATTGCATCCTCCACACCCTTGATATCAGCCACACGGCTGTCGTTGAAGGATGTACCAAAGCTTACTACAAGAATCTCGTTCTCGCCGATATCATCCTGGTTTCTCGGATCATCCTTTGAAGCATCGCCTGTATCTCTGCCGAAATAGTCAGGATCAGCATTTTCTCCCTCTACAAGCTCCTTCTGTGCGTCTGTGAGCTTGTCCCAGGCCTCCTTAGCCTCCTTGCACTGCTTGTCTGTATCATCTGTTCTCTCCTGCACGTAGATTGCATCGATTAAATCTGCCACATGCATTGCTGCCTCCTGATCTGCGTTTGCGCTTGTCTCACTCTCTGAAGCCTTAGATGCCTGTGTATCATTCTTTGCATCATCTGCCTTGCTGCCACAGCCGGTCACTGCTGTCATAGCCATAACTGCTGCCATCAGTACTACTACTAATTTCTTTTTCATGTTTTCTCCTTTTCATTCTCCTTGCAGCTATTAAGCTGCACATGTTTTAAATATGTAAGACGAAAACATTTAAAGCATCAAAAATAAAAGCTCTTTGTACTATTATGTCAAAGAGCTATACATGTCAAAATCCTTCTAACCCAGACTATACGGCTATCATAACCTTGTCTGTAATTATAATTATTTCATCACGTACAGCCAGTTACTCGTGGCTTGAAACACTATTTGTTTCCGTACAACACAAAGGCAGGTATCCCGGCTTATATATCATCGCTTCGGCCGTCTTCCCGGTTGCCCAGTGACCTATTGGCCGTCACTCCTTAATTACGGTGACGAGTTCGTACAGGATTTGCACCTGTTTCCCTTTTCACCGGAGCCAGCTTCACATCGCCTGTCATAAATCAGATTCAAATGCTTGTCTGCTCCGACACCTTTATGCTACATATTCAGTTTCTTCGTGCGTTGCTTACGCAATCGCTTGGATTATTATATTACAACTTGTAACATTATTCAACAGATTTTTATCAGACGCTTTACAGACACATTTACAAAAGCGGTGCAAAAAGCTGCAAAATACTCTGCAGCAGCCTGCCTGCAAATGAGATATCATTTGTGCTTTCCTCATACACCTCCTCTGAAACCGCAAACGTCTCTATCGCATCCTCTTTTATTTTTCCGATGCACTGAGTCCTGTACATGTATACAAAATCCTCAAAATTCCAGTACATGCTCCTGAAATCCAGATTGCATGTGCCAACTATCGCAGTATCATCATCTGCCACTATACACTTTGAATGTATAAAGCCGGGTGTGTATAGATATATCCTTACCCCCGCCTCGATAAGAGGTCTGAAATTGGCTTTTGTCTGCAGATAAATGAGCTTTTTATCGGGAATCTTAGGTACAACAATACGCACATCAACACCTGACCTGGCTGCCGATATCATAGCATGTGACAGCTCTGTTCCAAGTATCAGATATGGTGTAAAAATATAAACATATTTTTTAGCTCTTGAGATGATACTCACATACAGATTCTCTCCTACATCATCATGCTCAAGTGGAGAATCGCAAAACGGCTGGACAAAACCGCTTTCCTCTGACTGGCTGAAGGTATTGTGTGGATTCAGATATTCATCATGTACTGCATTGTCCTTATTGATATAATTCCACATCTCAAGGAACATCGTCGTGAAACTGTTCACACACTCTCCCTCTACACGGATACCGGCATCCTTCCAGTAACCAAACCTGATTTTTTTGTTGATATACTCATCTGCTATATTGTAACCACCGGTATGCGCCACACGTCCGTCTATCACCAGTATCTTCCTATGATCCCTGTCATTCATAATTACTGAAAGCATGGGCTTATATGGATTGAATCGTCTGGTCTGTATTCCGATGCTCTCCATCTCCTTTATAAAATGTGGCGGAATGGCATTTATGCTGCCAAAATCATCATATATGATTCTCACCACAACTCCATGCTTTACCTTTTCTTTGAGTATATCAAGTATCTGATCAAGCATAACGCCACTGCCGATTATGAAATACTCCATAAAGATAAACTTTTCAGCTGACCTTAAATCTTTTAAAATGCTTCCAAAAGCCTCCTCACCTGATTTAAAGTACTCTGTGCAGTCCTCCGCATACAGTGGATATTTCTGATTTTGAGTGATAAGCCTGCTTTGTCTGTATGCATCCATATCTGTCTGTCTGAGTGTCTCATTTAGCAGCTCGTTCTCAGGCCGAAGCGGCGCATATGCTTCCACAATTCTTGCCATTCTTTTCTGTGTCTTTGACGTAAGCTCCGGTCTTCCGAAAAAGAAATAGCACGGAATACCAACGATTGGAACACTCAGTATCAAAAATATCCATGACATTTTTATATACATTTTCATCCGCCTGTTGACAATATAAAGCGAAAGCAATATGGCTGCCACATACAGCAGATCCTGAAACACCCTGCTGGCAACAGATGCCGTATAAAACAAAAAGAACCACCATATCATCTGTATGATTATTATTGTCGAAACTATAAAAAGCTTTGAAAGCAGTCTTTGTAATATTTTTCTCATATAAGCCCTACCACGAAATTACAATTATACAACCTAATATAAATCTCTAATACATATTATGATATGAGGGTCAAAAGGTATTTTGCCCCTCATTTATGATTAATCAGATTAC
>ERZ780139.1037-NODE-1037-length-26239-cov-2.897342_pt1 | contig 26239 bp, 46 predicted proteins | sample MGYA00511476_ERZ780139 | MGnify/ENA primary metagenome ERZ780139 (study PRJEB29588, sample SAMEA2158190) | human gut metagenome | biome: human gut; feature: human-associated habitat; material: faeces | place: Denmark | collected 2008/2010 ... | reverse complement strand
TTTATGATCGATGAAAGCTTTATTGCATCGGTAATAGCAGTATACTTTTTTGGCACCGGTTTTCCTGTTGATAATGGATGAACCGCCTCTTGCGCTAAGCCTGCGTCCACAGATCGGACAATTTATCATGCCACTGAAAAGATAAATCCGGCCAGAAGGAGCACGCTTAACATTTGCGTTCTGTATTTCCTGCAGATTATTCCATTCGGATTCTGTCAGGTAAGCAGGACAGTATGGAATTCCGCGATAGGTTCCTTTGTAAAATTCACTTGACAGCAGTGTTCGCATATTCGCCCATGTAAAATCCGGATCGTAATTTTCCTGAATATAGCGCATGGAAAGTCCTTTTGCATGGTGCTTAAAGAAAAAACGATAAAAAGCATTTACGGCATCTTCTCGATCAGGATCTTTTACCATGCGTTTTACGCCGCCAATGATTCCAGATTTGTAGCCGTACCCCATATTCACATCACCGAAGATCAGTTTTCCCTGCCGGATAGATGCTTCGTTTACGAATTTGATACGTTCGCTAGTGGTATCGACCTCATTCTGACCGATAGATAGAACTACATTCAGCTGCAGTCGACCGTCTCTGGTTTCCATATTGATTCCGGGTTCACTGGTGCTGATCCAATGGACGTTATTATCGTCCAAGACTTCCTGTACCTTGTAAAAATCAGACAGGTTACGAAACCATCTATCAATCCGCCAGAAGATGATCACATCAATTTTTCCGGCTTTTACGTCCTCAAGCAGGGAATGGATAGCTTTTCTCTTTTTCAATTCTTTCCTGGCAGTCTTACCTTCATCAGCATAGACTCCTGCAACAACCATGTTATGCTCCCTGGCATAAGTTTCCAAATACTCTCTTTGTGCTTCCAGGGATTTTCCGTGCATCATCTGCTCTGCAGTAGATACTCGGATATAGATAGCACAGCGTTCAACTTTAGTCGTCATATCATATCACCTTTCCTTTTTTATGTTACGCAAAAATGGGTACAAAAATAACACCTATACAGGTGCTGGAAATTTGTGGTACAATATCCTTGGTTGTGGGGGTATTGTACGTGCTTCGGTACCGTATAGTTTTCTCATGCCCCGGTGCTGGTAACACCGGGGATTTTTTATTTAATCTAAACCATTAATTCTTAAACAGTTATTGTAAGCGAGTTCCTGAAGCAATTTATATAATGGCTGTACATTATATTTTTTCGGGAATTCTAACTTGTGAGATACGTATTGAACCTCGTGTGCTTTGAGGTCGGCTGTCTTGATGTATGTAAAAGTAAGTTCACTGTCGTCGAATCCAAAACCTGCAGTCTCCATGGTAACATCTACAACAGAGAAAAGGTTGATAGATGTTACACGCATTTTTACTCCTGTTGCTCCCTGTTTGTCAGTAAAGATAATTCTTTTGTTGGTGAAGATAAGTGCATCACGCACAAGTTTGAATCCGACCGTGATTTCTTCTCCATCCATCAAATACATGCCGTATTCTTTCTGCATATCTTCGGTAGTCATTTCACTATAATTATTCAATACACCTTGTACGAGGTTACTACTTGCTACTGATTTTGCGCCGTTTAAAACATCTTTCATTCCAAAAGCCATAATAAAAGCCCCACTTTCTTTAGTTTTTTGATAATTTTTTTACCTAAAATTACACCAACATAATATAAGACAAAAAGATTCATACTATAAGTATGAAAATATTACTCGACGAACTAATGAACAAGAAAAACTTAACCATCCGCCAAGTATCTATTCTTACAGGCGTCCCAAAGTCAACCGTGTCGGACATAGTGTCCAGAGGGCGAATACCACGATTAGATACCATGGAGCAGTTGGCGAAGGGGCTAAAAGTCCGCATCACCGACCTGTTTGAATCAGATTATAAATAAGTGTCCGAAAACTCGGACAAATTTCAAAAATGTATCAGCATCCATAAAATAAGTGCTTTAATAGAGGAAAGGATAATAAAGATTCTTAAAGCACAAACAAATGTTCACAGAGCGGAGGTGCGATACATATGGAAGAATTAAAAATCTTATTATCAAAACTGGATGATTCTGATCACAAGATTATCCAGCAACTCTACGCTATCCTATACAGGTATTTAGAAAAGAGGGGGAGGATTTAAGCCTTTTCCTCTTTATTCTTTATACCATCTGCTACGTTCTTAAAATACTCACGTATCACAGTCTTAGATTTATCGTCAAGAGAATGATAGGTCTTCATCATTTCAATGATTGCATCGTAAAATGCATTCCCATTTCCATCATATTCCAACAGATCCTCAACATAATAACCGACTTCTTCTTCAGGAGAGCGTTGGACAAAAATGTCACCCTCGCCAGTTCTGAGCCAAGTTTCGTTTACATCAAATTCTCGACATATAGAAAAGATCACTTGATCCGTAAGACGATTTATCCCACATTCCCATTGTCCGACGGTGTTCCTTTTTACACCTAATTTATCCGCAAACTTTTGCTGAGTTAAATCCAAGACCTTTCTTAACTTCTTGATACGTTCGTTCATTTGATTCACCTCGCTTTCATGATTTGATTATAAATGGCAAGAAGCGAATAGTCAATAGAAAAGTCTTTGAAACAACAAAAAGCCATGAAAACAACATAAAGTGTTGACAAATGCTATTGAATGGCATATACTTGCCTTACAAACAACAAAAAAGTGAGGTGAGAGAAGATGCGTGTAGAAGGAACAACAGACAAAATGATGGACTTCTTAAAAAAGAATGGAATCAATCTTTCAGAGTTGTCCAGAATAGCAGGAATTCCATATAAATTGCTGTACGCAAGCGTGAGAGACAAGAACAGAAAAAGAGAACTAAGGACAGATGAATTTCTAAGCATTTGTGAAGCGCTAGAAGTTGATCCGGGAATATTCGTAAAAGAACAGAGTGTGAAATGAGGTGAAGAGAGATGGATAAAAAGATTGAACAATTAGAAAAACAGATCGAAGAAATGAAAAAAACAATCCGCGACCTGTTTTTGTTCTTTGTTGCAACAAGCATAGTCTTTATAGGGGCAAGCCTAATAGACACAAAAAATTATGCAGTTATTCACGATTATTATCAGGAGTCACTGCAGAATGATCAACAGACGATTCAGGATCTTGAAAAACTGCAGAAGGCACTTGAGAAGAATCAAGCAGACGCTTTGTAGCATCAGACAAGCTGTCAATGACTTCCTGCTGAGAAGAATTTGTAGCGTCGATGGAATCAACAAGATCATGGAGAGTTTTATTAGTATCCTCTTGGATTTCCAAAATTCTTTCTTGATACTCAGCTGTCTGCTTGGCTTGTTGATAGTTTTGATAGTTCTGATACTGCGTGAAAGGAAATTTACATATACCAAATAACAGAACAATCAAGGTCCATGTATGAATCTTAACTTTATAGTTTCCGAGCGGGACAAAAACACTACCAGTCAGATCCAAAACTTTGACGGCATTTTCATCAACGACTACATAATCATCATCCGGAAGATCGTTGGAATCTTCAAAATCAATAAGTACTTGCTGAATCCCTGGAATAAAAGATTCAAATGTTTTGAATGAAGAATTCACTCCAAAATCATCAAACAGTCCGCCAATTTCTGAAATCTTTTTGAAGATATCAGAGGACTCGGACACTTTACAACCTTCGAGTAATTCTGGTAATAATTTCGGGAAATCCAGATGGACAAATACGGAATTCAAATCCGTGATGGCGGGAGTGACAAAGTTTTTCTGGATACCCAAATCAGCTAATGGAGATGAAAAATCTCTGTGATTGTTACTCATAACAAACCCTTCTCTCTAATTTAATTTATGGGAAATTTTACCATAATGAGAAAAATAAAGCAAGTATAGGAGAAAATGGAAAGATTTACAACAGGACGAAGTGAGGTGAGAGATATGAAATGTCATAAGTGTTTAGCAAGACTTCCGAGAAAAGCAAACTACTGCCCGAACTGCGGGAAAAGTGTAACAGGGGATGAAGAATGCATAGAAGAAGCATTAAAAATGAAAAATCCAGATAGCCGGAATGATTACGAAATGCTTTCGCGTTTTGCAAAAATTCAAAGAAATGAATTCTTAAAAGAAAGCAAACAAAGAAAACATCAGGTGAGCTTAGATCCAGATTCGTTGATGGCAAGAGAAATCGTGTATCAGACAGCATTGATACATCAGATCTTGAACGAAGTAAGAGAAGGCAAAAGCAAGGAAGAAAGAGGTGAGAAAAGCAATGAGTGAAAAAGAAAAGAAAGAAATCGCTGAAATGGTAGAAACAGCCAAACATCTGGCAACACATGATCCACAGGCGTTTATGATCGCGAAGAGCAACATGGAGATCCTGAAGATCAGAGCGGACATGGACAAGCAGGAAAAAGAACCGGCATAGAGAATGCAACAAGTACAAACTGTAACACATAAACATAAACCAAGGAGATAGAAAGCAGGTGGCGAATACGAAACCGGATATGGAAAAAATCATTGAGGTGTTGATATCTCTTCTGGAAGAACAGGAAAAGGTGGAAATCACCTACACAATTGAGAAAACCGCGTAAGCGGTAGAAAGGAGGACAAGCGTAAATGGAGGGCAAAGAAAAATGGTAATAGCAATGGCAATAGCCTGCGTCACGACTTCTATTGCGGTTTCGATTGCAACAACAAAAATATTAGCCGCTTATTATTTCAAAATTGTAGACAGCTATGTAGATGAAATGTGCAAAGAGACGAGAAGGTTCATCAACGAAGCTTGCGAAGAAATAAACGTGCTACAGAATACAGGAAGTGCAATGATCAACACCCAGGAATTCGCAAGAGCCGTCAGGGGTGTATGTAACGAAGAAAAGGAGAAAGAAGGTGAACCAGATGAATTATAACGAAAGATTAATGCCATGCCCGTTTTGCGGTGGAAAGGCAAACATGATAACAATAGCCAATGGATCCACTCATCATGATGTAAGTTTTACATTTGGAATCGAATGCTCGGAATGTGGAACGTGTCTTCCGTGGGTACATGAATTAAGAGCCACACTTGAAGATGGCGAGCTGAAAATCACAAAAGATGAACGAGACAAAGCTGTTGAAGAGTGGAACAGAAGAATACAAAAGAAAAAAAGCGAGGAAGAATGATGGAAAGACCAAGAAAAAACATCACCGCAACCATACAGCCGAGAAAAGCAACCGACAAAGGCGGATGGCTGTGCATGCCATTAGCAGACAATATACCAAACGGTAAGAAAGGATGGAGAAAGATCCACTGCCCGATCTGCGGTGATATGTGTTGGAAGAGACCGGAAGACGAAGCTCTTATTCTCTACAACGGATTGGATGGAGCTGCATGCACACGGTGCGCTTTAAAGATGGGAGGTGACGCATCATGAACAAAAGAGTAAGAGAGATCATCAAAATGCATATGAATGCCGGATTAATACAACCAACCACATGGATTTCAATAATAGATCTGTCTGCAGGAAAAAGAGAAGGTGTTAGTGCTGGCGGACGATGGATATCAAAATATCTCGAAAGAGAGGTTGGCGCGTATAAATTAGGCGAGCGTAACGGGCTCTGCATTATGCTAAAAAGCCAAGAGGAATCGGAGGAAGAAAACCCATATTCGAAGAAAGAAGCACAGGATCCAGATGAACTTATTCCGGATCTGGTAGAGAAAGCACAGATGCAGCAGACATTATACGACGTATTGAGAATGCTGGACGAATGGGAATATCCTTCAAGATACATCGACGATGCAGAAGAGAATCTGAGATGTGCTACCAGAGAGCTGCGCGACGAAATCGAGAAAATCCAGAACGTAATGGCGAAAGAAGGAAACAAGAGAGAATGATGGACCAGAAGAAAATTGATCTCCTGAAGAAATTGAAAACCTTGGCAGAACAGGGTGTTGGCGGAGAAAAAGAAACAGCTCAGAAGAAACTGAAACAGCTGATGCAAAAGTACGATGTGGAAGAAGAAGAACTGTCAGACGAGACAGAAGAAAAGTATGAATTCACGTTCCACGGGGAATTTGAAAGAAGACTGCTACTGCAGGTAGGGTACAAGATTCTCGGAAAGAAAATAAAAGAGAAAATGTACGAATACAAAAAAGGCGCTGGAAAGAGAACGACCAGAATAATCGAATGCACAAAAGCGGAAGCGTTACAAATTCGTATAGAGCACGAATTTTACTGCGACTTATGGAAGGAGGAACAAGACTTTTTCTTTGAATGCTTTATCCAAAAACACCGGATATTTACAGAAGACAATGAAGAAAAAGCAGGAAAAAACAGAAAAATGACGAGGGAAGAACTAATCAGAATGGGTACTGCAATGGGGGCCATGCAGGACAAAAGTATGACACAAAGAATTGAGGGATAACAAATATGAAAAGACATATCCGGAAAAATAAGGTGATCAGAACAATCAAGATTATTGAGATTGAAGCAACGCTACTGATTACAGAAGTAATATGGCTCTTGCTCCTGCTTTACTGCAGAGCAGCGGGACCATTAGATATCGTATGGAAGTAAAGAAAGCAACAACAGATACAAGCAAGTGAGCATATATAGATAAAAAGGAGGTACATAGCATGATTGTAGAGACGATCGTAACAAACGGATGTACGTGTCATATATCAGATGAAGCGTATAAAGATAAAAGCCAGGATGAGATCCAGCGTATCATTCGTGATTTTTCAAATCTCATTGCCAGGTGCATGAAAGAAAAGATGGCGAAAGCATCATAAAAGAAAAAGCCTTCAGGAAACTGGGTGAAGCTCCTGAAGGCACACAATGCATTGATTTTCCCAAACCTCACAACCACGGGGTAAAAGTCAAATACATCTATAAAAATTATAGAACGAACTTTCGGGAAAGTCAATGCATCATATTGCCGTCTTTTTGCCAAATATCCGGAACAAATCAGGGGGGGGCAATACCCCCGTTAAGCACTTGATAAAGATATTAAGATAAGGACCGACAGCATGATAAAAAGAGTGACATATAAGCTGAGAAAAGGAGATGTCCTGATCGTACAGGAGTACCATGACGGGAAGTATGGGGCGAAGGGATTACCAAGAAAGAAAAAGAAGAAAGCTACAAAAGAAGACATTGCAAGAGTAAATAAATGGAATAAGACGAAACGGTGTCAGATACGTCTCTTGGAATACTTCGAACCGAACGATCTATTGGTCACTTGGACATACAAAGTAGCGAACAGACCGGCAACAATGAAGGAGGCAAAAAAACATTTTGCGGAAGCGATGCGGAAAGTAAGGAGAGAGATCCGAAAAAGAGGTTATGAAAACTTCTATATGCGGAACATCGAAAGAGGAACAAAGGGAGCATGGCATATTCATTTTGTGATTAAAGAGGTTGGAGATACCGCCAGCATTGTGCAGAACGCATGGGATAAAGGCGGCACGTGGCTGACAAAGATAAAAGACAGCGATTACTACGGCGAGGATATGCTAAAGCTTGCAGAATACCTCACAAAAGACGAGCATACCACGGAAACGAAGAAAGATGGCACGAAGTCCAAACCAAGGATTAAAGAGTCGGACTTCCACGGATCCCAGAATATGCCTCTCCCGAAACCACACCCGGACAAGCTCTACAGGTGGAAAAAAGAAATAAAGCCGAAGAAAGGCTACTACATAGCAAGGATGTGGGAAGGTATTAACCCGAAGACAGGGTACAAATACAGGAGATACACGATGATTAAATTAAACAGGAGGATTTGATAAATGGGTATAACGGTAAAACAGATGATGAAATATTTGAGCGGATATCCAGACGATGCCGGGATCGGCACGATGGTAGTAGATACAAAGAACAGGAAGAAATACCAGATAAAAGACGGAAACTGGCTTGATATGTTTTCGTACCCAGTTCTGGTACTGGATGTCGGAGAAGTGTGCAATATGGATGCCGCTGAAAAAGCAGTGGCATGTGAATGCGAAGAGCCGGAGATATTAGACGTGAATCCATATGTGGTTGCTTATAGATGCAAAAACTGCGGGAAAATACGTAGGGAATCAAGGGTACACTTTGCACAAAAGAAATGTGATAACTATTGTTCTAATTGCGGACAGAGATTCAACTGGGAAGGCATAGATGAATTCGGTCGGAAGAAAGAGGGGGACCTTGATGAAGCTTAAAAACATGAGAAGAAGTGAAGATACAGAACAGATTCACGTATGCAACTGGGCGGCGTGGAATGAGAACCGTTATCCGGAACTGAAATGGTTGCATCATATCCCGAACGGCGGCAGCAGGAACAAAGCGGAAGCGGTAAAACTTAAGAGTATGGGAGTAAAGTCCGGAGTATCCGATCTGCATCTTCCGTATGCCAAAGGGGTATACATCGGACTGTACATCGAAATGAAATACGGAACCGGCAGACATCAGGATAGCCAGATAGAGTTTCTGCACGACATGGCAAAAAATGGGCACTACGTAGCTTCTTGCTATACGGCAGGAGACGCGATTACAGTCCTGGAAGAATATCTGCAGCTTGATAACATGATGGAAATGTTGGAACCAAATGACAGTATCTGGAACGAAGGAAAGATTAAAGAGCTAAAGCGTAGAGCACCGAAAGAGGTGGAAGGATGGACGACAGAGAACGGAAGAGCATAAGAGAGTTCTATGAAGTATATAACATGATCAAACAGGGAAGAGAGCTCCGGGTGAAGACAAGATTCACGCTGAACCACGGAGGAAGTATCCAGATCTTTGAAGGGATAGGCATCCATAAGAAACAGATCCTGAAAGTAGAAAGTGATGAAAGCTGGATAGAGTGCTATAGAAGGGCAACAGAAAGCCTAGTGGAATGGGAGAGAACGGAAGAACAGGAGGCGAAAGTATCATGAAAACGATAGCAGTAATGAATCAGAAAGGCGGGATCGGCAAGACTATGACAGCCGCATCCATTGCTTATATTCTAGGACAGGAACAAGAAAAGAAAATACTGGTGATCGATGCCGATCAGTAGGGGAACATCTCCATGCTCTACGGAGCATATGATCCGGAAGGAAGAGGACTTCCGGATCTGCTGGAGAACCATGAACGGGAAGGTGGTACGTACACTACATCCGAACTGATCAAGACAACACCGTACGATCGGATAGATATTATCCCGTGTAACGGCTATCTGATGAATACCAACATGTACCTGATGAAGACGGAGGAAGGAAATCAGATCTTAAGACTAGCAGAAGACTTAGAAGACGTAGCAGCTGCTTACGATTACTGTGTCATCGATTGTGGTCTGATTATGGACATGACAGTGATGAATGCACTGGTGGCAGCAGATCTCGTGATCGTACCGGTGAAACTCGGAGGGTTCGAGATTGAAGCCGCTGATAATATGGATGAACAGCTGGAAAGCATTCGGAAGTTTAACGATCGGATCAGGATGAAAGTCCTGATCACGATGAGACAGAAGAATAAAACGACACTGCAGGTAGTGGTTGAAAGAAAACTCGGGACATGATTGTTTCCAGACAGTAATCCGAAGATCTGTAGTAGCAGAAAAATCCACAATCGCACATGTACCGCTTCCAAAGTTCTCTAGGGGGTGTATAGCAACCAAGGATTACAGAGCAGTCGCGTATGAACTCTTAAGAAATCTGGAGGGCGAACAGGATGAATAAGAGACAGGCGAAGAAATTATACAAGAAGATTCACGGGTGTAACCCACCAGAAGGAAGAATCCCGGCAGCGCTTTTAAGAGATCCGGGCAAAATGAACACACACACCTTCCTGGACAAGCAGATGAACATGCCAGTTTTTAATCCAATGAAACCGATAGAGACAGGACTGAGATTGCCTGAAAGCGTACTGGAAACAATATGTAGAATTAATAAGCCGATAGAAGACATCCTGACGCAGGAAGAGCGTGAAAGAGTTACGATTGCAACACGATGCTTTAGGAAAACAATGAACGACAGCATTAGACGGATGAACAGCCGGTTTAGGGCAATGCGAGAAAGACTGAGAGGGAATGATGATCCGGTAGTAATCACCACAAGAAAATTATCAGAGAACCGGAAGAAGAATAAAGGAACTGCCTGGAGAAGAGCAAGGAGGAATAGATAGATGGCTACTGGATGGAATGTGATGGACGCATTGAACAATAAGACGAAGGCGGCAGCTGAAGACAATAAAACAAAAGCAAGATTCCGGACAAAGGATATTGCAATCAAGCAGATGTACAGTAATGACAAGAATTTCTACTCTATCCCGGATATCGAACAACTGGCACAGGATATCCTTGCCGTAGGCTTATTAGAGAACTTGACGGTGGTACACGATCCATGCGATCGTGGCGAATACCGTATCATAGCCGGAGAACGAAGATGGAGAGCGTTGACACTCCTGGTAGAAAAAGGTTATGAAGAATTCTCTGTAGCATCCTGCCAGATCAAGACACCTGCAGAAGAGCATGAAGAGATGATCCAATTAATCATAGCAAATACGTACCGGAATAAAACGGTAGCAGATATCCTGGAAGAGCAGAAGACACTGGAAGAAACACTGAAATACATGAAAGAGAATGGACTGACACTTCATGGTTACAAATTGGACAGCGGACGTTTGCGGGATGTCATAGCCAACATGATGCAGGTATCATCCACCAAGATCGGACAGATTGAGTCGATCAACAAAAAACTGATCCCGGAATTCACGGAAGAGTTAAAAGAAGGACGATTAACATTTTCGGCTGCATACGAGATCAGCAAGATGTCCGAGGATATCCAGGAGGATATGCTGGAGCATCACCGGGAAAAGGGATTGACATACAAAGATGTGAAAGAATATGCCGAAGAGCAGAAAAAAGCAGAAGAACAAATTGATGGTCAGCTGAGCATCGAAGATATAAATGACGGTGCGTGTCAGAATCTGACACCGGAAGAAAATTCTGATCAGAATGAAGTAGTGATGGTACGCGTTCCAACAGAAGAGGAAAGAGAGTATCTGGAATTAGTAGCGAGAGAAATGGTGAGCACATACAAATACTGGTTCCGTGAAAATGCGGAACAGATAACAGGGCAGAATATAAGAATGTGCAATGAACTGATAAAACAAAATCTGCATCCGGGAGTATCGGGAAGAACTTGGGTGTTTGAAGGAACTGACGGGAAAGATGTCGGGGAAATAAGGATGTATTGCGGATATATTCAATTGTGGATAGACAACGAAAACAGAGGAAATTTTCATTGGCTTGACTTAACAGGAGCCATCAAAAAAGTGTTGGAGGAAAACGTAAAAGAAGAAACGGAAAAAAAGGAGAAAAATGAAGAACAGGAAGAAAAAAGCGAAGAAACCGAAGAGATTGAAACACCTGACACCTATGCAGTATCTGGCCTGGAAGAAGAACCTGCAGAGAAAGAAAATGAATATAGATACCAGGGCAAAGAAGAAACGCAGGAACGACTTCCGGAAGAGACACAACTACATGAAAAGAAATCCGGGAAAACAGATCTTGATATTGCCAGGGAAGAAAATCAAAAATACAGGAACTATCTGGAGATGGCGAAAGGACACATGGATACTAATGACATCCGGGTGCGGACGTACAAGGTAATGATTGCGGCACTGGCCGGATATATCAATGATCTGGACACGGTAATGAATCCACCAAAAGAACCGGAACAGCCAGAACTTCCGAGATTCAAGAATAACGATCAGCGAAAAGAATGGCTGAGAAATTATAAAGCTTGGGGATTATGGTACACAGATAAAAACATAAATGTAAATTATTATAAATATGATTTCGCAGACAGCAGCAGGCTTGTGGTTGCTGAATATCCGGACCGAATAATGGAATGGAACGGCGAAGAGAGAAGAGACAGCTACCATTTCCATCTTTTAGAAAAAAATAAAAAAGCTTATGGAAATAAAAAAACATATGATAAGCAGTACGTGCATGATCCAGATAGTGAAACGTATTTGGTAGAATTTTTGAAATGGCTACAAAAGAATGCGTGATATCTATGAGGATCAAAAATGTAGACCCAAAAGGTTGGTATGACATTCCAGGTTATGATGGAATATACCAGATTAATTACTGGGCAGACATACGAAAGAAATTAGGGAATGGGAAGTATAAGCACCTAAAACCGTATGTAAAGAAAAGTAATCAAGGAAAAAGACTGATTAAACTGAAAGACAAAGAATGGGCAGTGATGAGCCTGATGCGGATCACATTCATTGGAGAACTCCCGGAAGGTTATGTGACGTATCACAAGAATGGAATTAAAACGGATGATGTGTTAAACAATATCGGAGTAACAACCAGAAGCGAGCTATCCAAAAAAATAGGTCGGATGAATGGCCGATCAACTAAGATAGTGAAAATGAACAAAGAAGGGCAAATTGTAGCGTTCTATAAATCGGCAAGAGAAGCCGCACGACAAAACTACATGGATCATCAGACAATATTGAATTATGCAAATAGAAAGGCAAAAAGCATCTACGCACCGGATGGATACGCATACTGTAAGGACTCAGATAAAGAGATAACAGAGTTGATCAGAAAGATAGAACAGAAAAACACAGCAATGCGGTGTGAATTTTATAAAAGCACCGGAAGCGGTATTTGATTATTAGGAGGATGAAGATGAAGACAGAAAAAGAAGAAATTAAGAAGATCACACTGAGGGAATTACTGGAATGTACAAACGAGGATGAAAACGTATATATCTACAAAAAAGACAGTGAATATGTTGGCGGTTTCCGAGTGGATATGGCAAGAAAGTATTTATGTGAGTCATTACTAGAGAGCACAGTGAATGAAATGAGAACACAAGCAGGCGATATCGTGATACATGTGGGATAAAAGGAGCACAGACATGATAACTTTTATTGAAAAGATACTTGGAGAAAAGATGGAAAAAAGCACCAAAGAACTTGCGGCCAGAACAAAACACTGGCTTACAAAAGCAAGAAAGAAAAACTGTCTGTGGTGTTGTATATTCTGCAGAGAGTGGAATGTGTGTAAACGGGATGAAAAATAGAGGTGAAAAATGGACATGATAATATCTGCTTTCATAGCGATTGCAACCATAATGCTGCTCTTTCCGTTATGCTATGCGTGGAGGAGAGAAGTTATGGAATTACCAATCTGGGAGAAAGCTGCGGACAGATTAGAGAAAGCAAAAGATCTGTTTAACAGGCTGATTAGGAACAGCGATAAATAAAATAGCTTGCACTTGCCGGTAATTGTATCACAAAAAAACAACCGGTTGATATAGATTCCCTCCGGCAAAAGCCGGATGGCAGCAGTCGGAGGAGAAAGGAGAACTCCGTGAGAAAAAAAGTTAGGAGCAAGGAAGCGGGACCAAATGAAGATAGGCACCAATGCAGGACGTGCATCTACAGAGCATGCAGAACCGGCTTGGGTGGTTGTAACTATATTGGAGCAGAAGGACATAGCAGAGGGTGCACGGTAGAAAACTGCACAGTATACGTAAAAGGACGCAAAAGAAAGAGAGCATTGTGGTAGGTGAATGAAATGAGACAACATATATGTGACGGATGCGGGATGCCGATAGGCACAACGTATTACACAATAAGAATATACGCAGGATGTGACGGACCAGGCGGAACGGTAAATGCGTACGCACATAACATGAGACAGGCGATGCAAGATATGTATGGACCGAAAGAATATTGTGAAGCGTGCAAAGATAAAATTGAAAAATGTATAAAACAATGCGTGAATCACGGAAAGGAGAACTATGAACCATGAAGGTTATAAAGATCCGACAGCAGACAAAGCACTGCACAGATACAACCAGATGCCCTACCACATGCGCAGAGCACTGACTGATCTACAGGATATAGCAAGTCTGTTCGGATTTGATATCTTGATAATAAAAGACAGACGGACAGGGAGGAAATTTAAAGTTGAAAATGAGACCAATCAACAAAGATAAGTACGGTATTGATACGAATAGGTTTTTGGAGATCAAATACCATTGCTTGCAGTATCCGGAATGGAGAAGAGAACTCGCAGAACTTACAAATACCATAAAAGCCATGCAATATGGACAGGAAGGAAAAGGAAGTCCAAGCCAGGCGTCACAGACGGAACACCTGGCTATTAAACGTATGGAGCTGGAGGAAAAATGTAAACGGATTGAACAGACAGCAATCGAAGCAGACGCAGTAATCTATCCGTGGATTCTGGAAGGGGTTACAACAGACTATGCAACATATAGATACTTAAGAGATTCCAAAAAGATTCCATGCGGGAAAAAGATGTATTATGAGCGAAGAAGGAAGTTCTATTACCTGATGTCAAAGAAAATTTAAAAAGAGGGGGACTCAGGATACAAGAAAGTGTGTTATTATGGTAACATCAAGAAAAAAGAACAAAGGACATACTCACCCGAAGGGTGGCAGCAGTCGAGAGATTGTGGCCATCCTTTTTATGCATAGAGAAGTAAAACAGAGGTGCTGATATTTACCCGAAGGGTGGCAGCAGTTAATAAAAATATAAAAAGAAGCATAAAACTGTTGACATATGGTGCACCATATGATATTATATATACATAAGGAGGTGAGATGCAGATGGGAAAGAAAAAACGAAAGAAAAAGAGAACTGCAATAAAGCTACTGATAGAATTTCTGATTGCGCTCGGAACATTCTTGACAGGGTTAGCAAGCTTGATTACAGCTCTCAAATAGGGGAAAGGGCGAAAGCCCTTACCTCTTGTAAAGATTATAACCCATCTGACAGGATATGAAAAGAATAAGATTCAGTGAATTGTTTTTGTTTGCGGCGATTGTAATATTCTTTGGATCCGGAAAGAACATCTATAGTAGTGTATTGCTTATGCTTGCATCAGCATACATGATGATAGATATAGCCTCGGAACTTAAGAAGAGGAGGGAAGATAATGCCGGTCGGGAATCCTAAAGCGCAGACGATTGCCACCAAAAGATACGAGAAGAAGGCAGGCTGGGTATCAAAGTCCTACAAACTCAAGAAAGAAGTTGTGGACGAATATGCAGAAGCCTGCAAGAAAGCGGGAGTGAGTGCCGCAGGACAGCTCACGAAGATGATGAAAGAGTTCATCGAGGAAGTAAATAACGGATAAAGAAAGAGCACTTGGAGAAATCCAGGTGCTCTTTTGCGTGGAGGAATTATGATAGTTACGTGCAAGAATAAAGGTTGCATACATTACTGGAAGCTTAGCAAGAAAGAACATTGTCCTGCAGAAGAAAGTTGCCCTGGATATATGAGCAATAGAAGAGAAGGGCAGAAGCAGATTCCCAAGTGTAAAGACTGTGAGTTCTGCAAAAGGATCTACACAGATCAGGGAAAAGAATATCACTGGGAGTGCTGTTACAAAGGCAGACACAAGACGTTATTGATGGTAGATCAGAGACGTTGTGACTGCCGGTTATAGTAGAGCTGGAGAGTGCGGAAAGGAAGCACGCCGGTCTTAATAGCCGGAGGACACAGGTTCGAATCCTGTTCCAGCAATTATGAAATGGACAAAACAAGAGATAGAGAAACTAATAGAAGAGAATAAGCTGTACCGATTCTATAAGAGCAAAGAGTGGGTCATATTAAAGAACAAAGTACTGGATGAGTTCCATCATGAATGCCAGTGGTGCAAAGAGAAAGGAAAGGTATCAAGGGCTGAGACGGTACATCATGTACAGTATGTCAAGACGCATCCGGAGCTTGCACTGTGTGAGTTCTACGAGTACAGAGGAAAACAGTACAGGAATCTGATACCACTCTGTCATGACTGTCACGACAGAGCACACGAAAGAATGAAGTACAGGAAGGTGAAGCAGGTGAATGAAGAACGATGGTAGAAGAAGAGATAAAGGTTGGAGATCGTGTTACGTTTACAGGACATGGATACAGGAGAGCGATAGCATACAGATATCCGGAGCTGTTCGGGGAGAAGGAACACAAGGTTCTAGAGGTTCGGACGTCCTGCTGTAACCGATTCATTGTGTTGGATGATGTAGACGGAATGTATTCTGAAAAATTTTTTACAAAGGTACCCCCGGTACCCCCTATACCCTAAATCTGTGGGGGACGCTTACAACGGGTAGGGGGCACGCCTGAACCGCGCTGACTCGCGCGTGATAAAAAATGGAAAAAAGTTGGTGGTGAAATATATGGCGCGAAAGTCGAAAAAAGCCCGCGAAATGGACGAAATCAAAGAAAAAATTAAATCCAGTTTAATCAAACAATTACGTGCAAAAGGTGCAGAAACGGCACATTTTTTGGACATAATTGATGATTATATGGAGTTTTACGACACAAAAAAGGCTCTACAAGAGGACATAAAGGAACGTGGAGTGTCGTACAAGACACTTTCTGCAAACGGATTCGAGATCACAAAACAGAACCAGTCTGTGAAAGATATGGTGGCTGTAGAAAAGCAGATGTTGAGCATCCTGAAGGAGTTAGGACTGACGACGGATGAACCAACAGGAAATGAAGTAATCGATGAAGATCTGTAAACAGATTGACCAGTATATTGAATTCGTAAGAAGTGACGAAGCAGTTGTTTGCGAGGAGCAGCTGCTTCTTTGCGATTTTGTGGAAAAAGTATTCGCGGAGGAAGATGTCTATGTAGATAAAGAACAATTAGAAAGATACCTGGGACTGGAAAAGTACTTCCCGTACAAGCTGTTACCGTGGGAACAGTTCTGCTTCGCTTTGCACAACTGCGTGTATAAAAGAGAAGACGGCCAGTTGAGATTCCCATATCTGATAATTTTAGTTGGACGCGGGGCAGGAAAGAACGGATATCTTGCGTTTGAAGATTTTGCGTTGGTCACACCAGTCAACGGAGTGAAAGAATACCACATCGACATATTCGCTACATCAGAGGACCAGGCAAAAACGACATTCGAAGATATATATAACATCTTGGAGGACAACAAAAGATTCTTCAAAAATACGTTCAAGTGGAATTTGGAATGTATCACCAACATTCGGACAAGATCGAAGATCAAATACCACACCCGTGCACCGGACACAAAAGACGGAGGTAGACCGGGGAAAGTAGATTTTGACGAATACCATGCATACAAGGACTATAAGCTGATCGAGGTAGCGACTGGAGGACTTGGAAAGAAAGACTTTCCGAGACGAACAGTCATATCCACGCAGGGGGATATCCGGGATGGCCCGCTAGATGAATTACTGGAAACTTGCCTACAGATCTTGAAAGGAGAGATTCCGGATAACGGGAAACTGCCGTTCATCTGTTGGCTGGATGATCCGGAAGAAGTAAAGGATGAGGAAAAATGGCAGAAAGCAAATCCATCCTTGAGAAACTTCCCAACTCTCCTGACAGAAATGCGGATGGAATATGAAGAGTACAAGTTGGATCCGGTAAATCACACGTCATTCATGACTAAACGAATGAACCGGCCGCCAGGGGAAACGCAGTATTGTGTGACAGAATGGAAAAACCTAGAAAAAGCAACCAGAAGCCTCCCGGATCTTCGTAATCATTCTTGCGTAGCTGGAATTGATTATTCCAAAACGAATGATTTTGTAGCCGCCGGGTTGCTGTTTAAAGTCGGAGATAAACGATATTGGATGCATCATACGTGGGTATGTAAGAAATCGAGAGATCTTCCGAGGATCAAATACCCGCTGAAAGAAGCTGAAGAAGAAGGAGTATTGACGATGGTGGACGACGTGGAGATAGATCCGGAGTATGTGACAGACTGGCTTCTAGAAAAATCGAAGCTATACAAGATCGAATCCGTGGTGATGGATAACTTCCGGCAGACATGGCTCAGAGAAGCACTTGGCAAAATAGGATTTTCGGATGAAAAGAGGAATCTGAAACTGATCAGACCGAGCGATGAAATGAAAGTTGCTCCGGTAATTGGGTATATGTTCGCGCGTGGATTGATTGCCTGGGGAACCAGCAAGATCATGCGCTGGTACACATGGAACTCAAAAGCGGTGACAGACAAAAAAGGCAATGTCACATATGAAAAAATAGAGCCGCGTTCACGAAAAACGGACGGTTTTAAAGCGTTCGTGGCAGCAGTCACGAATGAAGAAAGAATCAAACAAAGAAGAATTATTAAGAATAGAATAAGCACAGTATGTTAGGAGGCATAGCATGGGAGTCGTAAACTTCCTGAATAAACTTTTAGGGGTTACCGGAACAAATGGAGAGACGATTGTAATAGATATACCCGCATCGATCTACTATAAAGAACTGGCAATATACACAGCGAGCTCGTATTTAGCAAATGCAGTCAGCATGGCAGAAATGAGAGTGTTCAACAAGGGGAAACCTGTAAAAGATCAGGATTATTATTTGCTGAACGTAGCACCGAATAAAAATGAAAACAGCAATTATTTCTGGCACAGAGTTATCAGGAAAATGACACGAACGAAAAAAGGCGCACTGGTAGTCGAACTAAATGGAGAACTACATTGTGCAGAAGATTTTACGGTCGTGCAGGAAAGACCAGTTTTAGGGAATATCTACGGTGGTGTTGTATTATCCGGGGGCTTACAGCTTAACCGGACGTTCCGGGCGGAGGAAGTATATCTGTTCCGGATGGAGGACGAATGTGCACAGACGCTAATTGATGGAGTGTACCGGGAATACGGGAAGCTCCTGGAAACAGCAGCGAGAACTTTCAAGGATACAAACGGAAGGAAGTTCAAATATAAGATAGACGCAATTAAAGCCGGGGATGATGAGTTCCAAGAACAATTCAAGAAAGTTGTTGCCAAAAATATCAAAGATTACATGGAAAATGAATACGCTACGTACGTGGAGTATGATGACGGGATACTGGAAGAGCAATCCACAAAATCCCCGAAAACCTCCGATGATTTCGTGAATATCCGGAAAGATATTTTTGAAATGGTCGGACAGGCGTTCAAGATTCCAATGTCTATGATGATGGGGAATATCACGAACCTGAAAGAGGTGTGTGACGTGTTCCTGACGTTTGGGGTAAATCCGCTGGCAAATACCATTTCGGAAGTACTAAATAAGCGTGCGACCGTCTACGAGTACATGAACGGGAATTATTACCAGTGCTACACGGGCGGAATCAAACACAGAGATCTGTTTGAGAGTGCAGCCAATGTAGAGAAGCTGATCGGCTCAGCGATCATAAATACAGACGAAGCAAGGGAGGAATTAAGCTTGGTACCATTAAACACACCGTGGAGCAAAACGTATTATGTTACGAATAACTTCAGGGAAGCAGACAGCACAAGGACAGCAGCGAAAGGGGGTGAGGAGGATGAATAAGATCGGTGGAATTTGCTTTGCACACCAGCAGGTTGGAACAGTACATAAAATCTACCTGTATGACGAAGTAAAAGCGAAAGGAGACTTTAACTGGAAGACATTGGAATATGACGAGTCCGAGACTTCGGCAAACCATTTCCGAGAATTGTTAGAGGGCGTGTCAGATTCTGACACTATTGAGCTGTATATCAATTCAGATGGTGGATCTGTGAAAGAAGGAACTGCCATTTTCACAAACCTGAAACGTTGCAAAGCATACAAGACGGGTTATGTGGACGGAGTAGCGAACAGTATCGCCGCTACGATTCTCCAGGCATGCGATCACCGCGTGATGGGGGAGGGAACAGGAATGGTCCTTCACAATATGTGGACGGTAGCCATAGGCAATGCGGACGAACTCAGGAACCAGGCAGACAAGTTGGATGCCTGGATGAAAGCATCCAGATCTCTTTTCATGAATCGATGCGGCGGGAAGATCACAGAAGAGGAGTTAAAAGACATCATGGATAAAGAGACACTGCTTGATCCAGACACGGCTCTGGAGATTGGGGTGATTGATGAGGTTGCCGGACGAACTACGGTAGAGATTGATGAGGCTATGCAGTGCTCAAAGGAAATTGAAAAAATGAGAGACAAGATCAAACGGTCAAATTTTTCAAATCAGTTAAAAGAATTCGAAGAACTGACAAAGCCGGAAAAAGAAGAAAAAGATGTCTCTATGCAGACATTTTTAAACATGTTTTCAATGTAAAAAGAAGGGAGAAAAAGAATGTTAGGAAACATTGCAGACACAAGACAGAGAGAAGCGGTGGCAGCACTGCAGAGCGCACTGCAGAGCGGAAACGAAGAGGAAGGAAAGAAAGCCTGGGGGCAGGTAATTGACGCAATCACAGAAAAGGTGAGAACAGACTTTGAAATGTACAACACTGATACAAATGTACTTGCTCAGAGAGGTTACAGACAGCTTACGAGCGAAGAGACAGAGTTCTATCAGAACCTTGCAAAAGCCGGAAAGGCAAGTGATCCGAAGCAGGCGTTCGCGGATCTGATTAATACAGATGGTGGAATGCCGGAAACTATCATTGAAGATGTGTACAGAGATCTGTTAGAGGAGCACCCACTGTTAGACAAAATTACATTCCAGAATGTGAAATACCTTACAAAGTGGCTCTTAAATGATCACACCAGACAGAAGGCAGCCTGGGGACAGATCAATGGCGAGATCACACAGGAAATTGAATCTGCATTCAAGGGCGTAGAGGTTACATTACTGAAACTGACAGCCTATGCAGTGATCCCACAGGATATGCTGGATCTTGGGCCATCGTTCCTCGACAACTATATCCGTACAATCCTGAAGGAAGCATTATACGCAGCACTCGAAAAAGCAATCGTATCAGGAAGTGGAAAAGATGAACCGGTCGGACTGAACAGAGATATCCATGAAGGAGTAAGCTTTTCGACATCCACCGGATATCCGGAAAAAACAGCAATCCAGGTAACAAATTTCCTCCCGGCAAATTATGGACCACTTGTGGTAAAATTGGCAGTCACAGAAAAAGGACGTATGAGAAGTTTTGACGAAGTGCTGATGATCTGCAACCAGGTAGACTACCTCAACAAGATCATGCCGGCAACTACGGCACTGACAACAGGCGGAACATACGCCAGAGATTTATTCCCGTTCCCGACAGAAGTTGTGAGATCGAACGAAGTGAAAACCGGACAGGCTATCCTGTGTCTGCCGGAAGAGTATTTCTTCGGGCTTGGTGAAAGTAAAGACGGAAAAATTGAATATTCGGACGAATTCAAGTTCCTTCAGGATGCGAGAACATATAAGATTAAGCTTCACGGAAATGGTCGCCCATACGATAACACAGTAGCGATTGTCCTGGACATTAGCAAACTGGATCCGGCATATGTAACTGTAAAAACTGCGGATACCGTTGTAACGGCATAAGCTATGGGCGAAGAAGAAAAAGCAAAACTTGTAGCAGCAGTAAAAAGAGAATGCCGGATAACTTGGGCGAATGATGATACAGAGAAGGAAATTACGGATATAACGGAAGATGCCATTGGAATAATGATGCACAAACTTGGAATGCATGAAGATGATCAAATGGATTTTACGAAACCAGGATTCGCCCGAATGCTGCTACTAAAGTATAGCTGGTATGCGTGGAACAAGATAGCATGTGAATTCGATAAGAATTACAGAAACGATATTATTACAGCAAGACATAAATACGAGGTAAAATATGGCGAGGAATATCTTGAATGATTACGGGGATGGAGTTGCCGAAATTTATCGCAAAAAAGACGTGGAAAAGAATGTAAAAAGCCTAGATGATTTAGAATATCTGGGCTTTTTGTGTTTCACAGAAAAGTCAAAAAGACAGCAAGACATTGAATTTGCCGAACAGCACGGAGCAAATCTGACAACTAAGATAGCAACCCCGGATCTTATACCACCGGATAGCGATTATAATGTGGTAATTAATAATGTGATCTATGCGATTATCTACGTTGATCACGATAAGAAAAACCGTGAGTTGTATTTCTATCTGGAAGAGGTAAGGAAAATTGAAAGACAAAATTAAAGAAGCCTTAAAAGAGATCGTGCCGGATGTATATTACGGTGCCGGAAGGTTCCAAGGACGCGAGAACTGGGACTGCATCGTGTTCGGAAAAAGAAGAACGGGAAAGTCAGAAAGCAAGGGTGGAATAACCAGGCGTTATTTCGTTGCGATAGTGAAAGAAGAGTACATCCCAGAAGACTTGGAGAAACAGGTGATCGAAAAGATGAAAACACTTGGATTCAAAATCTCAGATACCGACACGGCATACGATTATGTGCAGAAAGCAGGAGAGTGTATTGTAGAAATCTGCACGATGGAATTTGGAAAAACGGAAAAAAGGTGTAGCCGATGAGTTATTTTTACCTGGATACAAAAGAATTTGATAAGGTCGCACAAACGATCGAAAAATATTCCGACAGATCTGTTGCAGAGCAGATTATAAATGATTATCTGGCGAACGAGGGTGGGAAAAAGATAAAAGAGTATATCCGGGCAATCTTGCCGGTATCCGGTAGAACATGGAACGGAAAGAAAACAGCAGCCTCACAGACGGATCCATTCCGGATACAGGGGGAAAATCTTGCGGTAAAGGTATACACAAAAGGCAACTATCATTACCTGTACTTTCCAGACGATGGATCGAATACAAGACGTCACCGGGGGGATCAGCAGTTCATGTTCCGTGGTGCTGAAAAAGCCGGGGATGAGATTGTGAACGGGGTAATTGACAAATTAGTAAAACGATTGGAGGAAACATAAAATGGCTGGAATCAGAGAAACAGACTTCACAGAAGTCGAAATTAAAAAGCTTGGAATCCGGATCGGAGCTGCAACAAAGGCAGACGTTCTGGATTGCGTGGGAAAATTAGAAGAAGAAATGGAATGTAAAACCAGAACGAAGTCCTGTGGTTCAAAAACCTTAAAGACCAGGACAAAAGGAACGGGTAACGGAACACTGAAAATTTCTGCATATGTTCCACAGGATATGCTGGCTGACTTGCATGGAATGAACCGTACCGAATTAAAAGACGGAGTAATCGCCTACGGATCAAATTCACTGCACGCAGTAGCGTGCGTAACAGCGGAGATTCTGGACGAAGACGACAATGAAAAATTCAAGGCCTATCCAAATTGTACAATCCAGACGGCGTTATCGAGATCAGTGGATAATGACTCAGAAGATATCGCTATGCTGGAACTGGAGATCGCAGTCATGCCGGATGAACACGGAGAAGGCCTATATGAAGCGGTTGCGGACGACCTGAAAGACGATACCGTAAAACAGAAGTGGATGGAAGAGTTCTCGAGAGAACTTGTTACTACGGCAGTAGTGTAAAAAGGGGGAAAACTCATGGAAGTAAAAGTAAAACAGAAATTCAGAGACAAATACACAGGCGACATCCGGTTCACGGGTGAAATTGTGGAGATGTCGGAAGAAAGATACAAAGAAATCAATGCCAAAAAGAACGGACTGGTGGAAAAGGTAGAAGAGAAGACGGAAGAGGTGCAGACATCGGAAGCGACAAAACCAGAAGCTGGAGCAGTAGAGGTAGAAGCAGAAGCTACAGAGCATCCGGAAACATCAGAAAAGACAGAAACACCAGAAGAAGCTCCGAACGAGTTTACCAGATCTACACTCGAAAAGATGAAGGTAGACGAACTGAGAAAGAAAGCAGAAGAAATGGGAGTTGATTCCATGGGCAAAAAAGAAGAATTGATCAAACGTATTCTTGGCGAGGAGGAAAATGTAGATGAAGAATCCTAAGATTAATTATGAGGAATATGAACTTACAAATGGGGAGTGTGTGGCAATGTCCACCGCTCCTATTCTTATGTTGACATTAAGAAAAAGCGATAAAAAATCGTATGAGACATTAAGTAAGGTTTTAGTAAAAGGTGTAAATGATAAAGACGCACTTGAAGTAGCGGAATTTTTGTATGCTGCCTACAAAAATGCAAATCAGGACGAAGATTGCATGTCGTTTACAGAGTTTTTCGAAAATATGGACCAGGACTGGAGAAAGAACATGGAAGTGATTAATGAGATGTATTCGCCGTCAAAAAAGCAGGATTCCGGGACGGATTCCGAAGAGTAACACGTAAGAAAGCAAAAGGCTATTTAAAACTTCCACGGTTCGAGATTGAAACCGTGGAAGATATGTACGTCTATTACGTGATTATGAATGGAATCAGTGAGGATGTATTCTGGTATTCGGAATATAATTCCCTGCTTACGATCCTGGAAGACAAATATGCATATGAAGCGTGGAAGGCATATGCAGAAGAACAGATGCTGGAGAGAGGGTGATTGATTAAGTAACAGAGAAGCAAGCGTAAAGTTCCGAGCAGATACGAAAGAACTGACGAGCGGGCTGAAACAGGCAGAATCGTCATTGAAAGCGTTACGTGCGGAGTTAAAACTGAATGAAACGCAAATGAAGGGAACTGGGGAATCAACGGACACCCTGGAAAAGAGAGAAAAGCTCCTGCAGAAAGAGCTGGAGGCAAGTGGCCAGAAAGTGGAGCTGCTGACCGGGAAAATGGAAGCAGCAAAAGACATATTCGGGGAAAACTCGATTGAAGCGAATAACTGGAGTGCAAAACTTGCAGACGCAAAAAGAGCACAGGAAGCTATCTCACAAGAACTCTCACAGACATCTGCAAAACTGGAAGAACAAAGAAACGCAGAGACACAGCTGTCTGCGGAGCAGCTGAAAGCAGCAGAAGAAGCAAAGAAACAAGCGGAAGCAGAAGAACAACTAAGAACAGCTGCTGGACAGGCAGATAGTAAGATTCGGGAACTGGATCAAGAACTACAGCTGAACGAAACAAAACTGGATGGAGCAAAGAATAAAACAGACCTCTTGAAAGAACGCCAGAAACTTCTTGGACAGGAATCAAAAGTAGCTGCAGACAAGACGAAGATCTTGCGGGATGCACTGGATGAATGCGCCAGGGAAGTTGGAGAGGATTCCGAAAAGTACGCAGAATTAAAAACGGAACTGATGGAATCCAAGATCAAACAGGAAGAGATCCGGAATGAGATCAAGAAGACTTCAGAGGAATTAAGAAATCAAAAGACAGCCATTCAGTCATTTGGCGAGGGACTTGGAAAATTCGGCGAAGGGACAGAAAAAGTTGGCCAGAACCTGAAAGTAGCCAGCACGGCGGCGGCCGGAGCATTGGCCGGAGCCGGGACGGCAGCAGTGCAGTTTGAATCTGCTTTTGCTGGTGTCAAAAAAACATCAGATGAAGTATTTGATGCAAACGGCAAGTGCGTATACAGTTACCAACAGTTGGAAGATGGAATCCGGAGCATGGCAAAAGAGATTCCGGCATCTACAACGGAGATTTCTGAGGTTGCAGAAGCTGCCGGACAGTTAGGCATTAAGACTCAGGACGTCTTAGGATTTACCCGCGTTATGATCGACATGGGTAATTCTACCAACCTGTCGGCAGAAGATGCAGCAACATCTATTGCGAAATTCGCAAATATTACCGGCTTAGCGGCAGACACCTCTATGAGTGCGGATGAAAAATATAAGAAGATGGGAAGCACCATTGTAGACCTGGGTAACAACTACGCCACCACTGAGGCAGACATCATGAATATGGCAACTAATCTTGCATCCGCAGGTACGCAGGTAGGAATGTCAGAATCTGACATTCTTGCACTGGCTACGGCGTTAAGTTCAGTTGGAATGGAAGCACAGGCGGGCGGTACGGCATTCAGCAAAGCATTAATTGAAATGCAGCTTGCTGTAGAAACTAACAGTGATTCGTTAAAGGACTGGGCAGACGTAGCTGGAATGAGCACCAGCGAATTCTCTAAGAGATTCAAGGAAGACGCTACAGGCGCACTGGAAGCATTCATCGAAGGTCTTTCAAAATGCGGAGGAGAAAGCGACTCCGCTATCAAAGTCTTAAATGATATGGGCATCACAGAAACGAGAATGCGTGATGCATTACTAAGATCTGCGAATGCAAGTGATGTATTTACGTCCGCGATCGACACCGGAAAGAACGCCTGGGAAGAGAATACGGCATTAACCAATGAGGCAAATAAACGATATGAAACGACCGCATCAAAGCTGTCGATCATGAAGAACAACCTGTATGATGCCGGAATCACCCTTGGGAATATCTTTCTCCCGATGATTGCGGAAGGGACACAGAAAATCACAGGATTAGCACAGAAAATTGATGATCTGGACGGCGGACAGCAGAGAATGATACTCGGCATCATGGGAATAGTTGCGGTATTGTCTCCATTGCTGATCGGCATCGGGAAGGTGTCTATCGGAATATCTTCGGTTATTGGACTCGGAGCAAAAATAAGCGGGCTTTTTGCCGGAACTGCAGTAGCGGCAGC
>ERZ780139.1022-NODE-1022-length-26448-cov-12.727428_pt1 | contig 26448 bp, 18 predicted proteins | sample MGYA00511476_ERZ780139 | MGnify/ENA primary metagenome ERZ780139 (study PRJEB29588, sample SAMEA2158190) | human gut metagenome | biome: human gut; feature: human-associated habitat; material: faeces | place: Denmark | collected 2008/2010 ... | reverse complement strand
CAGCCGAAGAAGATAAGGTGATCATGAACTACAGCATGGATCAGACGGTTTATTTTAAATCGTTAGACCAGTACCGTTATAACCCGGCAGTCATCATCGGAGCAAAGGTGAACGATAAGGTGACATCAGCGGCAGCCGGAAGTGTTTTAGATGTTTCTAATAATGAAGTAACCGGATGCACCGTTACCGTGAATTTAGGCGACGGATACAAAGCAATCTACGGACAGTTGAAAGAAGTAAGCAAAAAAGCAGGAGATTATGTTGCTCCGGGAGAGGTCATTGGCTATATCAGTGAACCGACAAAATATTACTCAGAAGAGGGCAGCAACTTATATTTTGAACTGCAAAAAGATGACCAGCCGGTAGACCCAATGGGTTATTTCAAGTAATTCTTGAACGGTGTTCGGAAGTCTGCTATAATATAACAGATATTGTGTTCGGCGGTGGAATACACCGTCGATTTTCATGCTCTTTAAAAAGAAATTTTCTGAACAGATATTTGTAAAAAAGAGGCGTAAGATGAATTATACATACATTCTGCAATGTGCAGATGGAACCTATTATACCGGTTGGACGAACAATTTAGAAAAAAGGGTCGAGGACCATAACCAGAACAGGGGAGCAAAATATACGCGGGGTCGGACACCGGTAAAGCTGGTATACAGTGAAACATTTGAGACCAAAAGCGAAGCCTTAAAAAGAGAGGCGGCGATCAAACGACTCAGCCGCAGCGAAAAAGAGGCATTGATCGCGAAACAGCATAAGGAGAATTGATGGAAACAGTTAGATTTGAAGAAATGGGGCTTTCGGAAGAGATTCAGAAAGCAGTAAGATACATGGGATTTGAGGAGGCTTCACCGATTCAGGCGAAGGCGATTCCGGCGATGATTAGCGGGATCGATCTGATCGGGCAGGCACAGACCGGAACCGGTAAGACCGCAGCATTCGGAATCCCGATTCTGGAAAAGGTAGACCCGAAGCTGAAAAAGCTGCAGGCGATCGTTCTCTGCCCGACCAGAGAGCTTGCAATCCAGGTGGCAGACGAGATCCGCAACCTGTCCAGATATATGCATGGAATCAAGGTTCTGCCGATTTACGGAGGACAGGATATCGTAAAGCAGATCCGTTCCTTAAAGAGTGGAACACAGATCGTCATCGGAACTCCGGGGCGTGTGATGGACCACATGCGCAGAAAGACAATGAAACTGGATTTTGTACACACGGTTGTGCTTGATGAAGCAGATGAAATGCTGAACATGGGCTTTCGGGAAGATATGGAGGCGATTCTGGGACAGATTCCGTGCGAACACCAGACGGCGCTGTTTTCCGCAACGATGCCGGAGCCGATTTTACAGATCACCGATCAGTTCCAGACCGATGCGGAAATGGTAAAGGTTGTCAAAAAGGAATTGACGGTAGAAAGAATCCGGCAGTATCTTTATTATATTCGCAGATCGGATAAGGAAGCTGCAGCTGCAAGGCTGATTGAATATTATAACCTGAAAAGAGGACTGATTTTCTGCAACACCAAGAGTATGGTGGACGAGCTGGCAGAGAATCTGAAAAACAGAGGCATCGCGGCAGAAGGGCTGCATGGCGATTTGAGCCAGGCACAGAGAGATACGGTCATGAACCGTTTCAGAAGCGGTAATCTCCAGATGCTGATCGCAACGGATGTTGCGGCGAGAGGAATCGATGTAAATGATGTGGATGGCGTTATCAATTATGACGTTCCGCAGGATATCGAATATTATGTGCACCGTATCGGCCGTACCGGCAGAGCAGGAAAAGAGGGCATGAGCTTTACGCTGGCAAGCCGCAGAGAGTCCTTCAGAATCCGTGAAATTGAGCGGGTCTGCAAGACAAAACTGGAAGAAAAGCATCTTCCCTCCGGAGAAGAAGTGCGTCAGCATAAGGAAGCATCTGTACTCCAGAAAATCCGCGAGGTGATGGAGGAAGCAAATACCGCGGACTGCTATCGTGCGGTAGAGCGCTTTGAAAAAGAAACCGGCATTTCCGCAATTGAGCTGGCAGCAGCATTTTTGTATGAGCAGGTTGGCGGTGAGCCGGAAGAAATCGTGGAAGAGCCTAAAGTAGTCAGACGCGATGGAGAACGGAGATTTGGGGATAGACGCCGGGATGGATCTGGAAGCAGAAACGGTGGACGTTTCGGCGACCGTGATCAGAGAGGCGGACGTTTCAATGACCGCGACCAGAGAAATGGCGGACACTTCGGAGAGAAAAACGGCAGCTACCGTTCGGAACGCGACGGCAGACAGAGACGCTTTGGCAACGACAGCCGCAGATCGGACAGACGGCAGGCAGAAAACGGCGGCAGAAGAAGAACTTCCGGCGAGGGAAGCTATCGCGCAGCCGGAAGCGGCTTTAAAGGGGAGAAAAGATAACAGCAGAATGTATGCGCTGCGAACGTTCTGTTGTTATGAATAAAAGCAGGGGGTAACAAAAATGAAAACAGCTGTATTTTATGAGCACATTTTGGAAGGCGCAAAGCAGTCCGGAAAAAGTGTGGCAGAACTGATGGAGAAATGCGCATCCTGGAACATTCGGGGGATTGAGATCGGAGATGCGCTGCTTCGCGAGAACAAAGAAGAAATCAAAGAGCTGCTGGAGAAAAACCATATGCAGGTCAGTTGCAGCAATGCGTTCTATGATTTCGGGCACAACCCGGATGCAGCGCAGGGAAAAAAGCAGATCGACCTCGCAGAAGAGTTCGGTGTATCCAAGGTGCTGATTATTCCGGGCGAGCTGTCGAAGAACGAGGCGGCTGCACTCAACGCGCTTTCTGCATCGAAAGCGCAGACGGATTCCTACATGTCTGAAAATGCTTCGATCCGGAACATGGTGCAGGCATTAAAAGAACTGGTTGCTTATGGAAAAGAAAAGAACATCCTTGTGACGCTGGAGGATTTTGACGGTCCGGTACAGCCGTTTGCAAGAATGTATCAGCTGCTGTGGTTTATGGAGAATGTTCCGGGTCTGAAATTTACGCTGGATACCGGCAACTTCGCGTACAGCGACGAGGATGCTGTGCAGGCGTATGAAGTGCTGAAGGATTACATCGTTCATGTGCACTGCAAGGATCGAAACGTTGATCCTGCATTGACCGGGGAGCACAGGTACAATCGGGGACTTCTTGCGGCAGCAGTCGGATCGGGCTATCTGCCGATGAAAGAAATTCTGGATCGCCTGAAAGAAAGCGGTTATGAGGATTATCTTGCGATTGAGCATTTTAATGCCGCAGATCAGGTGGCATTTATGGAGCAGTCGGCTGCTTTTTTACAACAGTATCTGTAAGGGTGAGTTATGAAGCTGATTTATTTTGATGCGGGCAATCCGCAGAAGAAAAAAGAACTGGAACAGGCAAAGAAACGAATTGCCGAGCTTGACCGTATTATCTCCCGATTGTATGAGGACAATGTGATTGGCAAGCTGTCAGATGAACGGTTTATCAAAATGTCCCATGACTACGAGCTGGAACAAAGCAACCTAAAATCAATGGCAGATGTCTTGCGCAAAGACCTGAAGCAGCAGGAACAGCAGAGAACCAATGTCAAGGCGTTTATCGCTGCCGTGAAGAAGTACACGGATTTGCAGGAGCTTGACGCGGCTGTTCTCCGTGCTTTCATTGACAGGATCGAAGTTTCTCATGTTGACAAGAAATCCAGAACGCGGGAAATCACCATCGTCTATAACTTCATCGGTGCATTTGACTTCACACGGGCAATCGAAAATGCCCGCAACACAAGTAAAAAAGAGCAAAGAACGGCATAGCCGTTAAGCTACACCGTTCCTTGCTTCAATGTTTTCCTAAGTCACCGCCCCATTATGGGCGGTTTCGTTGCTCATGGGAATCCGGGAACGCCCCATCTCATAGCAGTAAAAGCACCGGGCGTTGCAGTCTGTGGTGGTAAAGATGGTATAAGTAGTTGTATGCTCCGGTTCCTTCTGCATCGTGCGGCGGATAAACCGTACCTGGTCGGCATATTTCATGTCGTCCATCTCCTGCGGTACGCGAAACCAGCCGTCCCGCAGTTCGGGCAGGTTGTCCGGCGCGGCGTATTCTTCCGGCGTGAGCAGCAGCAGCGCTCGTGTCAGGGTGTGGAACACCAGCACACCGCCCTCGACTGGTTGCGCCAGAACATATGTCATCCAGCGCAGGCCGTGTTCCGCAGACCGAGCCTTGCCCAATATTTTGATTGTATTGCCGGACGGCGGCAGAATGGTTTGCATTGCAGTGCTCCTCCTATTGATTCATCCCGTGGTAAGCCACAAGTGCGGCCTCCGGTTCCATGTTGCAGCCCAGCCGGTACAGCGGCACGCTGCTGCCCAGCCGATCCACCAGAGCCAGCGTTTTTTGTGCCCCAATCGGGGAACATGGGCGGTAGCTCTGCTGGCAGAGCATGGGTAATGCCGCCTTTTTGTCGATGCGCTGGATTGAGTTTTCTGTGTTGCGGGTCAGGATGCAGACAGCTTTCAGCGGGCAGGAGGTGTTGGTACTGCGGTGGTGCTTGCCGTCCCACGGCGTTCCGTAAACAGTCACGCCCTGTGCGCTGATTTTCAGCAGGGGCTTGTCATCGTTGATGAACACTGCCCGTTCACCGAACCACTTTTTCCAAAGCTGGGTGTGGGTGCTTTTGCCTGTGCCGCTTTTGGCGGTGAACAGGTAGGCTTTGCTGTCCACGCTGATGCAGGAGCCATGAAACAGCAGGGTGTCCCATTCTAAAAGCCGCTCTACGATTTTGCGGTACAGTGCCAGCGTTTCCAGATATTCATCGGAGAAGTTCCCCGGCGCGTGTCCTTCCACCGCAGCTTCCCGGTCGTTTTTTTCTCGTTCAAACGCAATATCAGCGGGAGTGACTGCGACTTCAAACGATGCGGGTGCATCGGTCAGATAATTTTTGCAAAAGGTGCGGGTCTGCTCATACAGCGCCGAAACACCAATGACCTGTCCCGCCAGTGCAATGCGAAACGACACCCTCATACACAGCACTCCCTCACTTTCCTGCATTATACTTCGCCGCCTTTTTTTTCTCCCTGGCACCATAGCAACAGCATCTCTTTCAGATGAAGCAGTTCCTGGGTATGGTCATCTTTGGGGTCATTGAGCCATACAAGCCCTTGTGCGTATCGCTCTGCCATGCTCAGCATCGTGATAGATGATGTGATAAACATTTCCTCTTCCGGGATATCCGTGCGGATGCTGCCATCAACTTTTGCCCGCTCATACATTCCATGAAACAGGAGCTGCATGGGTTTGAGTACATCCAGATGTTCCCGGAGTTGCTTATCCTCCATATTTCCGCGGCGGTTCATATAGGTTTTATATTCACCGCTGAATCGCAGTACTTCCGGACGGTTCTTGTACAAAGCAATCATCCTATCGGCGTAAAACTCAATGCCCTGATAAGCAGTAAAATGCTCAAAGTGATTGGTTCCGGGGTCTCCCAGAGCCTCCTGCCATACTTCCTCCCACACCTTTGCACTGATGGCGATGAGCAATTTTTCTTTCGTCAGAAAATATTTGTACATCGTTGCAGGGCTGACATTTGCAGCGTCTGCCACTTTTTGCAGGCTGACAGTTTCGATTCCGTTCTGAGAGAACAGTCGGAATCCCGCTTCGATCAACTGATTTTTCCGTCGGTCAGCTTCACGCTTGTCACGTTCAATGTTTCTTGGCATCTCAGCACTCCGGTTTTATTACACTGCTCTCATTCGTAGAGTAACGCTCTACTTGTTGGTGATTATACTCGCGGAATGCCGATTTGTCAATATAGAGCAAATATTATCCTGAACGGAAATCAGACACTTTGCAGTCTTACACGATTACAGCCCGGAAATCGGCAAGTATCTGACGATTTACTGCTATCAGCCTGCACCGGGCTTCTGCGCCTGTGTGCTGCAAGTGACGGATCAATAAATCGAATAAAAATAATATATGTCCTTGCCCCGCGCTGCCAGTGCCTTTCTTAGATAAAGAAGCATAGACGGTATTTGTACTTTTTGTGCTAAAGCTCTGTTTTTGGAGCTTTGCGTTTATTATAAAACTCTAGCGGGGAAACTCCATCCCCGTACCTGTTGACTGGGGCGGAAAACCGCGATACAATAAAAGAAACGACCTTTTTACGGCAGCAGGCCACGAGGAAAACAAACTATGGAAGTAGAACTGCTCAAAAAATACGGCAGTGTGAGCCCCGGCAAAATAGAGAATCTGGACGGCACGACTGAAACTGTCGATTTCCGCTTTTCAACGGCGATCCGCTTTTACCACAACATGGAGGACGCCGATTTCCCACTGCACTGGCATGCCCCTGGCGAGATCATCTCCCCCATCGAGGGTACCTACACGGTTACGATTGCGGGCAAGACCGTGACGCTGCAGCCCCATGATGTGCTGATTATCGCATCGGGCGAGCTGCACAGCATTCGCGCACCCAAAACGGGGGAGCGATACATCATGAACTACAGCGTATCGTACTTTCATCAGATACAGGACATGGCCGAGTTATTCAACACGTTCTACCCCTTCCGCCTTGTCACCCGGCAGGAGGACCCCGAACTGGCCGACCAGCTGTTTGCGGTGCTGGCGCAGATAGAGGGCGAGTATTTCAGCACGAACGTCTGCCGTGAGAGCGAGATCATGGCCTTGATGCTGCACTTTTTCTCGATCTTCGGGCGGTATGAGCACCGCCAGAACAGCGAGCAGGTGCTGGATTACCCCAAGCAGCAGGACCACATGCGCCGCTTTGCAGAGCTGTGTGCCTACATCAACAACCACTGCACCGAGCGTCTCTCGGTCGAGGATCTGGCCTCCCGCGCGGGGTTTAGTGTCTACCATTTTTCGCGCCTGTTCAAGGAAAACACGGGCATGACCTGCCACAATTACCTGGTGGCGCGCCGCATCATCTATGCCAAAGCACTGCTGGTGGACGATACGATCCCCATCACCGAGATCGCTATGCGGTCGGGCTTCAACTCGATCGCAACCTTCAACCGCCTGTTCAAGGCGCAGATAGGCTATACCCCTACCGAGTACCGCCAGATGGCCTCCCACGGATAAAAAAGCGCCGCCGCGTGAAAATTCCACGCGGCGGCGCACTTTTTAATTATTCGTAAATTTTGCGGCCATGGGCATCGCCGATGCCCGTTTTGCGGTAGAAGTAGGTGTTGATAACGTCGCGCCACTCACAGGCGTGCTCCTTCTGGTGGGCAAAGCGTGCCTCCAGGCGGGCGTACACGGCAGGATCCAGGTAAGGCTTCAGCGTCACAACCTCGTCGTAGAACCGCGCGGCGTCCTCGGCACCCTCGAAGTGGGTGTCGTAGATGTGCTGCAGGATCGTTTTGCCGCTCTTGAGCACATAGTTGTACGGCATGTGGTGGAAGAAGAGCAGCAGCTCTTCGGGGCAGGTCTCCACATTGGCGTACATTTCGGCCAGTTCGGGGGCGTACTGGTGGCAGTAATCGCTGCCCGTGGGCGAGCGGTCAATGCCAATGCCGTCGAAGGAGGCGCGGTGGTAGCAGCCCCAGCGGCTGTACTCATAACCGTCAACGTTGGGGCCGTAGTGGTAGTTGGGGTTGACCATCCAGCCCACGCCCAGGGGGGCGTTGTATTTCTCATAGGTGGGCCAGGACTGCATCAAAATGCGGTGCAGCGTCTTTTCCACAGGCTCATTGTTGCCGAAGGTCAGCCGCAGCCACTCGCCGGCAATCACGGCGGGGTCCAGCGTGGTGTCATAGCTCAAGCGGCCGAATCCGTAGAGGTTCGCAGCGGCCAGGTCGTGGCCGGTCCAGTTTTCATCGTTGCCGGTGTTGGTCACGGCCACCATTCCGTTGCCCGCGCCTTGGATCAGCGCACGCACATGGGCGTCGCCGTTCGGGCGGGTGTGCATGTCGAAGTCCAAAATCTGGCGGAACCAAGGCATCAAGTAGCAGACGTGGCGCTGCTGGCCCGTGTACTCCTGCGCAATTTGGAACTCCACGGCAATGTGGGTGTGCTGCAGGCCGCCAATCAGCGGGGAGACCGGTTCGCGCACCTGGAAGTCCATGGGGCCGTTCTTGATTTGCAGCGTGACGTTGTCGCGGAAGGTGCCGTCCAGCGGCATAAAATAGTCGTAGCCTGCGCGGGCGCGGTCAATCTTGGTATTGCGCCAATCCTGCTGGCAGTTGTAGACGAAACAACGCCAGACAATGTGACCGCCACAGGGGGCCACAGCATCGGCCAGCATGTTTGCGCCGTCGGCCTGGTTGCGACCGTAGGTGAAGGGGCCGGGGCGGCCCTCGGAGTCGGCCTTTACCAGGAAACCACCCAGGCCGGGCAGGTTTGCCCAGACCTCCTGAGCCTTATCCGTCCACCACTTGGCCACGGCGGGGTCGCAGGGGTCGGCGGAGTCCATGCCGTCCAGCTCCATCGGGGCGGCAAAGTTGATGCTCAGATACAGCTTGACGCCGTAGGGGGTGAAGATTTTCAGATACTCCTGCAGGGCGCCGAAGTAGCGGTCGGTGATGAGCCAGCTGGCAGCGTCCTTGACGTTGACGTTATTGATTGTGATGCCGTTGATGCCCACGGACGCGAGCATACGGGCGTAAGCCGTCAAACGCGGTACATCGATTAGAATTTCGGAATCTTTGAAAAAGAAGGAATCGCCGGAGTAGCCGCGCTCAATGCTGCCGTCCATGTTGTCCCAGTGGTTCAGCATGCGCAGGCGGTTGGATGGTGCCTTCTCCTCATCGGCGGTGAACTGCGCCCACGCCTTGCCTGCAGTCTGCAGATTGCGCAGCAGTGCAAAAACGCCGTACAAAACGCCTACTTCGCTGCCGCCCTCGATGGTGCAATGGCCGTTGGCGACCTTCAAGCGGTAGCCCTCAGGGTCCAGGGTCGTGTCCAGCGCCAGGGTGATGTCGTCGCCCTCGGTCAGCGCTGCGCCGTACAGGCCCTTGAAGCCCTCGGCCAGTTCTGCCTTGGCGCGGTCGATGGTTTCGCCCGTCAGCTCGGTATGCAGAGAAATCGCGTCGCAACGGCAGCCCCTAATCTCCGGGTATGCCAGCCAGCACTTGGTAAATGCCATGGTAAAACCTCCTATATATGTGAATAAATTATTGTTGTTCCAGAATTTTTATCAGCCGTTCCGCAGCTTCTTTGCCGTCGCCGGGGCGGTTCGCACTGCCGAAGCTGAAACGTAAGGTCGACAGCGCATCCTCGGCCGCAGTGCCGCCCAGAGCCATCAAAACGTGGGAGGGTTCCTGCACGCCGCGGTTGTCGCACGCTGCGCCGGGGGAGACACTGACCCCTGCTACATCCAGCTGGTAGGTCAGCCGCTGGCCGCTGCGGCCGGGTAGGCCAACGCTCAGCAGGCCCGGCAGGCCGTCCGCAGGGGTGTGCAGCCGTGCTTCGGGCCGGGCAGCATGCAGCGTCTGCCAAAACTCCTCGGCCAGGGCACGCTTTTTGGCAGTGCGCTGGCGGCGCTCGGCGCAGGTGACCTTGAACGCTGCGGCCAAGCCCGCAATCAGCGCTGCGGGCTCAGTGCCGGGGCGCAGGCCGTACTGTTGACTGCCGCCGTAAATCAGCGGGCGCAGTTTGCGAGGCTCGCGCACATACAAGAAGCCGATGCCCTTCGGCCCGCCGAATTTGTGGGCCGACGCCGACAGAAAATCGATGCCGTCCAGCGGGATGGCCAGGTGTCCCGCAGCCTGCACAGCGTCAACGTGCAGCAGCACATCCGCCTCACGGCAGAGCGCTGCCAGCGCGGGGATGTTCTGTATAACGCCTACCTCGTTGTTGGCGTACTGCAGGCTGACCAGGTTGGGGTGGGCCGCCAGGGCGCGGGTCAAGCTCTCAGGCACAACGCGGCCGAACCCGTCAACCTCCAGCGTTGTCATGCGGCCGCCGTCGTCCCGGATTGACGCGCAGGCGTTCAGAACCGAGTGGTGCTCGATGGGCGTTGTGACCACATGGCCACCCTGCGGCACCGTACCACGGATGGCCCAGGTGTTGCTCTCGCTGCCGCCGGAGGTGAAAAATATATGGTCGGGGGTGCAGCCCAGATTTTCCGCCACGGTCAGCCGTGCTTTTTCCACGGTCTGCTTGGTGTGCAGGGCGCTGCGGTAGAGTGCGGCGGGGTTCGCGTACTCTTGGTAAGCGGTATACATGGCCTCCAGTGCCAGCGGCTCAATGGGCGCGGTGGCGGCATGGTCCGCATAAATTTCGTGGTTCATAGGTAGTTGCCTCAAATAAATGTAAAGGAATCAAAGTCAAACTGCGTGCCGGGCAGGAAGAGGAACGTGACCTGCCGGGCCCCCGTGACGGGCTCAAACGTGAAGGTTTGCTCGCCCCAATCGGCCTGTGGGCCAAACTCGACCACACGGCGCTCGGTCTCACCGCCGTCTGCAGCGGCAAACATCAGATGCACCGTGTTGGCGGGCAACGGGCTGCGGCCCGTAATGCGGATGCCGCAGCAGCCGGTCTCGCCAAAGTCCATGCGGTCAAACAGCAGCGAGACATTGTTGCCGATGCCCAGCACACGCGACCCATCGCGGGTAAAGGAATCGCCATAGACGGCATCGCACGCGCCCGCAGCCAGGGTATCCCATGCGCGAGAATGACGGGTGAAGGTAAAGCCCTTGATGTGGACCTTCACGTTCAGCTCCACGGCAAACCTGCCGATGCCGCGCAGGAGCTTGTCCAGCTTGAAGGTGTCGGGCTGGTAGACGTTCCACTGCTTGGGCTTGTGGTAGACGCGCTCGCCGATCATTGTACTGCCCTCGGCGTAGGGCTCGCCGTCCCAGAAGCGGAAGGTCGTCGGTTCTCCGTCCAGCACAAAGATTGGCAGCTCCACCGTATCTGCACCATCGGGGCCAAAGTCGATATCATCGAACAGCACCCAGCTGCGGCCCGTGCGGGAGGTGGAAACGCCGCGCTCGTTGCCGTTGCCGATGTCGCCGAAGGACGCATCAAAACGGCTGGCCGAGATAAATTCATAAGGGTTCTTGTGCAGCTGACCGACGCCAGAGATGGACAACTCCAATTGGGAGATCAGCTGCGGCGCATCGTGGCCGTTGCGCGCCAGGGCGCGAACCCGCAGTGTGCCATCGCCCAGGGCGGTCACCGTCAGTACGTCACCGTCTGGCTGCATGGCCGCGTTCACGGCGGGTACACCCTTATCGTCGGTCAACTGCCACTCGATGTCGGTGAAGGTTGTTGCTGCAGGCCGGCGTGCGGCGGTAATGTGCGTTACGGGGTGCTCCTTGTCCAGCGCTGTGCGCTCGGCGGTCAGGGTCAGCTTGCGCACAGGGATTTCCTGCGTGCTGCCACCGAAGGTCAGCGGCGGCAGACGGCGGCGGACGGGGCCTTCAAACGGGGCGGCGTTCAGCGTCAGCACTGCAGGGCGCAGGCCGGGGGCCGTGACATCCACGGTAATCGTGCCGGTGCGGCCATTGCCCGCCACAACGGCCAGCAGCATGCCACTGAAAAGGCGGCGGCTGTCGGTCTGGTATTCGTCGGGGTCGGCGCTGTCGCCGTTGTCAAGGCCCACCAACACACCCGCGCCATTTACGCGGACCGTCACGCAGTCGTTCGCGTTGCGCACAGGGTTGCCGTTCTTGTCGCGGGTTGTGATTGTGATAAACGCAAGCTCACGGCCATCGCCGGAAATCGTCTTGCGGTCAGCCTGCAGGTAGACCATAGCGCTGTCACCGAAGGAATCCTGCTCGTCGGTTGCCACGACCTTGCCGTTTTCATCGTAGGCTACGACCTTGACGCTGCCGGGGTGGTAGGCTGCCTGCCAGCTGGCGGTACGGCCCTTGGCGGAGTCCAGCACCTTGCGGCCAAGGCTCTCGCCGTTCACAAACAGTTCTACGCTGTGGGCGTTGGTGCAAGCGCAGAGGTCAATCAGCTGCCCTTCGTTGAAGTCCCAGTAGGGGAACAGGTGTACCATTGGGTGTGTCTTGGGGTCGAGCCACGCGGCCTGCACAACGTAGTAGGCGTCCTTCGGGAAGCCTGCCGTGTCAATCGTGCCGAAATAGCTGCTGCGCGTGTGGTAAGGTGTCGGCTCGCCGATGTAATCCCACCCGGCCCAAAGGTACTGCCCCAGCGTGAATGGCCAGCGCTGCTCGCTCTGCAGGCAGACATCCCAGCTCTCCGCGCCCCAACTTGTGCGGCTGTTGCCCAGGCTTGAGCACTGCAGGTCATCATCAGACAGCAGGCTTTGCGAAAGCGGGAAGTGGTAGATGCCGCGGCTCTGCACGATGGACGACGTCTCACTGCCGTAGATGACCCAGTCGGGGTGCTTCTCGTGGTGGCTGGCGTAGAGACGCTCGCCGTAATTATAGCCCGCGACCTTGATGATATCGGCACAGTGCTGTGTATTTTCCCACGGCATGTAGTTGGAACCGAGCGTTGGGATGCCGTTGCGCGCAGGGTCGTGCGCAGCGACCTCGGCCAGCAGCATCCGCATTGTGTCCGCACCCTCGGAACCCGCGTGGGTGTCGTAGATCTCGTTGCCGATGCACCAGAACAGCAGGCTTGGGTGGTTGCGGTCGCGGCGGATCCAGGCAGCAACATCCTTTTCCTGCCACTCGTCAAAGAAGCGGCCGTAGTCGTAAGGGTTCTTGCCGTTGCGCCAGCAGTCGAAGCTCTCGACATCCATCAAAATGCCCATCTCGTCGGCCAGATCCATGAACTGCGGCGCGGGCGGTGTGTGACCCGTGCGGATGCTGTTAACCCCCATGGACTTGAGGATTTCAAGCTGACGCTTGGCGGCGCTATACTCAAACGCCGAACCGAGACAGCCGAAATCGTGGTGGATGCAGACGCCCTTGATCAAAACGCGCTTGTGATTCACCAGCAGCCCGCAGTCGGGTGTGGCTTCGATGGTACGGCAGCCAAAACGGGTGGTTAGTGTGTCGGTAACGCCATCGGCGCCGGTTAGCTCTGCCGTGATGTGGTAGAAGTTCGGCGCGTCCAAGTCCCACAATGCGGGGTCTTGCAGCGTGAAGGTGTGCGAGGCTTTGTAAATCGCGGTTTCCTTGCCTGTGCGCCAGCCATCGGGGGAGGGGAGAGCAGCCCATGCATCGGCAGGGATGGCGGCAGTGCCAAGAAGGCTGCCGTTGTCATCGGTCAGATGCAGCGTCAGCGTGTGGCCCGTGCTGGCGGCGGTGACGGAACCCGCCTCGGCAGTGACGGCCACGGTCCAAGCGCCGTTGTCGCCCTCTTTGGCAGCTACATACAGTCCATCGGGCATCAAGTGGAGGTCGGGAGCCTCCCACAGTTCCACATTGCGGTACAGGCCCGCACCGGAGTACCAGCGGGAGTTGGGGTGGCGCAGATTGCAGCGGACAAGAACCTCGTTCTGGCCCTCATGCAGCGCGTCGGTGATGTCGAACCAGAACGACGTGTAGCCGTACTTCCATTGGCCGACTTCGGTGCCGTTGACGAAAACGGTCGTATCCATGTAGGCCCCGCCGAACCAAAGCATGCGGCGGGTGCCGGGCACATCAGTGACAAAGAAATATTTGCGGTAGAACAGTGTGCCATCGCGGTACAGATCGTCCGCGTGGCGAATCTGCCAATCGTGGGGCAGGTCGACGGGGGTGAACTGCGCGTTCCAAGGCAGCAGCTCGGTATCCGGCGCGCAGGCGGCAAACAGCCAGTCGACGCTGAAATCGGTGCGTTTCATAAGGAACAGCTCCTTTTCATAAGGGTAAGGGGATGTGACGGGAAGTGCCGTGCAGGTCCGACATGGCCGTGTCGGGCACACACGGTGCGCCCCGTCACCGGGGCGCGGTACTTGCGTACCATAAACAGCAAACCGGGGGCAGCCCCATGTTGTTACGTGAGGCTGCCCCCGGCAGTTGCATCACTGTCGCAGGGACAGTCAGTTTCCAAACAAATTACTTGCTTGCGTTGTAGGTGTCGTTGTACATATCAACAATGTTCTGCATGTTCTGGGCTTCGACCTCAGCAACGTAGGTATCCCAATCGTTGTTGATGTCGGCCTGATTCATGGCAAACTTGCAGGTCCAAGCGTTGACGGTATCGGTCATGGGGGTGCCCCACAGGTTCAGCATCTCCAGCTGATCCTCGTCGAAGGTAACGGTGGGATCCAGCGGGCGCAGCTTGCGGTACTGGCCCTGACGGTCGTAGAAGTCACGCAGATCATCGGTGAAGTTGCTGGTCAGCAGCTCGGTGTTGCCGCCATACATGAAGTTGCCGCAGGCGTAGCCCAGCTCTTCACGCAGGTCGATCTGATCGTCGGAGGTCTGTCCGATGGACAGGCCTTTGCAGTAGTAACCGGGGGTCAGGCTGTAAGCGCCGTCGGTGACGGTGTAGGTCTCGCCCTCTTTGCCCCACTTGGTCAGGGTCAGGCCCTCGTCAGAGTACCACAGCCAGTCAACAAAGCGCATCATCTTGATGAACTCGTCCTCGCCCAGCTCTTTCAGAGCGTTGGAAGAGATCATGATACCGCACTCAAGGCGCTGGTTCTCGGCCTGATAGTCAGATGTGCCGATGGGAGTGAGGATGCGGTACAGCTCGTAGTTGCCCTCGCCCAGCTGCTCCTTGACCTTGGCGTCCTGGACGGCGTACTGGGCACGGTTGGTGGACATGATGACGGTCTCGCCGCGGTAGAACTTGTTCAGCGCGGTGTCGTCATCCTGGGTCCAGGTCTCGGGGTCAAGGACCTTGTTCTGGACGAGCTTCTGCAGGACAGTGTAGGCCTGCTTGTATTTGTCGGAGACAGAGCCGTCAACGAAGGAATCGCTGTCGGCGTCATAGACCAGACCGTAGTTGGTGGTGATGGCCCAGCCGGTGTTGATATCGTAGGAGGCACCCAGCAGCTTCAGCAGGTTGCCGCCCTGACCGTAACCGGAGGTCTGGCCGCACCACATATCGGACCAGATGTAGTCATTCTCGCCGCACATGCCCTGCTCGACCATGTACTTCTTGACGCCGATCAGCACGTCGGCGAACTTATCCCAGGTCCAATCCTTTTCCAGCTCGGCGACATCGTAGCCGGCAGCGTCAAAGATGTCCTTGCGGACGAGGAAGGTGTAATCCTGCAGAGCGGTCTCCTTCAGGCCGGGCAGGCGGTAGTACTTGCCGTCAGCCTGCGTGATGGTGGCCAAGTCGTCCTGCATGTTGTACTCCTCGACGAAGTTGGAGTAGTTGGGCATATACTGGACATAGTCGGAGACGGGGACAACGCCGCCGCCGGTGACATACGCAGTTTCAGTGTAGATCTTGGGGATGATGTAGGGGGAAGTGCCGGAAGAAACGGCCAAGGAAACCTTATCGGTGTAGTTGGAGTTGTCAACGACGGTCAGTTCCAGATGGACGTTGGTGGCCTCCTCGATGGCCTTAAAGACGCCCTCGTTGATCCACTTGTCGTTCATGGGATAGGCGGGGTTGTCGTTGAAGAACATCGTGTAGGTGACAGGCTCGTCAGAGTGGAAGTGCTCGCCGTACTCATAGCCGAGGTTGGATTCGTCCGCAGCAGCGGTGTCGGTGGTAGCAGTGCTGCCATCGGTGTTGGTGCTTGCAGCCGTGGAGCTGCCGGAGCCGCCGCAGGCAGCCAGAGACAGCACCATGCCGGTAGCCAGCACGAGGGATGTGAGCTTTTTCATGTTTCGTAACCTCCATTACGTTTTTTCCTGCTCCCCGGAAGGCCCTGGGAAAACAGGCGTTTTCTTTCATCCGGCACCGGAGTCGGCGTCGGTTTTAAGACAGTGGAAAAACGGGACGCAGAGCACTAACGCGAAAACGTTAGCCCTTAACGCCGCCCAGCATCATGCCCTGCACGAAATACTTCTGGATGAAGGGGTAGATGCAAATGATGGGAGCGGACGTCAGCACCATGGCGCAGGACTTGATGTTGGAAGCGATCTGCATGGCATCGCCTGCATCGGCACTTGTGCCGGAAGCGCTGCTGATGAGCTGGCGCAGATAGTAGGCAACGGGCCATTTCGTGGTCGTATCCAAGTAGAGGAAAGCATCAAACCAGTCGTTCCAGTACTGGACGACGTAGAACAGTGTCATGGTGGCAATGATGGGCTTGGACAGGGGGATGGCGATGCGCCAGAACACGCCCCACAAGTCCAGGCCGTCGATCTCGCCGGCTTCTTCCAGCTCACGGGGGAGAGTGAGGAAGAAGGAACGCATCAGGATGACGTAGTAGGTGGAGATCATGCCGGGCAGGATGAAGGATGCCACGGTATCGCGCAGACCCAAGGAAACCATCAAAATGTAGTTGGGGATCATGCCGCCGCCAAAGTACATCGTGAAAATGATGAACTTGTTGATGGCCTTGCCGCCGTACAGCTCCGCCTTGGAAAGGGGATAGGCCAGCAGGGCGCTGAACAGCAGAGCGCAGACCGTGCCAATGATGGAGTACACAATGGTGTTGCCGTAATAGGGGATGAATTTGCCGTCGGTGATGACGTATTTATATGTGGAGATGTTGAAGTCCTTCGGGATCAGGCCGACTTCGCCTGCAACGATCGCCTGCGTAGAGGAGAAGGACTGGGCGACCAAGTACAGGAACGGGTAGAGCATCGCAACGCTGATCAGCGTCAGGATGATGGCGTTAAAGACCTTGAACACGCGGTAACTGGCGGATTCCTTGATCTTCATGGGGCCCATAGTAGTTGCTTTTGCCATTATTTTATCCTCCTAATTACCACAAACCGCTGCCGGTCAGCCAAGAGGAGACCTTGTTGGCAACCGTGAGCAGGACCAGGTTGATGACACCTTGGAACAGGCCGACGGCCGTTGCGTAGCTGTAGTTGCCGGAGCCAAGGCCCATGCGGTAGACGTAGGTGGCGATGATGTCGGCCGTCTCATAGGTGGTGGGGGTGTACAGCAGGAAGACCTTCTCGAAAGCGGCGGAACCGCACAGGCTGCCGATGTTCAGAACCAACAGGGTGGAGATGGTGGGCAGGATGGCGGGGATGGTAACGTGCAGGCACTGCTGGAAGCGGTTTGCGCCGTCCAGCTCAGCAGCCTCGTACAGTTCGGTGTTGATGCCGGACATGGCAGCCAAGTAAAGGATGGTGCCCCAGCCGAGGCCCTGCCATACGCCCGTGGTAACAAAGATCGTCGTGAACCACTCGGGCAGGGAGATGAAGGTGATGGCCTCGCCGCCCAGCTTGGTGATGAGGTTGTTGATGGGACCGCTGGTGGACAGAATCTCGCGGACCATGCCCGCAACGATGACCATCGAAATGAAGTGGGGCAGGTAGGAGATCGTCTGCACAATCTTCTTGAAGTGAACGTTCTTGACCTCGTTCAGCAACAGGGCGAAGATCAGCGTCAGCGGGAAGCTGATGATCAGATACTTGAAGTTCAACAGCAGTGTGTTCTTGAACGCACGCCAGAAGTTCTGATCCTTCATGAACTGGTTGAAGTACTTCAGGCCGCTCCATTCATCGCCGAAGATGCTGCTGCCGGCGCGGTAGCGGCGGAACGCAATGATGTTGCCGAACATCGGGATGTAGCGGAACACGATGTAGTACACAACGGGAATGAGCATCATTGCGTACCATTGCCAGTACTTTTTAATGTGCTTCATCGCAGCACCCTGCTTCTTGACAGTGGCCACAGAAGCGTCTTTTTGTGCGGTCTTGGGCATGGTTCTGTCTCTCCTTCCTAATATCAATCACAGGTCAAGGGCCTGCGTTGCGGACTGGGTGACAGTCAGCTTTGCGGGGGCCTGACCCATCAGCGCTACGCTGCGGGCATCAGGCTGGGAAGCACCGACATAAACGCTGTAGCTGCCTGCCTCAACGATCGGCGTGCCTTCCTCATTGCAGAGGGCGAAGGCGGCCAGCGGCAGGTGAATTTTGACCTGCTTCGTCTCACCGGGCTGCAGCTCGACCTTGGCAAGGCCCTTCAGCTGGGCGTTCGGGGTGTTCTCGCGCTCGGCCTTGACGTAAACCTCCACGCTCTCACGGCCCTCAACGGAACCCTCGTTCGTGACGTCCACCGTCACATCGAGGCCGTCGGAGCCCGCCTCATTCGCGCTGACAGCAGCGTTCTTGAAGCCGAACTTCGTGTAGGACAGGCCGTAGCCGAAGGGGTAAAGGGCTTCCTTCTCCATGTAGCGGTAGGTGCGGCCCTTCATGGCGTAGTCGGTAAACTCCGGCAGGTCACGGTCGCTGTGGTAGAAGGTGACAGGCAGTTTGCCCTGCGGGTTCGTCTCACCGAACAGAGCGCGGGCCACAGCCTCGCCGCCACGGGCACCGGGATACCAAGCTTCGAGAATGGCGCTTGCGTGCTCATCTGCATAGTTGACAGCCAATGCACTGCCGCCCAGCAGAACCAGAACAACAGGCTTGCCGCTCTCAACACAGGCTTTCAGGACCTCCTCCTGATGGCCGGGGAGCTTCAGGTTCGGCTTGTCGCCGCTGGCGAACTGGTTGCCCTGGTCGCCCTCCTCACCCTCAAGGCCGGCATCCAGACCGAGGACTGCGATAACGACATCGCTCTCCTCGCAGACGCCCTTGACCTCGCTCATCAGCTCGTTGGACTCGGCCAAGCCTTGGATGTTGTCGGCGTAGAGGTGGCAGCCCTGCGAGTAGCGGACTTTCACATCGTCGCCGAGGTAATCTTCAATGCCCTCCAGCACGGTGGTGTAGCGGGAGGCAGTGCCCTCATAGTTGCCCAGCAGCGCCTTGCGACTGTCGGCATTGGGGCCGATGACGCCGACGGTGTGCAGCTTGGACTTGTCCAGCGGCAACGTGCCGTCGTTCTTCAGCAGCGTCATGATGCTGTCGGCGACTTTCAGGTTCAGGGCCTTCATCTCGGCGCTGTCGACAACGTCGTAGCCAACCTTATTATAAGGAACCTGATCCTCGGCATCAAACATACCCAGACGCATGCGGGTCACATACAGGCGGGTCAGGCTCTCGTCGATCTTCTCTTCGGAAAGCTTGCCCTCGGCGACGGCCTGCTCAAGGTAAACGTAAAGGTCGCCGCAGTTCAGGTCGCAGCCGTTGTTGACGGCCAGTGCGACGGACTCCACAGGGCCGTCCGTGACCATGTGGCCGGTATGGAAGTCCTTGATGGCCCAGCAGTCGGAGGTAACGTGGCCGTCAAAATGCCACTTGTCACGCAGGATATCCTTTAGCAGGGTCTTGCTGCCGCAGCAGGGCTCGCCATTCGTGCGGTTGTACGCACCCATGACGGCCTCGACACCGGCTTCCTTGACCAGTGCACGGAAGGCGGGCAGGTAAGTCTCCCACAGGTCCTGCTTGGAGACGATGGCGTTAAAGTGGTGGCGGTCGCTTTCGGGGCCAGAGTGTACGGCGAAATGCTTGGCGCAGGCGGCGGCCTGCAGGTAATCGGGATCGTTGCCCTGCATACCCTCAACAAAGCGGACGCCGAGACGGCTCGTCAGGAACGGATCCTCGCCGTAAGTTTCGTGGCCACGGCCCCAGCGGGGATCGCGGAAGATGTTGATGTTGGGGGCCCAGACGGTCAGACCCTTGAAAATGTCGCGGTCGCCGTGGGCGCGGCACATATTGTACTTGCCGCGAGCCTCAACGCCGATGGCGTTGCCGACCTGCTCCATCATGTCCTCGTCAAAGGCGGCGGCCATGCCGATGGCCTGGGGGAAGACGGTGGCAGTGCCCGCGCGGCCGACACCGTGGATGCCCTCGCTCCACCAGTTGTAAGCGGGGATGCCCAGACGCTCGATCGCGGGAGCCCAGCTCAGCATCTGGCTGACCTTCTCGTGCAGGGTCATCTGCGCAACGAGGTCGGCCGCACGCTTGCGGTACTCAGCCTCTTTAGCGGGATTCTTGGTTCTCTTCATAATGCTTTCTCCTGTTCTTCCGTGTCCTTTACAGAACGCCGAAACCTAAAATGGTGAATACTTTGTCCGTGCCCGGCTCCTGCATCTTGATTTCGATGTGGTGCCGCTGCGCGGTTTCTTCCTTTAAGATAATGGCCGCATGGCAGTGGGTCCAACCGGCCTGCCGCGGGTCGTAGGCCGCGACCTCTTTGCCGTCTACCGTGACGACTGCCGCGCCAAACTCCTTGCTGCCCGAATCCTTAAAAACGAGCTGGATGCTGCGGCAGGTGATGTCCATCGTGAACGGGTTGTCGCCCGCGCCCTTCTTCCAGTTGTGGGGGAACTCGGGGGTGTTGACATCCTCGAAGTCGAAGGGCACGCTCTGTAAATCGGTGTCCGTCTCGGTGAAGCAGCCAGGGTCGATGACCGCGTCAAAGGGGTTCACACTGCGGTCCAGCAGCTTCGTCTCGGCAAAGTCGAAACCGTAGTAGGGGGCGAGCTCTTTCGGGGCAGGCCCTTCCTGCTGCTTGTCCAGCCGGTCCAGCATATACATGAGGCAGTCCCGCATGATGCGGTGCCCGCTGTTGGAGGGATGGAACACATCGTAGAAGTACTGGCGGCGGGTGATGACGCTGCGCTCACCGACACCAACGCGGAACTGCGGGCTGACGGCATCCAGCACATTGACCATCGGCAGCTCATGCCGCCAACCGATGGGAGCCAAGCGATCCTTCAGGTTCCAGTCGTTGGCAAAAACGCTGAACAGCATCACAACGGCGGGCTCATTGGGGGCTGACCAGATCTTTTGGATCAGACTCTCGTGCATCAGGCCCTTCGTCTCGTCAGCCTCGTCGTTGACGGCGAACTCGACGATGATCAGATCGGGCTGCACCGCACCGTCGCGGGTGATGTCGCGGTCATAGCGGATGATGCCGAGCTGGCAGGGCGTGCCGCCAACGCCCGCTTTGATGTAGCGGACATGTGCGCCGTGGTCGGGTGTGTACCTTTCGCAGATGGCCTCATAGGTCTTGCGCGCGTAGCACATTTCCTGCGAGGGAACCGCACCCGCGCCCTGTGTGATGGAGCCGCCCAGGAAGGCGATCGTCGTGGGCTTGCCATCGCGGAGCTGCTGCAACACACGCTTGATACGGATGTTGTTGCCGGTGCTCAGGCAGCTGCGGGCGATCATCTCGCCGTAGGCGGGCGTATCGAAAGCCACGGGCGGGTCGGGGTCAACCTCGGGGACTGTGTAGCCGTCGTTCAAGTAGAGCTTGACGGTGGCCGTGGCGATGTCCTTCGGTTTGACGAGCTCGAACAGAAACTCCTGCGGCGTCTCGTCGCTGTCGGACCACTGCTGCTCATCCATGACCATGATGTGCTCGGTGCCATCGGTGGTAATCTTCATGCTGTTGCGGCTGCCGCCGCTGCCCAGTTCCCCGGAGAAGCCGAGGGTGAAGGTCACGACCTTGTCGGGCAGGTCACCGACGATGCTGACGCCGACGCTGTGCACGAGCTTGCGGAAGCCCTTGGCCGTGCGGAGCATTTCCAGAATGTTCTCATCGTCAATGCCGCCGACCATCTTGGCGAAAGTTACAAGGCGGTCATCATTGATATAAACGGGGTAGTGGCCTACGCCGTCATTGCTCGGCAGGCCGCCGACCGGCTTGTCCAGCAGCACATAAAATCCCGGGCGTTTGGCCGTTGGGTCCTTGGGTGCGATCTTGTCCAACACCGCTTGCTTCACTCTTTTCTGAATTGTCTGTGTCTTATGTTTGGTGAGCTCATCACAGGCCAAACATATCATCTGCCGTTATTATACCGCATTCCGAAAATGCGCGCTTCTCATTTTTTGCTATGTATCTTATCAATATCTGCTGTTTTTGCAGACTTGTTGATTGTTTTTTGTGTAATGTGCTAGAAAGAAAAACACACTTTTTGTGCGATTCGAGAAACGAATTGTAACTTTCGTGTCATCATTATGGATAAATGGTGCGCGATGTGCCGCAAATTTTTCCTACCTGCTGCGCTTGTTCGGCATCGCCAAAATTTGCACAGCCTGAAAAATAGCACAAAATAAGCATTGCAAAAGCCGAAAGTCCCGAAAACGACGGGGCTTTTCTTGCAAAATGTGTCATTTTTTGCGCTAAATTCCACGGTTACACTGCGTTATAAGTGGAATGCAGGGGTGCTGTATTTATGTTGCCCTATTGAAAATCGAGCCCGGTACCCTCCTTGGTTTTGCCGCTGCAACCTGCTATATTGAGCCAAAACCGAACAACGAAAGGGGTCGATTTATGGCAGCAGTTACCCTGCCCACACACTATCGCAACGTTTTTGCGGAGCAGGGCTATGCGCAGGCGGAGATCGACGCACGCATTGAAAATATAGCTGGAAGAAATTTTATAGAGAACGCACGGACGAAAAATATTCCGGAAATTCATGTACAAATGATGGAAAACGGCAACCGAACAACAGACAGCACAAAAGCACCCCCTGCACCAAAAGCACAATGCTTTCCAGTGCAGGGGGTGTTGTGGTTCAGTTCAGCCGGTCAGCCAAAACCATCAATCTTCGATCGTGATTTTGGTGATGACAGGCATCTGTTTGGGCTTGTTCCAGGTTTCAGGGCCGTAAGTGGGCTGGTTGGCAATGGCGTCCAGCACATCAAAACCGCTCTCCATTTCGCCAAAGGCGGCGTAACGGCCGTCCAGCTTGGCAGCATCCTTGTGAACAACAAAGAACTGCGTGCCGGCGGTATCAAAGTCATCATCGCGCGCCATAGAAAGGGCACCGCGGATATGCTTGAGCGGGTTGTTGACGCCATTTTCCGTAAACTCGCCCTTAATATGCCAATCACTGTCCGTCATGATGTCATTGTCCGGCGAACCGCCCTGAATGACATAATCCTTAACGATGCGGCACCAACACAAACCATCATAAAAACCGCTGCGTGCAGTTTTCACAAAGTTTGCCACGGTGAGGGGGGCATATTCCGGGTACAGCGTAAAAACCATAGTACCAAAGTCCCTGGTTTCAATCGTGCAGCGCATTAGCCGACCTTCACATCCTTGAAGAACAGGTTGCCGGAAGCAGTCATGTAGAAACCGCTGATGTTGTCATGCATCAGGTAGTTGTTGGACTTGTAGTACAGGGGCAGAACAGCGTAATCGTTGGAAACGATAGCGTCAGCCTGCAGGGTCAGCTCAGCAGCCTTGGCCGGATCGTTCTCAGCCTTGACCTGATCAACCAGAGCGTCATAATCGGCGTTGGAATAGAACAGGTTGTTGGAAGAATCGCCGGTCTTGCACAGGGGCAGGAAGCTCATGGGGTTCACGTAGTCAGCGCTCCAGCCCATGGCAGCAACCTGATAGTTGCCTTTCTGAACGTCGTCATAGAAGATGCTCCACTCGTTGGAGGAAACTTCAACATTGATGTTCAGGTTGTTCTTCAGCATTTCAGCCATAGCTTCAACGACCTTCTTGACGGTGTCGTTGTCGTAGTAGCTCAGGGTCAGAGTGGGGAAGCCTTCGCCGTTGGGGTAGCCAGCCTCTGCCAAGGCAGCCTGGGCGCCCTCAACGTCAGCGGTAGCGGACAGGCCAAAGCTTTCGCGGCCTTCGGTGATATCCTTGCCATCAACAGAGTAGCCGGGGGCCAGGAAGCTGTAAGCGGGCTGTGCATCGACCTGCACAACGTTGTCGATGATGGACTGACGGTCGATGGCCAGGCAGATTGCCTTGCGGACCAGAACGTTGTTCACAGGCTCGGCAGAGCAGTTGAAGTCATAGTAAACAGTGCCGTAGCTGGGGCTGGTCTGCACACCGGCATTCTCGGCCTTCAGGCGGGCAAAGTCAGAGGAAGGAATGCTGGCAACGCCGTCAACCTCGCCGGACTCGTAAGCGGTCAGAGCAGTTGCCTGATCCAGAACGTAGCGGAAGGTGACCTTCTGCAGGGAGACATTCTCAGCATCCCAGTAGTTCTCGTTCTTTTCCAGAATGACGTTTTCGTTCATGCTCATGCTGGCGATCTTGAAGGGGCCGTTGCAGATATAGGTATCTGCTTCGGTGGACCACTTGTCGCCGTTGGCTTCAACGGTGGCTTTCTGAACAGGGGAGAAGGTCCACATGCTCAGGATGTCGATGAAATAGGAGGTGGGCTGGACCAGGGTGATCTCCAGGGTCTTGTCGTCCAGAGCCTTCACGCCCAGGTCGTCAGCGGTAGCGGTGCCATCGTAATACTCCTGAGCATTCTTGATGTAATCGGTAGCCATGCTGACGTACTGTGCGGCGGTGGCCGGGGTCAGAACGCGCTGAATGGTGTAAACGTAATCTTCAGCGGTCAGGTCGCTGCCATCGCTCCACTTCAGGCCGTCGCGCAGGTGGAAGGTGTAGGTCAGGCCGTCGTCGCTGATATCCCAGCTTTCAGCGTTGCCGGGAACCAGGGTGCCGGTGCTGTCATAGGTAACAAGGCCTTCGAAGCAGTTGATCAGAACATACTGTGCGAAGGAGTTGTTGGTCACGCTCGGATCCAGGCCGTCGGGAATGTTGCTCAGAACAAAGGTCAGTTCCTGGGCGGCATCACCGGTAGACTCGGAGGAAGCGGTGGTGGAAGTTGCTTCGCTGCTGGCAGCAGAAGAAACATCGGAGATGTTCTGGGGCTCATTGGAAGCGCCGCAGGCGCTGAGCAAGGAGACCGCCAGCGTGCCGGCAAGAGCGGCACTGATGACTTTCTTTTTCATGTGTATCCCCCTCGAAAAGAAAATAATGTATGTTTGCCGTTCCTTTGCACCGGCAAGGCGCAGCAAACCGGGCAGGGGAGCCAAAACGGAACAGCACCATGTTGCATATCCCGCTTTGGCCGCCGGTACCCGTTTGCGGCAGGCTGCCGGAACAAGAAACGGAGAAACCAAAATAAAAAGGCTTAATACAGGTGGCAGGCCACAAAATGGCCAGGTGCGGCTTCCTTCATGGCCGGGGTCTGCTCGCTGCAAATGGGCTTTGCATAGGGGCAGCGGCCACAGAACCGGCAGCCGGGTTTCGGGTTGACCGGGCTGGGCAGATCGCCCTCCACACCGGCGCTCGCATGGGCGCGGGCCAGCTTGGGGTCCGCGATGGGAATGCAGCTCAGCAAGCCCTTGGTGTAGGGGTGCAGCGGGTTTTTGTAGATCTCTTCGGAATCGCTGCTTTCCACCAGCTGGCCCAGGTACATCACGCCGATATCATCCGAAACGTAACGCACCATCGAAAGGTCATGGGCGATAAACAGGTAAGAGGTACCTTCGGCCTGCTGGTAGTCACGCAGCAGGTTGACAACCTGCGCCTGAATGGAAACGTCCAGTGCGGAGATGGGCTCATCACAGATGACCAGCGCGGGGTTCAGCACCAGGGCGCGGGCAATGCCGACGCGCTGGCGCTGGCCGCCGGAAAACTCGTGGGCATACCGTCCGGCGTGTTCTGCCGTCAGGCCAACGCGGTTCAGCATGGCAAAGACTTTTTCGTCAACTTCCTGCTTGCTTTTGCAAACATGGTGGGCTTTCAGCGGCTCGGCAATGATATCGCGCACCGTCATGCGGGCGTTCAGCGAAGCATACGGATCCTGGAAGATCATCTGCATGTTGCGGCGCACCGGCTGCATCTGGCGGGGCTTGAGGTGGGCGATATCCTGCCCGTTGAAGATGATCTTGCCCTGCGAAGGCTCATAAATGCGGATGATGGTGCGTGCGCAGCTGCTTTTGCCGCAGCCAGACTCGCCAACCAGGCCAAAGGTGCGGCCGCGGCGCAGCGTAAAGTTGACGTCATCTACTGCATGAACTTCCGCGTGCGGGCCGACAGAAAAGAATTTTGTCAGGTGCTCTACCTGAAGAATGGGCTGTTCCATTAGTGTGCCTTCCTTTCGGCTTCTGCCAGTTTTTCATGCAGAGGATTTCCCTCGGCCGGGGCGTCCGGCTGCAGCAGCCAGCAGCGTGCCTGACGGCTGCCAATCTGGACAAACGGCGGGCACTCGGCTGCGCAGATGTTGCGCGCAAACTGGCAGCGGGAAGCAAACGGGCAGCCCTTGGGGGGCTTGGTCATATCCGGCGGGCTGCCGGGGATGGACTGCAAGCGCTCGCTCTTATCCTTGGTCAGGCCGGGGATGGAGGCCAGCAGGCCCATGGTGTAGGGGTGCAGCGGGTTTTCAAACAGATCGTTGATCTCCGCTTCCTCCATCACAAGGCCGCCGTACAGAACAACAACGCGGTCGCACAGCTCAGCCACAACGCCCAGGTCATGGGTGATAAAGATGATGCTGGTGCCGTATTCCTCCTGCAGGGAGCGCATCTGTTTCAAAATCTGGTGCTGGATGGTCACATCCAGGGCGGTGGTGGGCTCGTCCGCAATCAGCAGGTCGGGGTGGTTGGCCAGCGCCATGGCGATCATGACGCGCTGGCGCATACCGCCGGAAAATTCATGCGGGTAGGATTTCAGCCGCTTTTCGGCTTCGGGAATACGTACTTCGCGGAACAGCTCCAGCGTGGCAGCCTGCAGCTCGTCGCGCTTCATCTCCGGGTGGTGTACATGGATCATTTCGGCAACCTGTTTGCCAACGGGAATCAGCGGATTCAGGCTGGACATGGGGTCCTGAAACACCATGGCGATCTTCTGGCCGCGGATTT
>ERZ780139.1021-NODE-1021-length-26477-cov-148.496026_pt1 | contig 26477 bp, 17 predicted proteins | sample MGYA00511476_ERZ780139 | MGnify/ENA primary metagenome ERZ780139 (study PRJEB29588, sample SAMEA2158190) | human gut metagenome | biome: human gut; feature: human-associated habitat; material: faeces | place: Denmark | collected 2008/2010 ... | reverse complement strand
CTATGGTACGCATTGCATTCGGGAAACAGTGTCTGGCTATAAGTCGCATGGAATTTGACATATCCATTGTTATCTCCTTAACCATCAGTCTTTTGTCCTCGTCAATGCGCATAAGCACCTCTGTGACAACATCTGCCGCCACACCTTTTACAATCGCAATGATGGTACCTTTACCTCCACGTGAAGATCTGTTGCTTACTATAGTGTACAGCTCACCGTTGCTTGGAGCCGTTTCGTCAATGCAGATGCTTTCACCTATGTTTTCGGGAAAGACAAGCCAGTCTTCTGCATGCGAGAGTTCGGACCATTCGCGATAGCCGCTAAGCACTTCCTTGTATTGCTTTTCAAAAGTATCCCCGTTTATGTGATAATAGCGGTCAAGCGAACGGGAGGTCGTAGGAATCGTCTCCATACACTCCTTTTAAAAAAGCCGCAAACTCCTTGGAGTAGCGGGTTCCTTCTGCCTTTAGGTCATAAGAGTCGGAGAAGTATCGGTTATTCTGCTTGTCATACCATTTGCGTCTTCTGACTATCAAGTCAACACCTTTGTCGCGGATTGGGAAGTCACGTATAGTTACAGCCTCACAGAAACCTTTGGATTCAATCTCTGGGTTCTCTTTATATTCATCCTTAATCGATTCATCAAGATAGATGCGGATAAAGGATGCCTCTTCTTCTACGCGTACTACTTCAAAATTTGAAAGTATCTCTGATGGCAGAATCAACTGTGCCAATGCTAATAGTCCTTGATTGTTCATGGTGCAAAGGTACAAATTTTATAAAGAATTAAAGAATTTTCCCCCTGATTTATCGGGTGAGCCGTTCTTCTTCGGAAGTTGTAACAACTCAGCGCCCCCTTAGCCATAAGTAGTTACTTTAATACTATACAAATTGTTTTCTGTTCATTATGAATATGTTTTGTTTAGCCTACAAAAATCTCCGTTCCGTGATACGGAATGTGCATTCCGAACTTTGGAACGGCGGTTCCGTATCACGGAATGGCGGTTCCGTATCACGGAACGGAGATTTTTGTAGGCTAAACAAAACATTTATATAGTATAAGAGCAAGATTTTTCCAGTATAAGCGACAGTTTCTTTGGGTTGATTTTGTTCCTTTTTGTGCCATTTTGATAGTCTTTTGTCTTGGTGAATGATAAATTGTAAGAACGCCACTTATGCAAACGTTTGCGTAGCTTTTTTGACGAAAACATATCCGTCCTTTATTATTTTGTTTTACTTTTGCAGCAGAAACTAAAACAACAAATCTACTAAAACGCTAAAAACAATGAAAAAAGTGTACTTCATGTTGTTAGGAGTGCTTTTGTCTACTGCTGTGATGGCAGACAACAAGCAAACCGTAACAATCGACGGCTCGCAGGTTAGCAAGACCGTCAAAGAAATCACCTTCGATGGTGACAATGTAACTCTTAGTTATGCCGATGGTACTGATGAGACTCAGGACATGTCGCTTGTGAAACTTTCTTTTGCTTATATCACCACAGGTATCAGCAACATTGAGACAAGCAACAAAGTTCTCGCAGGCAAGGTGTTCAATCTTAATGGTCAGCTTGTGGGTACTTCTACCCAGAACCTGAACAAGGGTATCTACATCGTGAATGGTAAGAAAGTAATCATCAAGTAAAAAAGGAGGAACGTAAAATGAAGAAAATGGTATTTACTTTGGCACTCCTCTTGATGAGCTTGAGTGCAGCCATGGCACAGACATGGACATTTGGTGCAATGAGCGAGGCTGATAAGGCTTTATGTGCAGCTGATGCTAATTGGGTGTTGGGAACCGATCGCTATTGCTATACCTTAGCTTTGGAGAATGAAGCTCTTGTAGCAAATGGCTCAGAATTGGCTTATGCTAAGGGCTTGAAGTTTACTGCTGGTGCTCCTACAACAAAAGATGAAGGAAAGGCTAAGGTGCGTTTGAACTATGGAAATTCTCGTTTGGAATTGAATGGAAACGGAATTGTATTGACTATTCCAAGTTTGAAGGCTGGTCAGAAAGTAACTGTTAGTTGCTGTACTGGTAAAACTGACTTTGCTCGTGGATTGAATGCAACAAACATTACTCCTGTTTCTGGTTCTTTTAATGCTACTTCTGCAGATAAAGTAACAAACGTCGGAACAGTAACTGCTGATGGTGATGTTGTTTTGACCACAAATGTTGGTGGTATGTACATCTACAGCATCAAGGTTGAGACTGTAGGTGGCGGATCTACCGATACTCCTGGTTCTACCGACAAGATTACCCATGCCGTTGCTCGTAACAGCAAGGTGAACCAGATGTATGTTACCACCAAGTCGGGTGATGTGAAGTATTATAATACTGCAGACTTGACAAGTGTGAAGTTCGAAGGTGATAAGGCAATCATAGCACCTAAATCAGGTTCAGAGAATGATGAGTACGATGCTTCTGTTCAAGCCATCAGCTTTGCTAAGAAGGCCGATCAGGGCGAAAGTGGTGATATTGACAATCCTGCAGGTGTGATTCAGATTACTGAGGCTAAGGGCTGGCAGGAGTCTGCCTACCTGAAGTGGGCTCCATTCGAGGGCGCTTCTTCTTATAATGTATATGTAGGTGACAAGAAGATTGATGCTCAGCTGATTCGTCAGTATAAATCTTACTATCGTGCTGATGTCCTCGGTTTGAAGGCTGGTACTTATTCTGTAAAGGTTGTTCCTGTCAATGCTGAAGGCGCAGAGATTGCTGGTGCCAATACAGCTTCTAACTTGGTAGTAAAGAGCTACAACCGTGAGGGCTTTGCTCATTTCAAGTATGCTGGTGTAGGTGCTTATAATAATGATGGTACTTTGAAGGCTGGTGCTAAGGTTCTGTATATTACAGCCAAGACAGCTAAGACCGTTTCTACAACCGTCAATACAGGTAAGCCAGAGACGATTACAGGTCTGCAGTCTATTATTGATGCTTATTCTAAGGGCAAGGATACTACTCCTATCGCCTTCCGTATCATCGGTAAGGTAAATCTTTCTGATTTGGATCACATTTCAAGTTCTGCAGAAGGCTTGCAGGTTAAGGGAGCTATGATGAATATGACATTCGAAGGTGTCGGTGATGATGCTACCGTATATGGCTTCGGCTTCTTGCTTAGAGAGGCTGAGAGTGTAGAGTTCCGTAACTTTGCTATCATGCGTTGCCTGGATGATGCTATGTCTCTTGATACTGATAACTCTCATGTATGGATTCACAACATGGATCTCTTCTATGGCAAGAAGGGTGGTGCTGCCGACCAGGCTAAGGGTGACGGTACTGTAGACATCAAGGGCGATTCTAAGTATGTTACTGTAGCTTACAACCGCTTTTGGGATAATGGTAAGGCTTCTATGTGTGGTATGAAGAGTGAAACTGGTGAAAACTGGATTACTTATCATCACAACTGGTTCGACCATTCAGACTCTCGTATGGCTCGCGTTCGTACCATGAGTGTTCACATGTACAACAACTACTATCAGCACAATGATGTTTATGGTATTGGTGCAACCAGTGGCTCAAGTATATTCATGGAGTCTAACTACTTTGATGCTGTTAAGCGTCCTATCATGAGCTCTTTGCAGGGTACTGATGCTATGGGTGATGGTACTTTCTCTGGTGAGAAAGGTGGCTTGATTAAGGCATACGGCAATGTATTTGCCAACAAGCCAGAAAACTTCAGCTATATCACATACGCAGAAAATAATACAAGCTTTGATGCATACGAGGTTTCTGATCCAAGTGAGCAGGTTCCTTCAAGCGTAAAGACTTTGGTAGGTGGTACTTCTTACAACAACTTCGATACTAACTCAAGCCTCATGTATACATACGCTGCTGATAAGGCAGAAGATGTTCCTTCTATCGTAGAAGGTTTCTATGGTGCAGGTCGTTTGAATCATGGTGACATTGATTTCGTTATTCCTGATGAAACAGTCGTAACAAATGGTCATCAGCAGCCTTGGCCTGCTTTGGCAAGCATTCTTGACGCTTATACTTCTGGCGTTGTTAAGGTATTCGGTGAGAGCAATGCTTCTGGCGAAGGTGGTTCTACTGAAGGTGGCAGCACTGGTGGCGAGACTGGTGGTTCTGGCGAAGGTGGTAGCACTGGCGGCTCTACTGGTGGTTCAGAAGGTGGCAGCACAGTAACTCCTATTGAGGGTACAGTAACATGTAGCTTTACAGCAAACGGAAAAGAGGCTGTTCCTTCTAATAGTGCATTTGCTTTGACAGGTGAAGCTAAGAATGTAAAAGCAGAAGAAACAGTTATTGATGGTACAACTTATACGGCAAGTCTTAAGATGGAAACTAAAACTGAAGTTTCTTTCACCACATCTCAGAAGATGACTCTGTATGTATATTATGGCGTTTCTGGTACAAAAACTAATGTAAAGGTAGATGGCGTAAAGCAGGCAGGAGCTCCTACAACAGTTGTGCTTGAGGCAGGTGCTCATAAGATTACAAAGGGTGATAGTTCCGCAATCGCTCTCATCAAACTTGTACCTGTAACAGAATAATAAACATATTTTCCCTCATGAGGGGGAAGATAAATAATAACTAAGGGCTGTCTTTTCGTGATGAGGACAGCCCTTTTTGCTCAAAGGAATAAATTAAACAAAAACTAATCCTACAATGAAACAAATTAACTCTACCGTTTCTGCACAGCTTAAGGCTGTTTGTCGTAAAACTCTCTTGGCTTCGGCTTTGCTCTGTGGCTTCTCTATGATGGCAAATGCACAGACCCAGGATGGTCGTGACTTCTCTTTGGATGGCTTCGCTGCCTATGAAGGTACTCCTGGTACCAACTGGTATCGTGCCGGAGGAACTACCGGTGGTGCTGGTGGCAAGGTGGTTAAGGCTGACAACTTCTCTCAACTGCAGGCCTATCTCCAAGCAACTGACCCATATATTGTTATCGTAGATCATGATATTACTACAGGCATCAAGTGCTATGTGGATGATCTGAGTACTGGTCGTTTGCTTGACGACCAGAGTGGTAAGTCTGGCGTGGAGTCTGTCTATGGCGAGCGCATTATGGTTGCTCCTAACAAGACTTTGATTGGTGTGGTGGACCCTGCAACAGGCAAGGCTCCTCTCTTTTCTCATATCACCTTCGTGATGCAGTCTGTTGATAACATCATCATCCGTAACTGCCGTTTCACCATGAAGGGTGTTCCTGTGCTCAGAACAGGTGAGAATAAGATTGTGGCTTGGCGTAATGGTGCACAAGTAGAAGTGGGCGACCCTGACTGCATCGGAATCCAGGCTGATAAGGTAAGTGCCAAGACCAACTGGGGTGGACATATCTGGGTTGACCACTGTGAATTCTTCAATGGTGGTGCTGCCAATAAAGACCGCTATGATGGTTTGCTCGACTGTAAGAACAATGTGCAGTGGATGACCTTCAGCTATAACTATTTCCACGACCATGACAAGAGCTGCTTGTGGGGTAAGGGTGATTCAGATGTCTACGAAAACTGTCGTACCATCTCTTTCCACCACAATTTCTTTGATAATATCCAAGGTTCTCGTCTTCCTCTCCAGCGTGGTGGTCATGTACATTATTATAATAACTATATGCGTAGTTGCGAGGATGGCTGGGATATCCGTACAGGAGCTGTGGCATACGAAGAAGGATGCTATTTCGAGAATACAAAGTCGCCTATCCGTTCAGACAGAGGCGGTAGCTTGAATATCTCTAAAGCTGAAGGTTATGACTGCATCTACAAGGGCTGTAACAACTTGATGGAAGGTTATACCAATATTGATGGCGCTAAGATAAGTAAAAGTTACGGTGTGACCAAAACCGATTGGGTTCCTACTCAGACCGTAGCCTCTTACACCCAGCATAATCTCGACAAGACAGTGGATGTTCCTGCCATCTGCGAGAAGTATTCTGGCGCAGGCAAGGTAGAAATATGGAAGGCTTATACCAATGTACTTCCTACAGCAGATATAGCCGAGTTCGATCATGCCATCAAGAACTATAGCACTGCTAAGACCTACGATGCTAACGGAAAGGAAATGACAGGTGCCTCTACTACTGGCATCGAAATGTTCGATTATGCTGCTGCTCAGACAGCCAAGGCCGAGTACTTCGACCTCTCTGGCAAGCGTCTATCTGCTCCCTGTCATGGCATCACCATCGTTAAGGCTACCGACGCTCAAGGTCATGTATCCGTCAAGAAAGTTGTGAATATGTAATTGAACTTTCACAAAGTGCTTTAAGTACGGGCTGAAAGCTCAAAAGCTCTTAGCCCAGGGCAGCGCCCTGTGTCTAATAGTAATCGGCAAGGCGCCCTAAAAGGGCAAAAGCTTTAAAACTTCAGGCACTACATAAAGCTTTTGCCCTTACAGGGCGATAGGCTAACGCCCGTAACAACCCAGGGTGTTGCCCTGGGCTAAGAGCTTCTGCCCCTTCAGGGCGTGTGGAACCTACTGGGGAAAGTTTAATTGAACTTTAAGTTGTGAATTTATAAAAAGATTGTATGGTGTTCCAACTCCGTTTGGTGTCATTAGTTTGACATCCTAATGAGGTTGGAACTTTTTTCTCTTTGCCGTTATTAAGCATACCAAAATTGGTTTCAGTTTACTACCTTTGTTCGCAAGTGTGATGCTCTGCGAAGCACCTTATTTACTGATAGCTGACGATGCGCTTCTTTAGGAGATAATGAAGCGCATTTATAATTGACAGAGGCTTCCTATAGTAATGCCCAAGTATTGACAGAAACAAAAGAAAAGCGGGAAGACGCCTATTGCGTCCTCCCGCCTGATGATTTTTTATAAACTCTAAGTTTATTCTTTCTTGAATGCTCGTATTATTTGTTCTTAAAGCCGTAGCCATTCTCGAAGCCACCAGAAGATAAGGTGTTAGGAGTGAGAGGCCAGAGATAGATAGGAGCCTTTACATAGTCGTAATCCCAGAAGAGATACTTGTAGTACTCGTCATCATAGTTTGCAAGGTCCTTACCCCAGTTTACCTTCTTGTAACCGTCTGCCACAAGAGCTGTCTCCTGCTCTGCAGAAAGCTTGTTGAATAAGCCCTTGATGGCGACGTTGGTCAAAGGAGTATCTGTCTTGTAATCCAAGCCGTAAGCCTCCCATTTGTCGTTCTGACCGCGCCATGATGGATAGAGTACAGGGTCGTTTTCCTTTCCTTCAGGACACTGTGCGGTCAGTCGGTAACCTTTCTCAGTCTTGGCATCCACGCTCTTGGTATAGATATAGCTTGAGATGGTGTTGCCATTCTCGAAGGTGTAATAACCATTAGACTCCAGACCATCCAGCATTCTGCGGGTGAGTTCCTTGATTTCACGAATCTTCTCAGGCAACAGACCAGTACGAATCAGAGTGAAACGACGGTCGCCCTCTCCTGCAAACTCGAAGCCGCGCTCATCGATGACAGCCTTGAGCAGAGAGCCTTCCTTGGCGATAAAACCATCCACATTGGCCTCTGCAGGTGTGCGGAAAGCACGGTTGCGTATCTTGGTAAGGTATGTCTTGGCTTCGGCACTGTTGGCATCGAGTGCGGCGCATGCCTCAGCATAGCCCAAGTACATTTCAGACAGGCGCATGTAAGGACTATTGATACCCGAACGACGCTGGTTTTTGGTCCATACCTTTGCCTGGCGATTCTCATCAAACTTGTTGCAGCAGATACCACCGCCAGCAGCTTTAGAGTTAGGTACGAGAGGAATCAGGGTCTCCGTACCCTTACCTGTACTACCTGTAACCGTGAAGCATACGTCACGACGCAAGTCCTTGGGGTCGAACTCGCCATAGTAGAAGGCTGGGTTGGCACGTCCCTGACCATAAGCTTTGCAAGGATATGCGTTCTTACCGCCACCGCTTGATGCACGTCCTAAGCTATAAGAACGCTCACTCTGTGTGGTCACACCACCATCAGAACCCTGGGTGTATGGAACCTCGAAGATACTTTCGTCAGCATAAGTAACATCAGCCTCGTGCATCTGCTGGAAGAAATACTGGTAAGGGTTGCCAAATACGCGTCCCTTATTGTCTTTCTCACGTGGGTCGGTATCGTGGAATATGGCTGTTCCAGAATTATCAATGGCTTTCTTGAAGTAGGTCTTGGCAGTGTTGTAAAGGTTCTGCCAGTCCGAACGGCGGCCATATTCTGCACCGGCGTTGGCTGTTCCCATGGTCTCGAAGGTGAGAGGATTGCCCTGACCATCTACTCGCTTGATGTCGCCACGGCGAGTCTGATAGCCTCCTGCTTCAAGAGCCATGCGGCCAATGAGTCCGTCTACGTAGGTACGTGAATAGTAATTCTTGGCATTGGTGGTGTAGTGAGGGCAAGCACCCAATACGTACATCAGCGGTTCCACCTTCTTGAGCTGCTTGATGCAGACATCATAGATAGAGTCGCGTGAGGCAATACCGCCAGCAGGTTTGCCAAACTCGGCAGGGAAAGGCACATCGCCAAAGTACTTGATGAGTTCGCGGTAGCAGGTGGCACGCAGTGCTACAGCCTCGCCATAAATTTGACTCTCGTCGGTAGGTTTTGTCTGTGCCATCATCTCGTTGAATCCTTCTTCCTCCTCGAAGGCTGATGTAATGGCGTTGCACTTACCGATGACATCAAACAGCGCACCGTATGCTCCGTCAGTTCCCTCTTTCTGATAAATGAGGAGGTTGTAGTTGCCTACTTCGGTACCATTTCTATAAAGGCCTTCAGGAATATGGCGTCCCAACTGGTTGTTGTGAGCCTCTGGGTGGCGCATGATGTCGGAACCTGCTATATCAGCAGCATAATAAAGTCCGCTACCAAAAACCTGCAGGGTATAGGCATTCATCATAGACTTTTTGGCACCTTCCAAGGCTGCCCATTTTGTGGTGGTGGTGGAGAATACAAATTCTTTATCAACAGTGGATGGTGAACTTGTCTCCAGATAATCGTTACATGAGGTGGCACCAGAGAGGAGGCCTGCCGCACATAAAGCTATATATAAATATCTATTTTTCATGTCAATATTCAGTTTTAATAGATTAGAATGCTAAGTTGAGGCCGAATGTCCAAGAGCGTGTCTTAGGATAAGCCTGGTAATCGTAGTTAGGGGTAGGGAATCCGTTGCCACCAGCGTTGAAGTCTGTGTTGACATCAGGATCGATTCCGCTGTAACCCTTGATGCAGAAGAGATTGGTAACAGTGGCATAGATGCGCAGGTTGCTGATGCCGAGAGGCTTCATCCATGTCTTAGGGAAGGTGTAGCCTACAGAGAGGTTCTGGAGGCGCAGATAAGAAGCGTCCTCGATGAACTCGCTGGTTACCAGACCGTACTCGCAGTATGGCAAGGCATACTTGGCACCTGCGTTCAGGGTGCGGAGCTCGTCAGGATTGGTAACGGCATAGAGGTTACCATTGTTGTCTACATTATACATCTTCCAGCAGTCTGCCAGTTCGGAAACACGTGCAGAGCCGAAGCCGGTATCCTTATTACCCATCATGTCGTGGAGGGCATTGGCGTTGTAAACGTCGCCACCAATCTGATAAGCAAAGTTGGCGTTGAGATCGAAGTTCTTATAACGTCCAGAGATGTTGAAACCACCAGTATGCTCTGGCTTGGTCTTACCGATGATGGTAACGTCGTTAGAAGCCACGGTGCCGTCATTATCTACATCGGCAAACTTGTACATGCCAGGGAATGCCTTCTGGCCAGCAGGAAGCTTGTAAGCCTTGGCGCATCCTGCAGAATAGTTGCAGGCTGTATTGTCTGGAATGCCATCCTTCAGTGTCCATACACCATCGGCGCTTACGTTGAAGTCGTCAACAGTGTAGAAGCCCAATGACTTGTAACCCTGAACCAAACCTACAGGATTGTCCTTGCGGATGACGTAGTCGTAGTATGGCATACGCATCTGTGATCCCCAGTTGGTATGGGTATCTGCCAATACGTTGTCGAAGAGTTCGTCTACATTGTTGTGGTTGAAGTTGTAGGTCATGCCGAATGTCAAGCCCCAGTCCTTCTTGTTGACGATGTCGTAGCTCAAGGCAAGCTCGACACCCTTGTTAGAGGTCTTACCTACGTTCTGGAACTGGTAGGTGTAACCAGTAGAAGTGTCAATAGGAACCATCATCAAGATGTTCTTGGTGGTGTTCCAATAGAAGTCTAATGTACCGCGCAGACGACCGTCCCAGAAACCAAAGTCGAGACCGATGTTGCGAGAGATGGTAGTTTCCCACTTCAGGTCGGGGTTGGCCATCATGGTGCCAGGACGGAAGGTGTTGACAAGTTGGCCGTCAACCTCAGTAGTTTCGCTTATCCATGTAGCCTTCCATAGCGAAGCGTCGATATTATCGTTACCGGAAGTACCGAAAGAGAGACGGAGCTTCAAGTTGCTCAGCCAGTCTTGTGTGCCCTTCATCCAAGGTTCGTCAGAGATACGCCATGCGGCAGCTGCAGCAGGGAAGTAACCCCAGTGGTTGTTGGGTGCGAACTTAGAGCTACCATCAGCACGGAAAGTAGCGGTGAAGAGGTAACGGCTCAGGTAAGAGTAGTTGACACGTCCGAACCAAGAAAGGGTGTGGTTTGGCGTGCCGATCTCCGACTTGTTGGTATCTTTCAGAGAAGTAGACTCCATGTGGCTCATGTTGAGCTGACCGAAGGCTGTGTCCATGTCCCATCCTAAAGGATAGCCATAGCCATTGAAAGTAGTGGAGTTGCTCTTGCTGGCAAGAACCTCGTTACCCAAGAGGAAGTCGAGGCTGTGGTCTTCGCCCAATCCCTGTACGGCATAGTTGGCAGTGGTGGTCCAACGCACGTTGTAGCCATTGCTCTTTACCTGGGTGGCATGGTTGTAGCCATTCTCGTAGCCGTCGTCCCAGGTCTGCTGCTCACGCCAGTTGCGGGCAAGGGTAAGCTCGGTCTTGCCTGTCAGTCCCTTGATAGGAGTCCAGGTAAGCGAGTTGGTGGCACGCAGACGGTTGTGGGTGTTGTATTGTGTATAGCTGTCGTAGATGCTGACAGGGTTGTATTTGGGGTCCACGTTGGCATCGCCCATACCCAATAATGATGGGTCATCCACGCCTAAAGGAGTGTCGATGGGTCGGTATGCATAAGAAGATGTGGCATACTGGAACTGGCAGCCCTGGAAGCGCATCTCGCTGTAGCGGGCATCGATGTTCCACTTCAGGTTCTTGGTGATGTCCTGTGCCAACTTGAGGTTTACATTCCAACGGCGGAAACCTGTGTCTTTCAGCGATCCTTTATCATTGGTGTAGTTGACAGAAGCATAGTACTTGGTATGCTCTGTACCGCCACTGACGCTCAGGTCGTGGTTCCATGCGTGAGAACTGCTGAGCAGGTCATCCTGATAGTTGTGGGTACCCATGTTGCGGTATTCCTCCAAGTGGTTGCCGTTCTCGCTGCCCAAACCAAAATACTTGGCAACGTTGGTGCCATACTTGTCACCATAAGATGTGGCATAGCTCCAGTTGCGCAGCACATAGTCGTAGGCGCTTTCAGTGTCGTAGGTAGTAGGCTTCTCCTTTACAGAGTAGTACATGTTGTACTTCACCTGTGCCTTGCCTTCCTTGGCGCTCTTGGTGGTGATCATGATGACACCATTGGCACCACGCGCACCATAGATGGCTGTTGAGGCGGCATCCTTGAGCACGTCAATGCTCTCGATGTTGTCGGCAGGGATATCGTCAATACGTGATACCTGCACACCGTCAACGATGAAGAGAGGGTCGTTGCTCTGGGTGATGGAACCACCACCACGTACACGGATACTCATTGAACCGCCAGGACGGCCATCCTGAGAGGTTACTGATACACCTGGCAACTGGCCTTGCAGTGCCTCTGCGATGTTGGATACAGGGTTTTGAGCCAACTTGTCACCTGTAACTGAGGCTACAGCACCCGTCAGGTCGCGACGCTTCATCGTGCCATAACCGATAACCACCACCTCATCGAGGCTCTTGTCGGTAGACTGCATGACGATGTTCAGCGCAGACTGGTTGCCCACGGTGATGGTTTGTGTTTTACATCCTAAATAGGAAATGGTGATCTTGTCACCAGGCTTTAGGTTTTGGAGACTGAAGTTACCATCGATATCGGTAACTGTTCCGCCCTTTCCGGCTTGGATAGTTACACCAATTAATGGTTCACCTGTAGCATCCTTCACATTACCTGTGATGGCCTTTTGTGCAAATGCACCGACGCAACACAAGCTAAGAGACAGAGCCAAAGCTCCCTTCTTGATTTGTTGATACATAAATGGTTTGTTTTTAGTTATACATTAAGAAATGTTTGTTCCCTTTTTTGTTAGTCGTCAGTAGATAACTTCATTTGTTGCTGCCAAAAGTAGCAATAATCTTTTATAAAGTGGACATATTGAATATGAAATTAGCAGTATTTAACACATTTAACGCTAAATACTGCTAAAAGTTCTTATTTTGTTTGGTATTTCAGAACATACCACAGGTCTCTGATGCGTGCTTCGGGATCCCATTTGCCATCAAAGGTCCAAAGGGCAGTAAGACCATGGAAGGCAGGATGGCCAGGAGCCTGGTCGAGATTGTCGCGCAGCCATCCGCTGTCACCTCCCTCGCGTTCGCAACCATAATAATATACGCGCAATCCCCAGGGGCAAGGGTCGAGCACCTTGTCGCTATAGGCATAGCTGATGTTACTGTCGAGGATGTTTTTCGACATACGGCAGTGGGCCAGATAGAACTGGTGGTCGTGGTGATAGCGTCCCAACTTGGTGGGCGAGAGGGCATCGAAGGAAGAGCATGTCACGACAAACTTGTTGTTGATGTCGCCTCTGCCGTCGTGCCAGAGGATGGCTCTGCTGTCGCCGACAAACTTGCAGCGTGTGGCATAGCATCTGCCACGAGGACACATAAAGTCGACACCCGGACAGCGCAGGTAGAGGTCGGCATGATAGTACATTCCTCCATTCTGACACCATAGCGAGAGGGCATCGTTGCCGTCGGCAAAGATATTGCTGTTGATGACGATGGTGCGTGTTGCCTTGCCATAGATGGCCATCTGGTGTGTGGTGGTCTTCTCCACCGTGCTACCATAATTATTATATACGGTGATGCCGCTGATAACACAGTCGTTGGCATTGTCCTGCAGTACGATGACACCCATGTGTACAGGCTTTCCCTTGTATTCCTTAATGGTTTGTGAGGCTGTGGTCTCGGCATATTGGATGATGACACTGTCGCGGTCTTCGCCTACGAGCACGATGTTGGGACGGTCGATAATGACCTTCTCGTGATACACTCCGTTGCGGATGAGTATCTTGAAAGGCTTCGCTGGGTTCTCGGGAGCCTTCTCTATGGCATCCTGTATGCGCTCGCCGGCATTGACTATTGCATCGAAACATGACAGCTCTGGCTTCGAGAAGCGGTTCATGTTGATGAGTCCACGCTCGTTGGCACCGGGCGAGTTGAGGCTGAGGTTCAGCTTGTTGGCCGTATCATACTTGTCGGCCCACTTTTCGTAGAGAGGATAGATGAAAGCAGTACGGTCGCTGTACCATGAATAACCGTTGCGACGCTCTGTACCTATCTCCCAAAGATGCCGGCGTGGCACACCGTCGCGGTCGCACACGAATGGCTCACAGTGCTCTAAGTCGTAGTATCTTGCCCACAGAGGTGTGGTGGCATCGGGGTCTTTAACGAGTTCGGTTGTTCTGAAAGGAGAACCAAACTCGCCCTTGCGTACCACTTTCAGCCCCGTCAGTTTATAGGTGTCAAACCACTGCATGGCTCCACGAATGGCGCGTTTTATCTCTTCGCTTGGGTTAGGAATCTCCATCAGCATAGCCACGATGCGTGCACTCTCGTTAGAACTGTAGGACGAGAGCTCGAAGGCACGTGCCGGACGAGGCTCGAAGGTTACGCGGTCATGTTGCTGGCACCATACGGTAGGCTTTCCGTCCTTGACTATCTGGCACTTCAGTATACACTCCACACCCTTGTTGAAAGCCTTGATGGCCTTTTGGCGCAGTGCCTTGTCGGTCAGCTTGCCATTGAAGGGAGCTTTCTGCAGATAGATGTCGCGCAGCATTTCCATGGTGTTGACCATGGCATCATCGTTGAAGGTGATATGAACCTGATAGCCACGCATCCCGGGCCAGAACTGTGGCCATCCGCCATTGTCGTACTGTCCGCTCAGCAGGTATTCCACACCCTGGCAGAAAGCCTCACGATACTTCTTGCTCTTGGTGGCCTGATAGAGCCGAGCCAGATACGTCATCTGCATATTGGTGGCATCGTTGTCGGTGGTAGAGTCGTCTCGCCGGCTTTTGTCCTTGAGCACTTGCTGCCGCTCCTCATGAGTCATGGGCTTTGCCATGTCGATGTTCTTTGGCCATCCGCCTGTCACTCTCTGGTAGTCGAGAATCTGGTCGCCGATGAGTCGGGCTTGCTCTGTTTTGAAGAATTCCTTTTTAGTTTCCCTCAACGCATTGTACCTGCGCTGGGCATGGGCTGGCAAGAGGGCCAACGCCATCAGGATGGAAAGATAAAATGCTTTCATATTATAATAGTTTATGTTTAGTTTTTAAGTTTGGTGCAAATATACAAATATTATTTTGATAATATCATCTTTTTTTCGTATTTTTGCCGCTGTATGAAAGTCTTTTATCCCATATTAACGATTACAGGTTCCGACAGCACGGGCGGTTCGGGGGTCCAAGCCGATATCAAGACCATTTCAGAACTGGGTGGTTATGCCGTTTCGGCCATCACCTCCATCACCGTTCAGAATACGTTGGGTATTCAGGAATTCTTTGATGTACCGGCAGAGATTGTGTCGGGACAGATAGAGGCTATCATGAACGATATCCAGCCTACCATCGTGAAGGTGGGTATGATAAGACGTGTGGAAACCCTTGGTGTGGTGATAGATGCCCTTACCAAGTATCGCCCAGATTATATCATCTATACCCCTGCCATCTGGTCGAGCAACGGTGATGCATTGATGACGGAGGATGTGGTGAGCCAGATCAGGTATCGTTTGCTGCCACTCTGTTCGGTCGTTGTTGCCCGAAAGAAAGAAAATGATATTATTCTGCAAGACACCAAGTTGCTGCGCATGGCTGAGGGTAACGGAATGCAGGTGTTCCTGCTCGACAATGCCAATTCACATGGTCTTACCAACCGTTTCTCTTCTGCCCTTGCCGTATATCTGAACCAAGGCAAGAAGATGGAGGATGCTTTGGCGATGGCACAGGATTTCATCAACGTAGAGTTGACACGTGAGAGCAACCTGCAGGGACGCAGTTCGGAACTCTATAATCAGTTTATCTCTCAGGTCAACAACTTCTGCCGCACCTATAGTGATGTGCATTTCTATGCAGACCAGTTGAATGTGAGCAGTCGCTATCTGGCACAGGTAACCCGTCGTATCTCGTGCAAGACACCGAAGGCTATCATAGATGAATATATTGTAAAGGAGATAGAACGTGAACTTTCTACCACAACCCATACTGTACAGGAAATAGCCAACACCTTCGGCTTCTCATCCCAGGCTCATCTCACTAAGTTCTTCAAGAAGATGCGAGGGCTTACTCCTTCGGAATATCGAAAGAAGTAACAACGCTATTTATATATTTGGGAATATCCTTTGTATATTTGAGAAATTCATTTTGTACAAAATGACGCAAAGTTTATAATTATTGGAACACTTTTCTCCTATTTCCCTAAAAAGTGTTTCCTTTGCAGCCATAATTTAGTAAAAAGAATATAATTATGGCAGAAAACAGACAAGAATTGAACCGCAACTTGGCTCAGATGCTCAAGGGTGGTGTGATTATGGACGTAACAACTCCAGAACAGGCAAAAATAGCAGAGGCAGCAGGTGCCTGCGCAGTAATGGCTTTGGAACGTATTCCAGCCGACATTCGTGCAGCAGGTGGCGTGTCTCGTATGAGTGATCCTAAGATGATCAAGGGCATTCAGGAGGCTGTCTCTATCCCTGTAATGGCTAAGTGCCGTATCGGTCACTTCGCTGAGGCTCAGATTCTTCAGGCTATCGAAATCGACTATATTGACGAGAGCGAGGTGCTCTCTCCTGCAGATAATGTTTATCACATCGACAAGACTCAGTTTGACGTACCTTTCGTTTGTGGTGCCAAGAATCTGGGCGAGGCGCTCCGTCGTATCGCTGAAGGTGCTACCATGATTCGTACCAAGGGTGAGCCAGGAACTGGTGATGTGGTACAGGCAGTTACACACATGCGTATGATGCAGAGCGAAATCCGCCGTTTGGTTTCTATGAGCGAGGATGAACTCTACGAGGCTGCCAAGCAGTTGCAGGCTCCTTACGAGTTGGTGAAGTATGTTCATGAGAATGGCAAGTTGCCTGTAGTAAACTTCGCTGCTGGTGGTGTGGCTACTCCTGCTGATGCTGCCCTGATGATGCAGCTCGGTGCCGAGGGCGTATTCGTAGGTTCTGGTATCTTCAAGAGCGGTAACCCAGCTAAGCGTGCACAGGCCATCGTGAAGGCTGTTACCAACTACAACGACCCTAAGATGTTGGCTGAGTTGAGCGAGGATCTCGGTGAGGCAATGGTTGGTATCAACGAGCAGGAGATTGCGCTCCTCATGGCTGAAAGAGGTAAGTAAGGATATTGGGAAGTCAAGGAGTTAAGAAGTTAAAGGAGTTAAGACAAGTGCTTATTGGCAGAAACTCAGTAAAAGAATACTGTTGTCTTAACTCCTTAACTCCCTTAACTCCTTGACTTCTTCTTATGAGATAATTTGTTATATGAGAATAGCAGTATTAGCTTTACAAGGTGCTTTTGCTGAGCATAGACAGAAGTTGGCTCAGTTGGGTGTGGATAGTTTTGAGGTTCGTCAGTTGAAGGATTGGGATCAGCCCAAGGATGGCTTGATTATTCCTGGTGGCGAGAGTACTACCCAGGCAAAACTCTTGAATGAACTCGGATTGATGGAACCTGTGAAGGAGGCCATTGCAGCAGGCTTGCCTGTTTATGGTACTTGTGCTGGTTTGATTCTTCTTGCCAAGAAGATAGAGGGTGAGCCAAGTCTTCGCATTGCTTCCATGGATATCACGGCTTTGAGAAATGCCTATGGTCGCCAGTTGGGCAGTTTCTACATCGAGGCTCCGATGAAAGGCATCGAGGGTAATATCCCTATGACTTTCATCCGTGCTCCTTATATTAAAGAGGTGTGGGGAGATGCCGAGGTTCTTGCCGAGGTAGATGGTAAGATTGTAGCTGCCCGTCAGGGCAACCAACTCGTTACCGCCTTCCATCCGGAATTGAACGAAAGTTTAGAGATACACAAGTATTTTCTGGATATGTGCAAGAAGTAGGCTTCATCCCATAATGAAACGGGCTTCGTTGGCCAATGAAACAGGCTTCGTTGGCACATGAACCTATATTGCAAGTATCTTAGGATACATTGCCAAGTATCTTAAGATACATGAGCAAGTATCCTAAGATACTTTTTTTTGAATGTCAGATACTTTCATCTACCATAATTGCTCTATTTGAGGATTATTTCTTATTTTGATTGAAAAATACAATAAAGCCTTTAATACCAGCCGGTTACCGTCCTTGTACTTTGCTAAAATGCATATTTTTATCCTTCAAACTTTGCTAAAATGCATTTTTTCGTTCTTCAAACTTTGCTAAAATGCAGATTCTACATGAACGAATGAGAAAAGTCTGGAGATTCTGGATATGTGCAAGAAGTAGGCTTCATCCTAAGATACTTTTTTTGAATGTCTGATACTTTTTTCCGATAAATGTTTGCCGTTTACAAATATTCATCATATCTTTGCATTATGAAATCTTCGTTACGTAAAACTCATAATAATGTAAATGCTTATGGTACAGTTAAATCCTTTTATTATTGAAGGCTATCTTTCGCCGGAATATTTCTGTGATAGGGTAGAGGAAACTGCTCTTCTTACCCGCCATTTGACCAATCGGTGCAATGTCGCGTTGATTGCGCCAAGACGTCTGGGTAAGTCGGGACTGATTTATAATTGTTTTCAGCAGGAAAACATCCGTGAGCAGTATCATTGCATCTATATTGATATTTATGATACGAAGAATTTGAATGAATTCGTCTATGCGCTGGGTAAGGGAATCCTGACGGCACTCAAGCCAAAGGGCAGGAAAATATGGGAATTTTTCCTGAATACGCTCCAGTCTTTGAAATCCACCATCTCCTTTGATATCAATGGAAATCCGGAGTGGAGTGTGGGCATTGGTGATATACAGACACCAGAAATTACCTTGGACGAGATCTTCGCTTATCTCGTACAGGCAGATAAGCCTTGCTTGATTGCGATAGATGAGTTTCAGACGATAGCCAACTATCCTGAGAAAACCGTTGAGGCGAGTTTGCGAAAGCGAATACAGAATTGTCATAACGCCAACTTCGTGTTTTCTGGTTCCAAGCGTCACATGATGGCTTTGATGTTTACGTCTCAGTCTCGTCCTTTCTATCATAGTTCGAGCATCATGGGGTTAGAGGCAATCAATGAGCAGACTTACCTGGAATTTGCCAATCACCATCTTTCCAAAAATCACAAGGAGATTAGTGCTGAGGCTTTTGCTTATTTATATCATCGTTTCGATGGTATTACATGGTACGTCCAGTATGTTCTCAATATGCTTTATACTTTCATCACCGACAAGCCGTTGTTGGAAGAAGATGATGTTAAGTTTGCGATTGATAGCATACTTGCCCAGCATCGCTTTGCCTATCAAGCGTTGATATACCAGTTGACAGCCAAGCAGAAGCAGCTTCTCATAGCTATTGCTCAGGAAGGTAAGCCTTCTTCCCTGATGTCTCAAGAGTTTTTGCAGAAGTATCATCTTGGGGCAAGCACCGTGCAAGGAGCGGTCAAGACTCTGCTTGACAGAGATTTTATCACGCAAGATGATGGAGTATTTCAGTTATGTGACAAGTTCTTGGAACTGAGTTTAAGGGGATAAAAAAGGAAGCAAATGTATGAATTTTAACGATGCGTTTTATAGTGGTCTAACGAAGCGCTTTATTAGGTGTTAACGAAGCGCTTTATTAGGTGCTAATGATGCGCTTTATTAGGTGCTAATGATGCGCTTTATTAGGTGTTAATGAAGCGCTTCGTTAAGTTAGGTCGATTTTTAACAAGTTATAGCTTATAAAAATAAGTGCAGAAAAGTGTATTGCAACTATATAAAACTGCACTAAATATGATGTAATATCCTTAGTTTTAGCGATGTTAAGTTTAGATAAAAGAAACTAATAAAATCTGCTGGGTAACAGCTTTTATGGGCATAATTTGAGGTATATATTAGGCTAAAATGGTTAAAGAAACATATAAAAGTCAAGTTTATGACGTAAAAAACAAGACTTTTTGTTAAATTTGCAGTCGAATAAAGGAGATAAATATGGTAATAGCAAGCCTTATAAAGGAAAAATTGTCGTTGACCCCTGCTGGGGTTGTATTGACTACAAGAGACTTTGGGGTGGAGATGCGGTATCAGCCAGCACTCGCCAAAGCTCTCAACCGTCTTGTGCTCCAAGGCGAGCTGCAAAAGATAGCAAAGGGGAAATACTATATTCCGAAGAAGACCATTTTTGGAAATCTAGAACCTGCGGATTCTGAACTTGTAAAGGACTTTTTGGAGCAAAATGGCAAGATTGTTGGCTACATTACAGGAACTACAGCATTTGCATCCATGGGATTGACAACACAGATAAGTTCATCCATCCTTGTCGGCACAAATAAATATCGGAGACCTATCACAAGGAATGGTGTGAAAATATCTTTTTTGTTACAAGAGAATGCCATAACATCAAGCAATATTCCACTACTTAGAATATTGGATGCTTTGCGCCTTATAAAGGAGATTCCTGCTACTTCACCAGATGAATGTGTGACGAATATTTGCAAAGCAATCAATGCTCTTTCAATGGAACAGAAGCGAGAATTGGCAGAACTATCCTTGGCATACACACCTTATGTGAGAGCTTTGCTTGGAGCCATCTACGAGAACATGGAACTTGAAACGGAAACCATCAGCAAAACATTGAATGGAGTGACCAGTTACAAGTTGCCAATCTCAGACAAAGTATTATCAAACAAAAGAAACTGGAACATCATATGAGATTACATGAAAACTGGGAGTTATTCTCTGACGCCTTGCAAGCGGCTTCGCAACCTGTAGAAGATGGAGGACTCGGTATCAAGAGCATCTTCATAGAGAAAGACTATTGGATTTGTCGCTCGTTGTCATTGATGGCTGCGAACGACAAGGATGACCGTGCCATATTCAAAGGAGGAACAAGTCTTACAAAAGCATATGGTATCGGTAGTAGATTTTCAGAAGACATAGATATTGCTATCTCTGAGGCATGGACGCTCAGCGGCAATCAATTGAAGATGCTGATCAAGAGAACTGCCAAAAGCATGACAGAAGGACTGCAGGAAATGAATATGCCAGGTTTTACAAGCAAAGGTTCTCACTATCACAAGGCATACTATTCTTATCCAAGAGCTATTGATACATTACAAATAGGTGCAATCAAGGCAGGACAATTGCTTGTCGAAATCAATTCCTTTGCCAATCCATATCCTTTCCAGAAATGCAGACTGAAAAGTTTCTTGACAGAGTTTTTTCAAAAGACAGGCAACGAGAACTTGATAGAGGAATACGATATGCAACCTTTCGAGGTGAATGTTCTCGACAGGCGTAGAACATTGACAGAGAAATTGGTATCATTGTTGCGTTGTTCCTTGGCAGACAATTATATGCCTGAGTTAACAGCTAAGATACGTCATTTCTATGATTTACATTTCCTCTTGAATGATGCAGAGACACAGGACTATCTGAAAAGTGACGCATTCAAGTCGGATTTCTGCAACTTGTTTGCGCAAGACCAACAGAGATTTGATAAGCCCGAAGGATGGCAAAATAAAGACATCAAGGATTCTCCTATCATCAATGACCTACATAATGTATGGTCTGCATTAAGCAACGTCTATGCAAAAGAACTTCCTGACCTTGCCTATAAAGAGATACCGATGATTGAGAGTATTGAGAATAGTATGGAACAATTGATTTTGTATTTGACAATATAAACAGCCATGGCAAAGAAGTACTACTTCCTTAGCAAAGTTGTACTACTTCTCAATAATTAAAAGAAGGTGTTGAATGGAAATATTCTTGCTTTGGGGCGCCGTTGAATAGATTCTATGCTTTCCTACTCTTTTACCTTGAAAGAATGAAAAAAGTCGGGAAAGAGAAAAAAGTGAAACAAAAATAAACAACTTACGATATTTTTTAGTATTTTTGCCGTGTCAATAAGTAAATGATACTAACTATGAACATCGAGGACTTATCCAACTTTGGATTCAGCCAAAAGGAGAACAAAGTGATTGCTGCTTTGTTGCTGGTTTGGAAATTGGGGAGGGCAATTCTGCTCCGCTCGTTCATAAGTAGTTTTGTTTCTTTCGTCATATTACCGATTATCTTATTATTCAGATACCAGTTGAGGTGCAGGGAACCTGTGTGTGACTCAACCCAATTGTCGTGTGTGTCCATTTTCAAAAATAAGCACTTTAATATTAGTTATTATGAGTAAATCTTTATCTCTATTTAAAAATAAATTAATGATAGCAGTAAGTGCTCCGAGTAAGCATGGAAAAACGGAGAGTACTCAAATGCTTATCGACTTGTTGTTCCTTGAATTTGTGACAAGGCGAAAGGGATGGAAGGCTGAGATCTTTGATAGAAAGAGCAAGTCTTTTTGTCCTTATACTCTGACGACATCACGTAGCAAGGATATCTTTGTTGTTTTCTCCTATAAGAATGAAAGAAAGATAGCAATCATAACAAGCGGTGATAATTGGGCAGGATCAGTTGTTGATTGCTATCAGAAACTTGTAGAACCTAAAGACATTAGAAACAGTACCTGTCCTAAAGTCATTCAAGCATCTTATGAGCTTGTAGTTGGTTGTTGTCATCCGAACAATAATGTCAAAGGAAAGCTTATTGAAATAGCAACATATAGTGGCTATGAAATGATGGAAACAAGTCCTTATTATCAAAACTCATGTGTTACGTCTGTATCATCTAAGACACCTATATTTATTTGGAATTATCTGTTTGCTAAGGATTTGATGGAAATTGTCTTGGAGCGTATTGGAAATGTAGGAAAGACGACTTTAGGTAAAGTTAATTCCTTCTCTGCTCAGTTCACCCCATTGGTGTTTGCTATGATGGAAAATTTTAGAAAAAGTCAAGGAGGTTTTGGCTTCGACATGAGGAAAACCAATCGAAAAGGACGCAAAGAACAAGGGCTGATTTTCTATGGCAATGATGATTACATCAGAGTGTCTTTGTCCAATGAAAGTTCTGAAGCCATGCGCTCAAGTACATTGGGGCTTGTGTTCGTCTATGATAATGACACGTCGCAAGTCGATTGCTTCCTTGAAGTGGTTTGCGACAATGACAGCAAAAACTTAGGATGGTATAAAAGTTTGGTAGCATCTATTGCTCCTCTTATAGATTGGAAGCAAGTGAATTGCAAGGATCGTTATTTGATGCAGTTATCCTTCTGTAAGACCGCTGATTGGTTGGAAGCAATCGTTGAAACTCGAAGATTCTTAGAGGTGCATACCAAAGATTTTAAGATCAACGTATGTAGAATGTTGTATAGATAAATATATGAAATTATGGATATAAAATTACACGTTTTTGAAAAAAGACTTTGGCTATTGTGCTTGCTTTTTGTAGCTTGCAGCATACTTGCAGCGTCAGCTCAGAAAGTTACGGATGTCTCTCAAATGATGTTAGGAAAGCAAATTCTAATCTATCCACATGGGCATCTTTTGGAAAATAATTTAGCTTTGTGCTGCAATGGCAGTGAGTTGACATCTGCAGAAAATGCAGGTAATAGTGAGGCTGGTAGTGTTTGGACAATTGCTGATGCTGGTGATGGTTGTTTCTATCTTAAAAATGAATTAGGCTATTATTGGGCTTACCAAGATGCTTTATCGTACCATTCTTTAACTTGTACTTCCGACATAAACTCTGCGGTTGGTATTTCTTTTACTTGGGATTCTAAAAACAAAGGTATTTGTTTCTGGAACAACAAGGATGGTAAGGGGTTGAATAATTTATATTGTTATAATTTCCAATATAATTGGTATTCTTCGCCAACTGATTATGATACAGATACAAATACCACATTTGATGTTTATATCACAGAAAGTGGCAATAATCCTCTCCATGTTTATACTGAAAATGGTATAAAATATGTTCTTAATGACAATACAAAAGAAGCAGATATTCTTGACAATAATTATAGTGGGGACGTTGTTATTCCACAATCTGTTAATTATAATGGAAATGTTTATAAAGTAGGGGATTTTTCCTTGGATATATTTAAGGGATGTAGCTCTATTGATGCGCGTTATTATAATGGGATAATAGAAGATGCTGCCTTTAAAGATTCAAATTTGAACTCTGTAATTTTTGGTAATGTTAAAAGTATAGGAAAAGAAGCTTTTTCTAATAGCTATTTGTTAAGCTCTGTGACCTTCGGCAATGTTGATAATATAGGAGAATCTGCATTTAAAGGTTGTTACAGATTGCAATCAGTAACCTTCGGCAATGTTAAAAGTATAGGAAAAGAAGCTTTTTCTGGTTGTATCAGACTTTCTAATATAAAGATGTCTGGAGTAAAGAGTATTGGTGCCAATGCCTTTAGTGGATGCCCTGTTGTGTATTTTTCTTTTCCTGATGTAGAGAGTGTTGGCGAGAAAGCTTTTAATAATTGTAGTTCTCTAACGGCTTTAAAACTTGATAAGGTTAAGACTTTTGGAAGTTCTCCTTTTACGGGTTGTACTTCTTTGAGTTATCTATCATTGAGTATGTTGGAACCACCAGCGATAGATGACTTGCCAAGTATCAAATACATCTTGGTTCCAAAGGAATCGGTAGAGAAATATAAAAATAAAAGTGGCTGGAATACTGCAAATGTAGTTCCAGCTGGTACTGCATATCTAATAACCCCTACAGGAAAATACCAAGGATTTGAAGTGGAAAAAAACAGGCAAAAGGACATAGTCCTTACTGCAAACTCGAATAATGTACAATGGTCAAGTAATAATCCTAATATTGTTTTTGTAGAGCAAGGACATTGGTCGTCTTTAAACTTACCAAAGGTGATAATAACAGGTAAGGAAATAGGTACGGCAATTATAACAGCGACAGATGATGAAAATCATGTTACGACTTGTGAGGTCAAAGTGCTTCCTGTAAGTGTCGAAAATGTTACTTTACCGGAAAGCGTATTGGTGGAAAGGACTGCTACGAAGAAAATAAATGCAGTTGTTGAGCCTAATGATGCAGCAAATAAGACTTTGGAATGGGTAAGTGACAATCCTGATATAGCAACCGTTGATCAAGATGGAAATGTTACTGGAGTAAATAATGGTAATGCGACGATTACGGTTTCTGCTAAAGATGGGTCGGGGGTGTCGGCATCTTGTGTGGTACAGGTTATAGGAATACAAGTGAAGGCAATATCTATACCATCTTCTTTGTCAATTATAAAGACAAATTCGACAAAAATAGTAGCAACGGTCAATCCAGAGAATGCAGAGAATGCTAACTTGAAATGGACAAGTAATAATCCAGAAGTGGCTTCTGTTGATCAAGAAGGAAATGTAAAAGGTCTGAAAGTTGGCAATGCTATTATTAAGGCTGAGGCTACAGATGGCTCCAGTACTTCAGCTTCTTGTTATTTGACAGTAACACCACAGAAAGTAAGTTCGGTAACTTTGCCAACGGAGCCTATAACTCTTGTAAAAACAAAGAATGGGAAAATTCAAGTAACTATAGAACCATTAACCTCTGATAACCAAAAGTTGGAGTGGAGTAGTAGTAATACAAATATTGCTACTGTTGATGAAAATGGTGTGGTCACTGGACTAAAAACTGGAGTTGTTACGATTACAGCACTTACAACAGATGGCTCTAATATTTCGGCTTCTTTGAAAATTATAATCGAGCCTTTGAAGGTTGAAACCATGCATTTTTCAGATTCAAAGTTCTCAATCGTCAAGACAGAAAAGAAGGCTCTTTCCCTAACTCTGAATTCGGAAGAAGTTGATGACAAGACAATGAAGTGGACGAGCGAAGATGAGAGTGTAGCGACAGTAACGCAGAATATGGATGCAACTTATCCTTTGGAGGCTATCATTACTGCTCATAAAGTGGGTAAAACTGTCATCAAGGCTGAAGCACAAGATGGCTCTGGTATTTCTGCAACTTGTGAGGTAGAAGTAACCCCAATGATGGTTGGTGGATTGGAACTTATGACAACATCAGTTGTTAAGACGATTCCTACTAAGTTGAAGGTGAATGTCACACCATCGGAGGCTGATAACCAAAAGTTGAAATGGACAAGCTTAACTCCTGATATTGCTACAGTTTCAGAAGATGGAACTTTGACTGGCTTGAAGATGGGCACGGCGCAAGTGAAAGTAGAGACTACAGATGGCTCAAACATCTCTAAGACTTTTAATGTGGAGGTAACGGGTCTGCCTGTTAGTTCGATATCTCTACCCACAACCCCAGTCTCTGTTGTTAAAACTAAGACTGGTAAGATTAAGGTGGTAGTTGAGCCGTTAGAATCGGATAACCAGAAGTTGACATGGACGAGCAGTCGAACAGATATTGCTACTGTTGACAATGAAGGAGTTGTTACAGGCAAGAAGGTAGGCACTACGCGCATAACTGCATCAACAACAGACGGAACAAACCTCAAGGCTTCTGTTGATGTCAACATTGAACCATTGAAGGTGGAGACAATGACCTTTGCCGAGCCGTCGGTTTCTATAGTCAAGACAGAGGACAAGACAATAAAGCTTACTCTTAACTCAGAGGAGGTAGACAATAAGCGTATGATATGGACAAGTAGCGACAAGAGTGTGGCTACTGTGGTCCAGAATATGAATGCTGTATATCCGCTTGAGGCAATAGTTGTAGCGCATAAGGTGGGTAAGGCTACGATAAAAGCAGAGGCACAGGACGGTTCTGGCGTTAGCGCAACATGCGAGGTGGAGGTGACTCCATTGATGGCAAGCGACATTTCGTTGCTGACCGCATCTGTTGTAAAAACAATTCCAACGCAGTTGGAAGCAAACGTATCTCCTGCAGAGGCTGACAACAAGAAACTTAAGTGGACAAGCCTTACCCCTGACATTGCAACAGTTACTGAAGATGGAACAATGACAGGCTTGAAGATGGGTACTGCTAAGGTTAAGGCAGAGACTACAGACGGCTCTAATCTGTCATGTGTATTTGAGGTACAGGTAACGGGACTACCTGTAAGTACAATATCATTGCCTGCTGAATCGTCGATTATTAAGACCGAAAGCATGAAGTTGGAGTGTTCAATCCTTCCGCTTGTGGTTTAACGATTTTAGTTGACCACTTTAAGCTTTATTTATACTACGAGTTG